>Ga0265297_10002462_pt1 | contig 37615 bp, 27 predicted proteins | sample Munlanlwell13791_FD_192502 | JGI IMG/M metagenome (GOLD analysis project Ga0265297, IMG submission 192502) | Leachate microbial communities from a municipal landfill in Southern Ontario, Canada - Leachate well 137-91 | ecosystem: Engineered > Solid waste > Landfill > Unclassified | place...
TTTGAAATAAGTTCTTTTTCATATAATATTTATAATAAAAGGTCGAACACTGATGTCAGACATGAGATATTTGACCAAGATTTTATAGAACAATCTTAAAATAAAAAGAAATAAAAATCAAGGGGAAAAAGTGTGTAAACCATAAAAAAAGCCAAAAATTGACAGGGTATCATTTTTCTTTTATAATCTAATTGACACTTATAAAATAAACTATTAATAATATGCCACTAATACCGACAGTTATCGAAAAAGAAGGCCATATCGAAAGAGCCTATGACATCTACTCCCGCCTGCTTAAAGACCGAATTATCTTTTTGGGCGAACCAATAGACGATCACACTGCCAATATCATTATCGCTCAATTTCTTTTTTTAGACGCCGAAGACAAAGATAAAGATATTAAATTCTATATTAATTCTCCCGGTGGATCAGTAACCGCTGGCATGGCCATTTACGACACCATGCAATATATCAAATCTGACGTCTCTACTATTTGTTTAGGCATGGCTGCTTCTATGGCCTCCTTCCTGTTAGCCGCTGGAGCTCCCGGAAAAAGATTAGCGCTACCCAATAGTGAAATTATGATTCATCAAGTGATGGGTGGAACTGAAGGCCAAGCTTCTGATATCAAGATTAGGACTGAACACATCCTTAAAACCAAAGAAAAAATGAATCGAATTTTTGCTGAACATACTGGACAAAAGACAGCCACCATTGAAAGAGACACCGATCGCGATAATTATATGACCGCCGAAGAAGCCAAGAAGTATGGAATTATTGATAAGATTATTAAGAAACAGATATAAGGCCAAATAAAAAAGACTATCAATAGATAGTCTTTTTTCTTTTATCTAAATTTTTTCTATTATTTAACAATCGTAAACGATTTGATCATCGCCCCAAAGATATTATTATAAGATAAGGTCTGATCGGAAACTGGGGTGTAGGAAACAATATAAATATTATTTGAAGTTTGATTAGTCAAATAAACAATCAAACCATCAACACTCTTAATCCCCTCCCAATTATTAAAAGTTACTGTCTGACTATCTAAAGCAGTTGTACTAAATTCAGTTTCATACCACTTCTTGATACTCAGCTTATTAGTGTTGGCCTGAGTGACAACCTGCACAAATGATTGATCCTCTGCGGTAAAGATTACAGAAGCACCCTTATCAACTAAATATAATTGCCAAGCGTTAGGGTATAAAATATTATATTTATAACTGGCATTACTATATTTTTTAATATTAGTATTATCAATTAATTTTCCACTTCCGGCCGGATTATAACCACCGACTAACTCTGTCAAATCATTATATTTATCACCATCAGAATCAATAGAGCTAGCATTAGTCCCAAGATCAGCTTCTTCTAAATCACTCAGCCCATCAATGTCTGTATCAACAATGGCCGTAGAAACAACAATCTCGGGAGTGCTAGTGGTGGTAACCGGGGTGCTGGTGGCTGTAGTCGTTGCCACTATCTCTGGAGTAGTAGTAGGAACAATGGTTGGAGTGGTAACAACTGGTCTAATTGGAACAACATCCTCAGAAACAGTATCTTTACTTGGGAAAAGGAAGCTAAAATTAAATTGATCTGGATTTTTTAAATAAGCAAAAGCACCATAGGCCAACAATCCAATAACTATTACTCCAACAACAATAATTATAAGCCCAGTCTTTTTACCCTTAACATGGGCATCGGATGATTGATCAGTCTCACCAGCTTTTTTTTCAAAATTATTACCGAAATAATCATCATAACTAAAAGTCCCAGCCTTATAATGTTTAGGCATTTTATGGACAACAATATTTTGAGAAATTGTTGCTTCTAATTGAGTAGACTTATCTTGAGCTAATTTTTTATCATCACTCGATTGGGCTTCTTTTTTTCTAAACATAAATTCAATAAAATTATTTTATTGGCTTGGTTAAAGGGTCATAGCCGGCTGTAACTTCAGCTCCATCTTTATAAGTATCACCATCAGTATCAGCATTATTAGGATCAGTCTTGTGAGTATTAACTTCAGCTCCGTCAGTTAAACCATCATTGTCAGTATCTTTTAGAATTGGGCTAGTTAAATATTGTTTGACCTCATCGCCATCGGTTAAACCATCGCCGTCAGTATCGGTATTATTAATGTCAGTGCTCAAAACCTGCTCTTCAGTATCGCTCAAACCATCTTTATCAGTATCTAAAACTGTCGAGGTAGCAACAACGGTTGTGGTAGCTGGAGTGATAGGGGTGGTCGTTACAATCGGAGTAATCGGAGTCTCGACAACTGGAACAATCGGAACATTATCCGATGAATCAGAAACGGCGTTGATTAAAAACTTAGCGTAAATGAAATAAGCGACAACTCCAACTAGAGCTAAAATAGCAATAAATATAAAAATCTTTCTTAAAACCTTCACCATTTTTGATCTGGTATCAGCTTCCTCCGGCTCTAAGTTAGAAGCTACAGCAGAAACATTGACAGCCGAAGGCATCGGACTAGCATCCGAACGAGGGATAATAGGGGCAGACGGAGTTGTAGCTGGAGCGCTATCAGTATCAGCGAAGATATCATCGATATCCTTGTTTTTAGGGTCTAAGTTATTAAACATAATTTTATTGTTTTATTTAAAATAAATAACTCGTTATTCTAAATAAAAATTTTAAGTATTTTTCGATTTAATTATTATTTCCGTGGCCATTTACCTGACAAAGATTTCCATTATTAGAACAAACGCTGCTACCAGGGCAAGTTCCACAAGAGCCACCGCAACCATCAGGACCGCAAACCTTATTATTACAATCAGGAGTACAAAGATTGATTGATGCCTGGCAAAAAGATCCATTAAGAGCACAGATGTCATTGCCACTACAAGTCCCGCAGGAGCCACCGCAACCATTAGGACCGCAAACTTTACCAACACAACTTGGCGTACAACCACAAATATTGGCGTTACCATTGGCACCACAAGTATTAGGCGAAACACAAGCAATAGTTCCTGTGGCCACTCTAGTCAGACCGCAATTATCAGTCTGGATAAAGCTACCGCATTTAGTGTTAAGGGCTGGGGACCAAGAAGCGGAATCACAACATGCGCCCATAGTGCTACAAGTATCGCAAGATGATGGGCAGAGCTTGTCCTGAACGCAACGGAGAGAATAATATTGGGTAGTATCAGCTCCCTGGTCCTCTTCGAATGATGACCCAGAACTTAAACGACGATACCATGTCCCAGCATTTTCTAAAGTCGAGCTCCAAAAATTACCTAAAGTATTTCGATTAGCAAAAGCAAAGGTGGTTGTATTTACTGCTTTACTAGCCGTTCCAGATAAATATCCTTCAAAACCACTATCACCATCAATTTTTAATTTGTCACCAGCAGAAGCACCAACGACAGCAGCTAAGCTACTAAACTCAGCCTTACTAGGAATATGGTAACCTGGAGGACAAATGCCTCGGACCGATTCAGAAGTGGCCCCAGCTGTCGCTTCAGAAGCTCTATATAGTCGTCCTTCAGCTTCACAATAAGCATTATTACTATTATAACAAGTACCAATAGTAACTTGATTGAGAGCCTGGATAGTAGTTTGGGCCAAAGCATTATATGGTCTAAATAATAATGACAAAATATTCTTCCACCAAGAAGTTGCCGGAATAGCCTTAGCAGAACCACCACCGGAATAATCAAGAACGGCAGAAACTGGGACATTTAAATTATCCGCCATCCAACATTGATTATCAATCAAAACAGTCTTATAATAACCACCCTGATTTTTGATCTCACCCGTCTGATTCCATGGGCCACCAGAATATTTCACTAATTCTTTGCCGCAAGAACTCTCAACAGTCAGACCATATTCTTTCTTGGTCGAAACACCATACTCATTTTTAGCTTCAATCATAAAAATATAACTGCCAATATTTGTTGGTGTTCCAGAGATTAAACCAGTTTGAGCATTTCCCACAAAACCACTCGGCAAACCGACTGATCCGAGCGAACTACCAGGGGTACGATAACCATAAAGGTAGGTAGTGTTATTATTTTTAGGATTAAGATTATTAATTTGACAACTATAATTTTGATATAGACCAGCCTTTTTATTACAACTAAAATCTATCCGCGGTGGATTAGACTTAAGCTTAATAGTAAAAGCCTTCTCGGTTGTCTTTCCAAAAAGATTATGAACTTTAATCTTATAATTTAAATTAGCATCCTGATTGAAAGCCGAGGTGTCAACGGTTCCGGTAATATTTAACTTATACCGACCACTAGCTTCAGCAGAAAGAACGCCATTGAGACCATTATTTAATTTAAAACAACCAACTTGAGTTTTGAGAATCTTCCAAGATCCACCGCTAAAAGGAATAGTTGCGCAAGAAGGATTTATTGGAGCAGCCAAAGTAGGGTTAACAAACAAAGATGACAAATTATTAAACCAGCCCTTAATAGTCGAGGCCAAAGAAGAGGAAAAATATAAATTTAGATAATCAAAAGCGGGATCATCAAAATATAGATTATAATCTAAAATATTATTAGGATCAGAACTTAGATCATACTCAGCATCGGAGGCGGTAATCGTTGGCTCTCCGGCAGAGATATTAATAACAGTTGAGGTGCTACTAGCTCCGCTACGACCGTCCATAACCTTAACGGTAATATTATAAGGCTTGTCGTCTCCAGCTTTCTGCGCCCAAAGTTTTTTCTGATTAGGATCAGATGTTGGTAGAAAAATTGGTTTTGCGCTCCAACCAAACCCAGTCCAATCAATATTATCATCGATCAGAACAAAGCTAACTGGATCGCCATCTGGATCTTCTGCCTTGATATACCCATTAAATTCTTTGCCGATAACTCCATTAAGATTCACCGCTACAATCTTCGGATCATTATTAGCAGTTCCGCCATATCCCGAAGAAGCGGTAGTATGACAATTTAAATTAGCTAAATTAACCGGAGATGAAGTGGATGACATGAAGGTATAATTAGTCTCCATGTTGGCACACAAATTATAACTAGAACCACCAAGATTTGCGGAATAAGCTAAGGCATAACTATCAGCTGGTAACTCTAAGTTAACGCTATTGGAGCCATTATAATACTTCTTAGTATTCCCATTCCAACAAGTAGTATTATCAAAGCCGGTCATGGTGGTAGTGGCATTAGAAGCGGTATTACAGATACCTAACTTGTTAACCGGATCGGCTAAAACTGAACTGCCAATCTGAGAAGCAAAAACATTTTGCCAACTAGGCCAAGTGGAGATTACGGCTTGAGGTAAAAATGTTCCAGCCGTTAAAATTGGATACTTACCATGAAGATTCTTGTAATCCTTCAATGACTGATTAATCTTATTTAAAGATTGTAATCTTTGAACATCACGCACTAAACTAGCCTTAGAACTATTACATAAAGATCCGTTTTGACAATCAGCATCAATTAAGCATTTTTGCTTACTGATACATTTAGAACTAGTACTGGGGTCGCAGACCTCATAATCATCGGGATTACCACAATCGCTGGTAGCGCTACAATTCTTGGGTGGGAATGAACAAGTACCCAAGTTACTACTTAAATTATTATTGAATTTCCAATTGGCCAAAATCTTACCAAAAACATCAGAAGTCTGAGTAGTAGCTCCTTGATTATAGGTGATAATATAAATATTAAAATAAAGTTTAGACAAATTACAAACTCCAGCTCCATCAGAACAATCATCAGGAATGGAACATGGATCGCCCTCTAAACAAGTTCCCTTAATATTAGTGGCCGCAACATAAACCGTTCTGTTGTCCCGAATAGCATCATAGCCATCAACCTTGATCTTCGAAGGTGAACCGGTAAATCTCTGCTTAGCATACCAATCATCAATACTATATTGAGCCGGATTAGCCACAATTCGAACCGCAATAGCATCAGTCGTCGTACTGTTTAAAGTATTAACGCTTTGAGCCACTACCGAGTTAACGGTTAAATAAACCGACAAGGACAGGACTAAACTAATAAATACATACCAGGCGTTTCGATTAGCCAATTTATGATTATTCATCTTGTTTATGAATATTAAAGTTAATTATTGTTGAAAAAAATATGATTCTTTTAAGATATCAGGAATACAAAATCCACCGACAGTACAATCATTGTTACTGGTACACTCAAGATCACGATTATTACTACAAACATTGCGATCAGACAAACCGAGATTAATAATATCGCTACCAGAAGAAATGGCTGGTAAATCATCAGCGGTAGTATTTGGGTCGCCGGCATCACGACAATAATAGAATTCATAACTATAATTGCCATAATTATTTCCAGCTAAATCTTTAGAGGGCTCCCAATAATAATTATTAATAACCGATGGCCAAGGATTAGCGCAAACAAAAATTCGGGAAGGAACCTCTTTTTCCTTAGAAGCAGTAGAATAAACATTATTGGCGTTCATTACTGTCTTTGCGCTAACAGCAACCTGAGCATCTAAAATTCCCGGTTGAACACTTAATAAACGTCGATTACCATTGGCTGGCAAATCATTAACAGAGGCAAAATTAATTTTACCGGTGTCATTAATGGTCCAGTTCCAACTCCAATCATAAATTGGCAATGGTCGTAATTCTTGACCATTGCTACTTAAAGCTCTAGCAGTATATAACTTATCGCGATCAGAAGCGGTATCAAATGTTGGATCACTAGAAACACCATCATTTTCATTAATATCATCGCTGGTATTTTTTTGGAAAAGATATGAAGCTGGAGTTAAATCAACCTTGTCAATCAGACACAAACCAGAAGTGGCCCCATTATCATCCATAGTCTTAAATGACCAAATAGAAGAATTTAAAAACATTCCTTCTTCATAAGTATGGCCAAACCCAAAAGGACCATAATAACCACCGCCATTAAACGGACTTGATCCTGCCATGCCAATTTTATAAGAATTTAAAACCCCTTCTTTACCTATAGCAGTAGAACTAGCCATACTATCTAGATAAAACTGTCCCCTAACAATCGCAATATAATCCGTATTAGGCTCAAGCACATTAGCCGGGGTAAACTTCAAGACAGTATTAGAACCAGTGGTTTCATAAGTGACAGTTCCAGGAGCAGTACAATAAGTTGCAGTAATATCAACATCGTAAGCCGTTGCCTGATTAGGATTAAGAATCCGAGCAACTCGATCATAAACTCTCTCAAACAGTCTAACAATCCGATTGTAGACGCGAGCAAAAATATTTAACTGACTATTCTCTTTTCCTAAATCTGAATGGGGAAAGGACCCAGCCGGGCAAGTACCGGGAGAATTAGACTGAAATAATAAAACAAAATTATCAGTTAAAGAAGTATTGTCCATTTTTTCATTAAAAGTAACTGAGATAACAGAATTGCGACAAACATTTTGTTGATCATAAGAAGGGTTTGTAGCAGTTACTTCTGGCCGAGCATGACAGCAAGAATCAGATGAACAACCCAAGGTATTAACATCACCACATTGATTGTCAGAAGAACAACCACAGCATAAACCTCGACCAGCGCCGGTACAATTTCCCTTATCTTTATAGCAACTTAAGACCGGACTAATCTGGCCACAGGTATCATTATTTGGATCACAACAACAAGTACCGCAACCACCAGAAGCTGAAGAAGTGGAATAAATTGTTTGGAATGAATTAGTTAAACAGGAGAACGGACCGCCACAAATTGATACATTACAGGTCCCAGTTCCCGATCCGGTACTAGTAGAATTACAAGAAGCACCCAGAGATGGAGTACCACAACCAGCTGAACAGGCAGACAAAGATGAATAAACACCAGTTGCTGAAGGAACAGAAGAATCGCATTGATCAGAATTCAATCCACCCTGACAATTGTAATAAGCACAAGCGCCAGTATCGCTTCCGGAAGTAATTTTATTATTACCGGAAATACATTTCATCAGACCGGTTAACTTCATATTCCAGCAACAACTACTATTACTTTTACAAGCGCCTTCAGTTAATGTGGAACAAGCGGCGTTAGGATCAGACGTCGTACAGCCAGTACATTGATTATTATTTTTAAAGATAAAATTAGCTAAAATATTAGTAGAAGAAGCATTATATAGACCAGGAGTTGAAGCGCATTGGTTACTAGCGCTCGAAGCACAAGCATAAAAAGCACAGCGACCATAAAAAGGCGAAGTCGAAGTCGGAGTTAAAGGATCTAATTGTCGATACATAGCTAATCCATCTCCACCCCGACAAATATTATCCTTGCCATCCCAACAACAAGAAGTAGCATGAGTGCTACAATCGCCTTGAGAAAGATTAGTACAATCAACACAAGTATTATCTTTACAAAATCGACCGCTTGATTGTTCACAATTACAAGCAGCATCATTTTCCTCTTGAGTATTACCAACCACAGAACAACCTGAGCAAAGACCAAGATTAGCGGCTCCGCTACCGCAGGTTCCTTCACAAGTTAAGGGAGCACAACAATCACGAGCATCTTGTCCCTTCTCACAACAACAAGCACAAGAAGCAACATCTTCCTTGGTACATTTATCCCCCTGACAAGTAGAACCAACCGGGCAAATAACTGAATTATTAACACATTGATGTTCACTGTTACAATCAAAACCAGCATCACAATTAACACAGCTTTCAATTGACCGACACTTATTACGTCCAATATTAACCCAACCAGCCGGACAACTAGAACTAACAGTCATAACCCAAGATCCAGCGACACAAGATCTTTGAGCAGTATAAGAACTAGACCCTAGGGTATAAGAATAAGACTCGGGAAGACTACAAGCAGTATTATTGTTTTTAACACACTTATTTATTCTGGGGTCATAATTACAACGGCCACCAGCACAAGCTAAAATATTACCACAATCCTCTTGACAAGTTCCCACCACCTGAGAAACACCACCAGCATAAGGCGAACATTGACCGGGAGAATTAGGACAAAAACCAGTTGGGCAAGAATCACCACCGCCCTTTTGGGCGCAGCTATAAAAAGATTCTTCGCCACATTGAGGATCATCCTCTGGGCAAGGCTCACAAGTACAAGAACTAGTATTACAACGAAGATTAATATCATTACAAATTGAATCATCAGCATTACAGGACGCATCACCTTCATTATTATCACAAGACAGCGCTAAGGAAGTTCCAAACTTCCATTCAAAAACTGAAGTGGCAATACTATTATAACAACCATTAGTAGAGCTCATTAAAGAAATAGCACATTGACCTTGTTTAGGACTACCAAAAGGACAACAGTATGGAGTGCCACTGCTACATTCGCTATTTTTTGTGCAAGAGCCAACGAGAAAATTTAAACCATTACCCGTTCCATAGGGAACTGTAACTCTCACTGGTCCAGTAATAGCTTCCTGCGGGACATTAACCACTAACTTATTAGCATTATTATCAGAGGTATTAATAGTCACCGGTCCTGAAGCACTACGCTCTTTATAAAATTTAGCAACACCAGTACCGGCCCCATGGGAAGGCGTAAAATACTCACCATAAAGACTGACCTGGGAACTGGCCGGGCCACGATTTGGTTCAGCCTTACATAAGCTTGGCAGAAGTGATGAGTTAGGATTAAATTTAAAATTTTCAATTGAACTAATCGGATCCCAAGCTCCAATCTTCATACTAATTTTGAAACCAACATTTGGCACCCTCTCACCAGTAATCGGATTATTAGGATTAGGCGGAGTTGATGGAAGTTGCGGAATTTTGATAATCACTTGGTTGTCTTGCCAGACAGAATTTAAACAAGCAGCCGGAAAACTATAACTAGCCTCAGTCGTATCTAAAAATACTTGGCTAATTCCACGGGAATTACCAAAGCCACTACCATGGATAGTAACATATTGTCCGACATTACCTTCTACCGGCTCAAAACTAGAGATGGAAGGCGGAGCTGGCGGTTCTTGATTTTTACGAAAACCGACATAATTACTCTTTTGATTATCATAACTAACCACAAAGGTACTCATATAACCAGCGCCAACATTTGGCACTAAAACTACACCAGAAGTTTGATCAGAACCAAAATTGGAGTTAATGCCTTTAAAACTATTAGTCTGATTACCAAAATAACCTTCACCATTTAAGTTATTACCAAAATAATTAACCTCAGAGCCCAAGGTACCAGAGACTGGAGTAATCCGACAAATTCCAGGGCGAGTGATGGCATTAGAAACAAAATTAGGAATCTGAGTTCCGATGTCATTATTAGTAATATCAAAATCAATTAGATTACTATTTAAATTCCCATTAACAACCTTAATCGGACCGGAAACAACGTCGGATGGAATAGCCACAATAATTTCATTATTAGTCCAGGAGTCAATACAAGCCGGATTAATAACAGAGGGGCTCACAGCCACCTTGTCATCAGTCGGATCATTTTCATCACCTAAGAAAATTACCTGACTCAGACCAGCAGCTTCGGTTTTGGAAACTTTAAAATTAAAAAATTGTTTAATTCGAGCAATCAAGCCAACTGACTTATTATTTAAGACAGTTGTAGTGCTAAGACTACCAAAATTATAACCATGAATTGAAATAATATTATTAGCTGATCCATTAGGAGCATCAACATTACAGACGCCACCATCGCAGTCACCATCGACAGAACAGGTCTGATCAACATTATCCTCACAAAAACCACCCAAAGGACTAACGTCAGTAATTACTGGCGATCCCAAACAAGTACAAGAATTAACATCACAAGTTAAACCCTGAGCGGAATTACATAAATTATTATCAGCGTCACAAGTAGTATTGGTTAAATCACTATCACAAGCATCGCCAAAATTACCGCCAGAATCAGTAGCACAATTAGGATCAGAGACTGGGCAAGGTTTGCAAGTACAAGAGTCTTCAGCACAAGCTAATCCAACCTGGCAACTAGAGGAACTATAATTACAACCAGGGACCAAGGGTAAGTCATCACAAGCCATTCCTTCACAACCAGCACCACTGCAAGGAGGCAAAATCCCACCGCCCCCAGTATCATCACCGCCATTACCACCATTCCCCGTTGCTCCCAAAAGACGATTAAGAATAAAAGCAGCGATACCCCAAGAAGCTAGAACAATGACTAAACCGATAACACCAGCTTTCAAAATCTTTTTAGCAGCTTCAATATTTTCTTCATTGCCATTGGAGGTCATCCATTTAAACCCAGCAAAAATAACAATGCCCACTGCAATAATTCCTAAAAACATCATGGCGACATTGATAATTCGAGCCGCAATACTAATTGGACTGTCACTAGACAACTGGATAACATTAGTAATTTCATTAGTACCGACATCTAAAGCCAAAACGTTTTTAGCTAATAAAAATCCACCTATCACAAAAGCTAGGAGGATAAAAAAACGACTAATTTTATTCTGAGATGACATGATAAAAAGATTAAATCACCAGCCGACCACAGGACTCTAGAATGGTCCGATAATCGCTTTACTTGCTGGCTATTTTGTAATAGAATTATATCATAATAATAAAAGACTGACAACTATTTTATGACGATTGAAAGAGTAATAAAAAAATTCACCGACAACAATCCCAAGGCTGATACAGATATGATCAGACTGGCCTATGAGTTTGCCGAAAAAGCTCACAATGGACAGGAAAGAAAAAGCGGTGAACCATATATTCAACACCCTCTCCACACGGCTTTTGTCTTGGCTGAAATCAAATCCGACCTACCAACTGTCGTGGCCGGTATTTTGCATGATGTTCCAGAAGATACTGATATTACTTTAGAGGATATTCAAAAGAATTTTGGTGATGAAGTTTGCAATCTAGTGGCCGGCATCACTAAACTAGGAAAAATCAAATATCGCGGCGTCGAAAGGTACCGCGAAAACCTACGTAAAATGTTTGTGGCTATGGCTGATGACTTGCGCATTATTTATATTAAGTTTGCCGATAGATTACATAATCTCAGAACCCTAGAATCATTACCAGAAAATAAGCGAGAACGAATAGCCAAGGAAACCTTGGAAATTTATGCTCCAATCGCTGGGCTTCTGGGTGTTTGGCGTCTAAAATGGCAGATGGAGGATATCTGTTTTAAGTATCTCTACCCTGATGACTTTAAAAAATTAGAATTCAAATACGAAGTGGAAAAGAAAGCAGAACGTAATCAATTTTTTCAAAGAGTTAAAAAAATTATCGGTCAAGAGCTTTCTAAAAGCCGTATCAATGATTATCAAATTGAATATCGTTTCAAACATCTCTATAGTATTTGGCAAAAAATGCAGATGAAGGATCGTAAATTTGATGAAATCTATGATGTGTTTGCCCTCAGAATAATTGTAGCTGATGTTCCGACTTGTTATAAAGTGCTTGGAATACTACATACCATTTGGAAGCCAAAAATTAATCGCTTTAAAGATTATATCGCCGTCCCCAAACCAAATGGCTATCGCTCGTTACACACCACTGTTTTTGGTTTAGACGGCAAGGCCGTTGAGTTTCAAATTAGAACACCAGAAATGAACGAAGAATCTCTCTATGGTATTGCAGCTCATTGGCATTACAAACATAATTCCAAAAATAACAAAAAAGGCGATGTTGAAGATCAGCCAAAATGGGTCAAAGAAATTTTAGAAATCAAACGAGACAATAAAGATGCTCGACATTTTGTCCAAGAAATAAAATCATCCAATATCTTTCAAAATAGAATTTTCGTTTTTTCTCCCAAAGGTGACGTCTTTGAACTACCAGAGCAATCAACCCCAATTGATTTCGCCTATGCTGTTCATACTGATATTGGAAACAAGGTAACCGGAGCCCTAATCAACGATAAAATCGGAGCCCTAGACCAGGAATTAAAGAATGGCGATTTAGTGGAGATTGTAATTGATAAAAAAAGACCCGGCCCTAGCAGTAATTGGCTGAAATCTGTCAAAACTAAACATGCCAAAGAGATGATTAAGAAGAATATTAAGAGTCCAATATTTGATCGCATTAAGAATTATTTTGCCAAAGAATAAATACTATCAACAAAAAGAAGACCAAAATTTTGGTCTTCTTTTTTATATCTATTGATTATCTTCTACCTCGAGTTTCTTCCTTTAATTTTCCAGTCTTACGTAGATATTCTCGCTCCTTATGCATATCCAAACCAATCAATGCTCTTTTCTTCAAAATTCTTTTAGTGCGTTTTGGTTCAATATGTTGCTTGCGACGGGAAACTTCTAAAATACGATTGTTTTTCAAACCAGTCTTAAAGCGGCGCAAAAAGCTTTCAAAACTTTCGCCCGGCTTTTTCTTAAAATCAGCCATACACGACCCCCTTTCTATTTTGATTATTTTTATAATTCATAATTTATGATTTTTTATTAAACCTTTTTTGCAAACGATCCTTCAGATCTTTTTGCGTAATAACTTCTTGGACTCCCAGTTCCACATCACGATACAAAATAGTCTCTGAACTGATTTCTTTCTTACCCAAGATCAAAATAATTTTAGCATTCAATTTTTTAGCTTCTTCTAATTGATCTCTTAGATTATCAATAGAAAATGCCTGACGGACACAGAATCCGAGTTTGTATAACTCTTCAAAAAGAGCCATACCTCTAATTCGAGCCTGGTCACTCACTTGAGCCAAAAATATTATATTCTCTTCTTTCTTAAAAATCAAGTTCTTTTCCTTAATCTTAGCCACGGTCCGCTCTAAACCACCGGCAAAACCGACCAGTGAAGTCGCTTTACCCCCTAATTGCTCAACAAAATGGTTATAACGACCGCCACGACCAAGGGACAATTTACCATCCAGCTCTCCCTGCTCGTTAACTGGCCAGATCTCAAAAATGGTCTCAGTATAATAATTCAGGCCCTTAATTAAATAAGGGTTGAAATTATAATTAATATTCAATTCATCCAAATACTCCAGAACCCGAGTGAAATAATTATTACTTTCATCAGACAAGAAATTAGTAATTGGCGGAGCCTCTTTTCTAATCTCAACACAATTAGGATCTTCGCAGTCTAAAAGCAAAATTGGATTCTTCAATAAATTCTTTTTACATTCCGGACAAAGCTTAATCTTCTTGGAACGATCTTTATAGAATTTAACAAACTTATTTAAGAACTCCTTCTGACATTCAAAAGATCCGACACTATTAATCTGAACTTGGACATTGATCTGGAGCTCTTTAAAAATACTATAAATAATATCAATTAATAAAGCTTCACCAATCGGCTTAGACTCATTGAACAACTCTAAAACAAATTGATTAAATTGGCGATAACAACCAGTCTGAACCCGAGCCTCATGACGAAATACTGGACCAATAGCGAAAAGCTTAACTGGCTGAGGATTAACTCCTAAATCTTGCTCCAAATAAAAACGAGTCAAGCCATGAGTTAGGTCCGGTCTTAATCCTACCTTGTCAGTCTTTCCAATTTGATAATAATAAATATCTTTAAGTCGTGGTGATTTTTTGAATAAACTGAAATTCTCTACAATTGGAGTTTCAGCGCGACTAAAACCATAAAGATTGGCTGTTTCCACCACTTTATTAACAACTGAATTCCAATATTTATAATCCGAAGAAGTAATATCCTTGGTTCCCAAAATACGAGCTACAGCATCCTTTCGACTTCGGGTCTCTACACTCTTAACTGGAGCCGGTCTTTTAACAAATTTTTTAGGTCGTGACATAAATTTAAAAATTAATATTTATATTCCGGAGTGGCAAAAACCGTGATTTGATTAAATGGCCAACCACGGAACATAACTCGTCCAGTTAAAAAACTTTTATTAACAGCTCCGAAGCTACGGGAATCCTTTGAAGCATTACGATTATCACCTAAAACAAAATATTCATCAGATTGAAGAGTAACTATTTCTTCACTTAAATCATAGGTCTTAACACTGTCAGCTAAATAAACATTTTCATCAAGCACAAAACCTTCTGGGTATTTGTCATTATAAACGTAGACACTGCCATCCCTGACCTCAACTCGTTCTCCTGGTAAAGCAATAATTCTTTTAATAAAATATTCCTGCGGATTTTGTGGATAACGAAAAACAACAATATCACCTCGAGCCGGTTCATGAAAACGATAACTGATTTCATCAATAATTAAATATTGGTGATCATGAAAAGTCGGTTCCATTGAGGCTCCTTTAACATAGAAAGGTTGAACTATGAAATAACGAATTGGCAGAATAATAACCAAAGAGATTATCACTATCTTAAAAAATTCTAAAATCTTTCTGAGCATAAAAAAAGCTATAAAACAGGATCTAATCACTATTTTAGAGCATTAAAATAATTATTTATATAACTAATTTACCATAATCACAATAAAAGAGCAAATAGTAATAAATGGCTAATATCAAACGATAAACATAGCATCGCCATAACTAAAGAAGCGATATTTTTGTTGGATAGCAACAGAATAAGCTTTGTCAATATTATCCTTCCCGGCCAGGGCTGAAATTAGCATTAATAGAGTCGATTGGGGCAAATGAAAATTAGTAACCAAAGCATCAACGATCTTGAATTGATAAGGCGGATAAATAAAAATATCGGTCCAACATTTAAGACCCTGATTAATATCAAAACCAAGAGCTAAGTGCTTCCCCAGAGTTTCTAGACTACGACAACTAGTAGTACCAACAGCAATAACTCTTTTTTTATCCTTTTTGGCTTGAATAATTTTTTTAATAGTGCTTGAATCTATCTCTAACCACTCAGCATGCATCTTATGATCTAAAACATTGGGGGTTTTAACTGGTGCGAAAGTTCCCAGTCCGACATGAAGAGTCACTGTTATAATCTCCACCCCCAAAGCTTTAATCTGCTCCAGCAGATCATCGGTAAAATGAAGTCCGGCAGTCGGGGCGGCGACTGAACCAATCTTATTTCTATCAGCATAAACTGTCTGATATCTATTCTTATCAGCCTGGTTTTTTTGATCGCGTTTAATATACGGCGGAAGTGGTACTGAACCAATTTTCTCAGCGATTATTAAAAGCTCTGGCGCCGACTTATTAAACTCCAACTCCCAAGTCCCGTCTTGATTATTTTTAATCACTTTAGTCTTTAAACCAAGACTAAACTCAATCTCTAAATTTTCCTGAACCCGACCGCCCAGAAGACATTCCCATCGTTGGCTAGAAATATTTTTTAATAAAAAGACTTCAACTTTTCCGCAACTGACAGCCTTTTTTCCCAAGAGTCGCGCTGGAAAAACTTTAGAGTCATTAAGCACCAAGAGGTCCCCGGGATGTAAATATTCAAGCAGGTCATGAAAATGACGGTGCTCTATCTTTCCATTGTCTTTAGACAAAACTAAAAGACGCGAGTGATCTCGCGGCTCGGTTGGAGTCTGAGCGATTAGACTCTCTGGTAATTCATAATTAAAATCAGAAAGTTGTAACATCAGTTTAAATTAAAGTATCTGGTTTTTTATCAAGCTTTAAATGGCCATAAGCTAAATCTGTAGCTACCCGACCACGAGCAGTTCGATCTAAAAATCCCAATTGCATTAAATATGGTTCATACATATTTAAAATAGTATCCATCTCTTCCCCGGTTGCCGCGGCTAAAGTATTAAGGCCGACTGGGCCACCTTTAAATTTATAAATAATAGTTTCTAGTATCTTGCGGTCCACGAAATCTAACCCTAACTCATCAACCTCCAACATCACAAAAGAATCAAAACAGGAACTCTCATTAATTTGACCGTCGCTTCTAACCTCACAATAATCTCGGACTCTCTTCAGCAACCGATTAGCGATTCGTGGAGTTCGACGAGAACGCTCTGAAATAGCTAAGGCTGCTGGCTCATCAATTGAAAGACCTAAAAGACCAGCGCTACGATGAACGATTTTTTGGATATCTTCTGGTTCATAGAAATTAAGGTGATGAGTAATGCCAAAGCGATCCCGTAGTGGAGCCGACAAAGTACTGGCCTGGGTAGTAGCACCAATGATGGTAAATTTAGGTAAATCTAAACGCAAAGTACGAGCGCTTGGCCCCTTGCCCATGATAATATCTAAAGCATAATCTTCCATGGCTGGATATAATATTTCTTCAATATTTTTATTAAGCCGATGAATTTCATCAATAAATAAAATATCTCCCTCGTTGAGGTTGGTTAGAATCGCTGCTAAATCACCCGCCTTTTCAATTGCTGGGCCAGAGGTAACTCGAATATTAGCTTCAAGTTCATTGGCGATAACATGGGCTAAGGTTGTCTTCCCTAATCCTGGGGCGCCATAAAGCAGAACGTGTTCCAAAGTTTGACCCCTTTTCTTAGCAGCCGAAATAGTAATTTGTAAATTCTGTTTAATCTTTTCTTGCCCAACATAATCCTTCAAGGTCTTAGGACGCAAACTAAAATCAAAGGAAGATTCCTCCTTTTTTTCCTCCGGGCTGATTAAACGCTCTTCTTGATTATCCATATAATATTAAGATTAGCACTTCTAGAGATAATTTCAAATCTACTTCTTAAACTCACAAATTCCCTTAAAATCACAAAATTGGCATTTAAGACTATCGGGAGTCGGAGTAAAATCTAAACTCTGAATGGCTTTAATCTCTTGAATAACCTCTAATTGTAATTTTTCAACCTCTTTTGGTTTAGAGACAAAGGAAATCTTTTCACCACTGGTTAAATAATAATAACTCAGGGCGCTAACTTTTATCTTTAAATAATCCTCTAAAAATAATTGGTACAAAATTAATTGACGCTTATCTTTCCATTCCAATTTGCTCTTAGGATTCCCAGTCTTATAATCAATAATCTCCAAGGTGCCATCAGGCAATTTATCAACCCGATCAATGGCACCTTTGATTGACTCTCCGCCAATTTTTAGAACAAAATCCTTTTCTAAAAATGAGATTTGAGGTAAATTATCTGGATTCAAATTCTGAACAAATTTCTGCAAAATGATTCTCCCCTGCTCTAAATACTTACTCTGACTTTCTTTGTTTTCATAACCATCACCAGTCCAATACTTGTCATATAATTCCATTATTTTAGATTCCGACAAATCACTCTCTTTTTCTTCCCCAACTAGAAGCGGCAACATAAACTCCCGCAAAACACTATGCATAGTTTGACCGAAAATTAAGCTCGGCTTGTCAGTCGGAGCCGGAATACGCAAGATAAAAGCTAGCTTATATTGCAAGGGGCAAGAAGAATAGGCGGCTAATTGAGAAAAGGAAAATTTAGCCGGAAGCTGAGGCAAAAGAACCTGCTTTTCTTCCAAACTAATATTGTTAAGGCTAGCGATATCACGTTCTAAATCGCTAACAACAAGCGAGCTCTGGTCACTTAGCTCTGGATCGATCCCCATTTCTGAGATAAAGCGTGACGGTTTTTTTGGTTTAGCGCCACCATAATCTTTAGCGGCAATTAAATATAATTCGTCTTTAGCCCGAGTGGCTGCTACATAAAATAAGCGGCGCTCTTCTTCCAAATGAAAATCAGAACCTTCGCCCAATTTTTCCTTGATCATTGCTTCGGGGATAGAAATTCTTTCACCCCGATTAATAGTCGGAAAACGCTTATCCACTAAATCAACGATAAAAACATATTTAAACTCTAGGCCTTTAGCCGCATGAACGGTCATCACCTTAATAACATCGGCATCATCATAATCCAAGCGCAAAGATCCGGTCTCCCCTGCCTCCATCTCCAAATCAATCATTTCAATGAAGTCTTTTAGGCGCAAATCGGGATCAGCCGTTTCAAATTCTTTAATCTTTTGATAGAACTGATTAAGGAAAGAAAATATTTCTCGATCCTCATCATGGTCTAAAGTCTTTAGCAGTCCAATATCATAAACAAATTTAACAAATAAACGACTTGGCTTCTCGTTCTTGGCTAATTCAGAATGGGCCTCGATAAAAGTCAAAAGATGATTAATATTATTAATTGATTCGGGTGTAATATTATCAATCATTGAAACATTTTTTAAGCCTTCGTACAAAGACCAGACTTTGGTTCGAGAGGTCTTATTAATATTAACCAGATCTTCATAAGCTACCTTAAAAACATCCATATTCAAAACTCTAAAGAGCGCCGCTGACTCATGATAATTATCTAGTAACTTAAAATAAGAAATAATATCTAAAATTATTGGTTTAAAATATAAGCCCTTTAAAGAAACAAATTGATAAGGTAACCCCTGGCGCTTCAACTCCTTAATATATTTGTCAGCAGTATCATTAGCTCTAACTAGAATAGCAAAATCCATCCAAGAGACATCAGCCTTAGCTTGATATTCTGATTTTATCTTTTCAACCACAAATGAGGCTGACTCATGATCACCGTTAAAATTAAAAAACTTAACCCGAGGCGATAAGCTAGGCTCAGGTGTTCGTTTGGCTACTAATTTTTTATTGATTTTTAATTTAGCTTCCAAGCGATTAGGATTATTGTTTTGAATGAAGTGGTAGGCCTTATCTAGAATCTCTTGGTTGGAGCGATAGTTCTCGGTTAAAATAATTTCCTTGGCCTGAGGGTAGTCATCCTTGAATTGGAGGATGTTAGAAATAGAAGCTCCTCTAAATTTATAAACAGAATTATGGACAACAATATTATCAGCCACAAAATTATGAGTCCGATTAACTTCCAAATCATAAACCATTAAATTCTTTTCGACCTCAGTCTTCTTAATAATCTGCTCATAAACTATTTGATTGGAAACAACCACGGGCAAAAACATTCCGGGCAAAATATTCTTAGCTGGAATTACCAGCGCCCTCTTATGGGTTTGATTAGTTTTTCCGACCCTAATCTGAGTATCAATTATTCCCCCAATTTCAGAGTGAATATCCTTAGCTATTTTACCTAAATAAGTTAAATCGATATTGGACAACCTTAAACGACAACCAACTTTAGCCTTGGTCATCTCAAAACCCATCTTTTTTAACTTGCTAATTGTCGGCTGATGAGAAGTTTCAATCATTAACAAATGAGAAACTAAAGGATTTTTTAAAAACAACTTATGATCGCCCTTCGATCGATAATGGCGATAGCACATTTCAATATTAATCTTGATCCTAACTTTATTTCCCCGATTAACTGCCGCCGAAGAAGATTCGTTATCGGATTTATTTGGTAAATAAGAAAACATTTTATGATTATGGGTCACTTCAATTTTTCGGCCACTAGTGGTGGTAAAGGTAATGAGCTTGGCGAGCTTCTTATTTTTATTAACGAAATCAACTCGCCCATAACTTAGATAACCTCGACCAACAGCCGTTGCTACCTCATCTCCCACTTTAATTTTATCAATCCTCTTAAATCCATTTCTAACAGTAATTAAGCTACCCCCAGGCAAACACTGGTCGTCATCTCCCACAACTGTCATATTGAGCTTTTTTCCAGCCAAAAGCTTCAATAATTCATATTGGGCCATATTAGTATCCTGGAATTCATCGACCATAATATACTTAAATTTATCTTGATAAATCTGGAGAATATTAGGTCGCTCTTTGAAAAGTTTGAGAGTATAAAAAATCAAATCACCAAAATCAAGATAATTATTATCCAGCAAAATTTGATTATAAGTTTGATAGGCCCGAGCTAATTCCTTAATCCGATCAGCCTCCATTTCTTCGTTGTCATCTTCATCTTCAACATCATTATCTTTTTTAGGAATAATAGCCCCGGACTTTTCTAAGCTACTGGCATAATCTAAATATTCTTGTGGAGAAATATTTTCATCTTTAAGACGAGAAAAATGTTTGATAATTTCATGGATAAACTTATTGGGATTCCCCAATGGTCGATAATAATCAAGCTCTAACTCATCAAGGTGACGCTTGATGAGCACCCATTGCTCGGTGGTATTAAGCAACTTGAAATCGGGGTTAAGACCAATGTCCAATCCGTGTTGGCGCAATAACCTTTCACTAAAACCATGAAAGGTATTAATCCATAAATCAAAATAACCATAAGGTAGAATTTTGTCGGCCCTTTCTTCCATTTCCGAAGTAGCTTTTTCAGTGAAGGTTAGAAGCAAAATATCATCTGGACTTATTTTCTTTTCCAAAATTAAATAAGCCAAGCGATTAATAAGAACCGTAGTCTTCCCCGTCCCAGCTCCAGCCACGATTAAAAGAGGGCCGGAATCATGAGTAACGGCCTGAAGTTGCGAAGGGTTAAGATTGGCTAATAATTCCGCCGACATAAATAATTAAAATTTAAGGATTGCTTTTAATTTCTTTTCACTGGCCAGAGGGCCAACAACAGCTAAATTTAAATTCTTACTAATAAAAATATTCTTAGCTACCCGCTTAATATCCGAAACGGTTATCGCTTTAATTTTCTTTAAAAATTGATCAGGACTAATTAATTCTTTCTTCATAATTGCCTGACTGGCATACCAATTAGCCACATCGTCAGATGCTTCAAGCTGAATAGCTAAACGGCCAGTATACATATCTTTAGCGCGCTTTAACTCCACTGCCGTTACCTCCTCATTAATAATCCGACTATATTCTGACATAATTACTTGAACTGATTCTTCCAATTTGTCTTTTGGCACCCCAGCTTGAGTTACCAGATAACCAGAATCGGTATAGTATTCATTATGAGTTTTAATGTAATAGGCTAAACCTCGACGTTCTCGAAGTTCAATAAAAAGACGAGAGCTCATTGATCCACCTAAAATTACCGCTAAAATCTTGGCCACGAATTCATCTTTATGACCTGACGGAAAGGTTCTAACCCCCAAACAAAGATGAGATTGATCAGTCGGCTTAATCTTTATCTTAAGAGCCGGAGCCTTTTGTTTCTCTACCAGCTTAACCTTAGGCCGAAACTTATTATCAGGATAATTACAAAATGCTTTGTTAGCCTCTTTAGCCACTTCCGGGAAAGAGATATTTCCGGCCACAACCACAAAGGTACTATTAATACCATATTGGGTTTTGAGATATTTCATAAAATCGCCGCGCTTGAAAGAGTTAACATTCTCCTTAGTACCAATGGTAAAACGACCAGCCGGAGTGTCGCCATATAATAACTCTTCAAAGATATCTTCAATCTGGGCCATGGGGTTATCTTCATACATATTAATCTCTTCAATAATTACTCCCTTCTCACGCTCAATTTCTTCAGCCGAGAAACAAGAATTAATTAACATGTCGCTGATAATATCCAGAGCTTCCGGTAACTTATGAGCTTCAGCTTTCACAAAATAACCGGTATATTCCTTGGAAGTAAAAGCATTATATTCTCCTCCTAAAGCATCGAGCTCAGAAGCTAGGGCTAAAGTATCAGGGCGACGAATAGTACCCTTAAAGAAAATATGCTCCACAAAATGAGACAGGCCACTCTCTGACTTTTTCTCATATTTAGAGCCAGTCTTGACAACCACCAAAACCGTCACAGTTTTAGTCCCCAGCATCGGAATAACTAATAATGGCAGCTTGTTTTTAAGCCGCGAAACCTTAATTTTGTCCATATTTTATCGGATTATTTTTTATTTCATTTTAAATTTAGCACAAATCTGCTATAATTAAAAGCAATATAAAATAACTATATTAAATATGTCCAAATATCAAATTACCACCAATGAGATGCTAACCATGAGCATTACCGACAGGCAGTATATTATGAAGGTTTCTGACCTCCCTGACGAAGAAAAACCACGCGAGAAACTAATCACCGATGGACCGCGAGGACTATCTATTACCGAACTCTTAGCCATTATTTTAGGAACCGGCACCAAGCGCGAAGAAGTAATGACTATGTCTTCCCGACTCTTGCGAGAATACGGAGAAAAGAATATTATCAACCAAACCAATCCCACTACCATTTCCAACGAATTAAATGTCCCTATCTCTAAATCCTGCCAAATAGTAGCTTGCTTTGAGTTGGGCCGAAGATTCTTTCAAAAAAAGAGCGAGGGATTAAATAATATTCGCTCCGCCCGACAAGCCTTTGAGTATTTAACTGATATGCGAAATTTGAGCAAAGAGCAATTCCGAGGACTATATTTAAATAGTCGCTATCAATTAATTCATGATGAAACTATTTCGGTCGGCAGTATTAACGCCAGCATTGTTCATCCACGAGAAGTTTTCTACCCAGCTATTCAATATGGCGCCACTGCTCTGATTGTGGCTCATAATCATCCTTCCGGAGAATTGAAAGCTAGCGCCAATGATCGCGAAGTAACCGAGAAGTTAAAAGAAGCCGGAAAGATTTTAGGAATTGAAGTTTTAGACCATATTATTATTGCTTCCAATAAGTTTATTAGCATTCTCTAAACTATGGCCTATGATATTAAGCCAATAGTTTGGCTGGTTAAAGATCAGAAAAGCGTTAAATTTCACGTCCAAAATGACGATTATTTTGGTACTATGGCTACAGTATTGGGACTACTGAAACAAGAAATTTACAAAAAAAATAATAACAGCACCGAAAAAATAAAGAAGACTTTTGCTAATATGGAAAAAGATTTTATGTGGCTCCAAGAGAATTACAAGATTATTAAAAAATGATTTATCATCCAAAAAAAATCCTCATCTATCGATGAGGATTTTTTATTTTAATGTTCAACAATACAACTTAATTAAGCTTTGGATTAGAGCTTAAGTCCAATTACCGGAGAACGTTAGAGTCAAAGCACTAACTAAGTAAGAATTATTTATTGATCATTTCTCAGACATCGGAGGGAATAGCCCATGGCTACCGGACTAGTGCCGCTACTGAATTCAGAATTGCCATAATATAGGTCGCGCCACATGGCATAGGTAGGACCGTTATCCGATGAAGACCAAAAGTTAGCATAGAGGCCATTAGAGTAGAAGCCACCATCAGTGTTATCGCGGAAGCCGGCTGGCAAGCCAGTAAAGCCAGAGCTATTGCAACTTACCGACCCACATTCTTCCCCGCTCCAATGATCTGTCCCAGCTTCCTTGAGTTGTCCCCCAGCATCAGTTCCTAAATAATCATTTAAAGCAGTTAATTCGACGTCAGTTGGCACATGCCAACCAGTAGGACAAACGCCTTGAGCTCCTTCTGCGGTTGTTCCATCCATGGCAGCACTCCATTGATATAATAATCCATAATCACCATAGGTAACTTCATTATTATTATAATAACCACACCAACCTACATCATTATAATTACTCCATGTTTCACTGCCACAACCATTATCATAATTCAAGTTCTCCGCCATCCAACATTTACCATTAATACTAACGGTAGCATAACTTTCTGAATCTCGGGTATCGATTAAAGCACTTCCACAGGAAAAAGCTGGGGCCTGACAAGTACCATTAGTACAAACATCTCCTCCGGTACAGTTATCAGGACAAGAACCATTACAGCCGTCATCACCACTACAAATTCCCGTACAATTAGGAACGCAGGCTTCCTCCTCTTCTCCGCCACCAACGGCAATAATTCCAGATGGGGTTAGAGTTTTGTTTCCTGGGACAATAGTACCAGTGGTATTACCAATACAGAAAGAGATGGAATAAGAAGCGCCATTATCAATCGGGGTATAATTTAATTCATTTTCATTCTCGCTGCAATCGCCATCGGCTGGAATCGGAGCAGTTGGAATAACTTGAAGATAGGTGGTAGTGGCATCTGAAGTAGTAGAGAATAAAGTACCTAAGGCCCATTCTTGTTCAGTTGGGTAACGACCATTGTCGTTAAAGAATAACTCCAGGGCAGTTTGAACTTGCTTCATATTACCGACTCTCTTAGCATCCCTTGATTTAGATCTAGCGTTAGAAAGAGCGATAACCGAAACCGTTGCTAAAACACCAATAATGGCGATTACAACCAATAGCTCGATGAGGGTAAAAGCTTTTTTAGACTTAAACATAGAGATTTATTATATAATTTAAATAGATTTTATTGATATTAGTATTATAGCACATTATTTAATTATTCTAAACTTTGACTCATTAAACTCCCAAGTAGCAATACCTAACACTAACCAGAAAAAGAAAATACCAAAATGAAGACTCCAAAACCAATGATCAACCATAGCGATTATTAAACAAGCTAGGATTAAGGCCAATGGTAAACCGTTATTTCTGAAATTAATTAATTTACCCCAAATAATGAGGCCTAAAAATAAAATAAAAAATAATAATCCCGGGATACCAATCTCGGATGCAACTAACAAGAAGACGTTATGAACCGGCTGATAGAAATAACTTTGAGCATGTGAATTTCTAGAGTATAAACTTAAATAATAATTACCAACGCCGCTACCAGAAACTGGATCACTAACAATGCTCTTGAAAGCATCAGAATAGCCAGCAACTCTTTCACAATTAGACATCCGCCCTAAACGTGAAGCGCTAAATAATCTAATCTCTAAAGAACTGAAGAAAGCAATACAAACAATCACAAACAAAACACTGAAACCGACTAGAAGTCGGGAATCTAAAGACTTGAAACTAATTCGATCTCTGAAGTGACCAAAGGCAGAGGCAATTAGCAAAACAATGACACCCAGAGAAGCGGCGAGATAAGCAGCGTGAGAAAAGGTTAGAACTAAAGCTAGAGCGAAAAAAAGAAGTAAGGAATAATTAACAATAACAAATAGCCTTCTGCTCTTTTGAGCAATTTGCCATTTTTTTCTATTAACCAGTAGCCCCACAATCAGAATAATACCAATGGCTAAAACCCCACCTAAAATATTAGGGTGATCCAAGCCGCCGTAAGATCTGAGCCATCTGACTAATAGTCCTTGACGGTTATAAAATTCAACTACCGACACTCCGGGAACAGCCGGATCATGCAGTGATAATCCTAGCAGTTTACTAGCAAAAGTGGACTGGGTTATAAACTGATATAAAGCTAGAACTGACTGCAAAAATATACTAGCTAGAAAAATATAAATCAGTCTCAATCGATTAAAAAATTCACCTCGGGAAATTAGCAAAAAGATAATCAGGCCCGATAAAAACAAAAGATATTTATAAACAGCCAGAAGCTTATAAGTAGCGAAAAATATTGAAACAAAAACCAAGAGTTCTAAAACCACTAAGGCAATCAAAGCGTAATCATTTTTAACCTTAGTCGGAAATAGGTTAAGAGACAGAAAATTTCTGGTTTTAGGCCACAAGAGACTAATAGCCAATACGGAAAGTAGCGTCACTAAAATAATATCAGTAATATACAAGCCAATAGTTCCATACTCTAAATAGCCGGCGTTAACTATTCCCGGTCGAATAATTAGTCGAGTCTGAAGGGGTAACAGAAAAACTAAGAGATATAATAAAAACTCTCCGGCTTTTTTAAAATACTTCATATTATTTATTTAATATTTGATTAAGTCGCCGAGAAAATTTTTCGGAAAACTCTCGCCGACGATCGACCAAATATAATTTAATTATTTGATTATTAACTCTGACCCGAGTATCAATATTAATCAGTGATTTTAAAGATGGGGGCATAATTTTAAGTTGCCAGTCCATAGTCCGTCGCTCCAATTTACTTAAAATTCCAGGATTATTAATCTTAAATTCATCTTTTTTATCAATACTTAACTTAAACCCCGACCAATTAGGTAAATAGTTTTTTAACCAATCATTTTCCGCTATTAAACGTGAATAAGTTTTATTCTTATTATAAATAGGGACTAATCCAACTAACCAATAATTAAAATAGAAATCGTCCTGGCCAAGCTTCAAACTCTCAAGTTTTAAAGCATCAGAACTAATATAAAAACTGAGGCAAATTCGGTTTCGTTTAGTTTTAGCGGTTGGACGCCAACCTAAAATTTTAGCTAGTCCAGTACAAAATAATCTAGTTAACCATAATCTCTCCGGGGATGCCACAATAAACAGATCAATATCACTCTCATCCCTTAGATTATGAGAACCAATAATATTAGAAACGGCAATCATTTCCACAAAAGGAATAATTCTGAAAAGCCTAGTTGCGCGATAAGCTAATTTAAATTTGGCAGCACTAAAATGATGGCGCTCTTGTCGGGTTAAGAGTATCTGAGAACGAGAAACTAAAAAATAAAAACCATTTTTTTCCTCCACTTCCGATAAACCATAATCTAAAATGTCTTTAATCTCTAAGAGAGTGACCGGTTGATCTAAATATTGCCAAATTTCATAAGATGTTAAAGGATAATCAAACAAATCAAAAAAAACGATTACCCGAATAATAGCTTCTTTTAATCTTTGCTTCTGATTATCATCTACCATAGAAAAAATTATTCAAACTTAGGACGATCAATGAGTAGAGCCTCAACCTGACGCTCACCCCCAGCAATTTTAATAACATCCTTATCAATCTTCTCAAACTCTTTATAAGCATCATTATAACAATTAACTGAGGTGCTGATATTTTTACCTAACTTCTTTAAAAGCTCATCATAGCTTAAAATATGCTTACCTAATTTTTCAACATTAATCTTAATCTCTTTAGCACTCTCTTCAATTTGCATGGCTCGTAAGCCTTGCAGGACAGTTTGTAGATAGGCTAAGAAGGAAGTTGGAGAAACAATAATAACCTTCTTGTCCCGAAAAGCATATTCAATCAGATCGCGCGTATTAACCTGAACCGCTCCAACCTTATTAATCAACAAATCATAATAAATGGCCTCAGAAGGAATAAACATAAAAGCAAAGTCCATAGTTTTCTCACCCGGCTTAACATATTTAGCTGTTTCGTCGATTCTAGTCTTTAAATCTTGCTTAAATTGTTTTTCAAACTTTTCTTTAGTTTCAATATCCTTAGCATTCAAAATGCGCTCATAGTTTTCTAAAGAAAACTTGGAATCAACCGGAATAATCTTGTCCTTCACAAACACCACCGCATCAACAATTGACCCATCCTTGAAGGCATATTGCATCTGGTAGGAATTAGGTGGCAGAACATTTTTTAAAGTCTCTTCCAAAAAATACTCACCCAAAATACCGCGTTGCTTTGGGTTCTTCAAAATATCTTGTAGGTTTTGTAATTGAGTTGAAAAATCTAAAACCTGGCGATTAGTTTCTTCTAATTTAGCCAGACGATCAGTTAGGTCAGTTATCACCTTAGTAGATTGACCAGAAATATTTTGCATAATTTTAGTGGTCTGACCAAAATTATCTTGATTGGCACGATGAGTCTCTGATAATTTCTTATCAAGCTCATGACGGATATCCTTATTTTGTTCGGAAAGTTGGGTCAGTTTTTCTGATTGTTGCGCCAATCTTTCCATCAGAGCCAATGATTTAGCATCATCTTTCCCCTTACCCCCCTTATTATCTAAAAGCAAAATAATCACCGCCGCTAGGCCACCTAAGACTAAAATAAAAAATATAACTAAAAAAGTAGTGCTCATATCATTAATCTTTATTTGACTTAAATAAACAAACTAATCTTGATCCTTTAAACAGCGAATTGAAAATCCGAAGGCTTGGTTATCAGCACGACGAAGAACGGTGGTGCTGCCGGAGTCCAGATACCGACACCAAGAATTAGTTTCACTAATAGATGACGACCAAAGAGAACCATAAATCCCCTGTACAACAAATGATCCGTCAGCTTCGCGATAACCAGCTGGGAGAGCCGTAAAACCAGAAGAATTAGTGGCGCCAGTATTGGGAGCAGTCCAATGAGATGTCCCTGCTTCTTTTAATTTGCTACCAGCAGCACTACAGCCAAAAGTTCCTGCCCTCGAAGCATTACAAGTTGTATCATTCAAATATTGATCTAAAGTATTTTGTTCAGTATCGGTTGGAATATGCCAACCGGTTGGACAAATACCTTGAGCACCAGAGGCTTCAGTATATTGCATCGCTTCATCCCATTGATATAGTGCTCCATAGGTAGTGCAATTAGCAGAATTATTGCTATAACAATATTTTTCTAAAATATTATTACTAGTCTGGGCAGTGACACCAGTTACCATTGATCCAACATTTAAATTTTGCTTAAACCAGCATTGGGTACCAATCAAAACAGTATCATAGAGACAAAGATCTCCGGTGGTACAAGTATGTCCAGCAACAACAGTAATCGGTACTTGACTGGTGCCACATAAGAAATCAATGCAGGTTCCACTACTACAAATTTGGCTACCAGAACAATTAGCCGTTCGACCGCAATAAGTACCACCCTGGCAAGTAGCGCTATTATTACAGTTGGCGCAACAAGGGAAATTAGCGTCATCACAAGAACAACCACTCGGAGTGCTAGTTGCTTCACATTCTGCGCAAGCAGGGCACCCAGCATCTTCTGATCCGGGATTAAGATAGGTGATACCGTAAGGGTTAGCATTATTAACTCCAGCAGTTAGGGTTCCGGTATTAACTCCGAGACAGAAAGTGAGAGAATAAGAGGAGCCATCATTAGAAGTATAGGTGAAGAGATTTTCAGAGTCAGAACAGGCACCATCAGCTGGAGTGGGGGCAGTTGGGATATGAGCTAGATAGGTGGTAGTACCATAGGAAGAGGTAGAGAATATTTCTTCACCACTAATAAATTCGGCTGTTAAAGGATATCTATTCTGATCATTATAATATAACTCTAAGGCAGTTAGAATTTGCTTGATCTCACTGACTCTTTTAGCGTCACGAGATTTAGATCTAGCATTGTTTAAAGCAATAACCGAAACAGTCGCCAAAAGACCAATGATGGCAATCACAACGAGAAGTTCGATGAGGGTGAAGGCAAGTTTAGAGTTAAGCTTATTTTTAAGCATTAAGGGAATAATGGTTAATTAACAAAAGACGTCTAAGACCAAGTAACACCGGCCACCTGATCCTTGTCTTCTTTAAATCTCATAATACGAACCCCTTGAGTATCACGACCTAATTCGCTGATAGATTTAAACGGTAATCTGATAACCTGGCCGTTCTCGGAAATAACAATCAAATCTTTAGCCTCCATATTATCATAATTAACCACAAAAGCATTGGTAATATCACCGGTCTTGTCAGTTACCTTGGCAGTCCTAATACCACTACCGCCACGACCCTGAGCCTTATATAAATTAAGTGGAGTTCTCTTACCAAAGCCATTAGCCATAATGGTCATAATTTGATAATTGCGTTTCTTTTCTTTGTCAGTCTTGATAACTCCCATTCCAACAATAATATCCTTACCCTTCAAACGCATTCCTTTAACTCCAGAAGCACCACGACCCATATCACGAACATCTTTTTCCTTAAAGCGAATAGCCTGGCCTTTAGCGGTAACCAAAACTAATTCATCCGAACCGCTAGTAGGTTTAGCCCAAATCAATTTATCGTCATCCTTAACCTTCATGGCGATTAAACCGCTCCGACGAACATTGGAGAAGGCAGATAATTCTACTTTCTTTACCAATCCCTTTTCGGTAACAAAAAATAGATATTTACTATTAGTTAATTTATCCAAAGGTAGAGTGGAGGTAACTTTTTCACCACCTAATAATTGCAAGAAATTAACAATCGGAGTTCCTTTGGCAGTTCGAGAAGCTTGAGGAATCTCATGCGCCTTCAATTGGAAAGCCCGACCTCGAGTAGTGAAGAAAAGAAGATCGCTGTGGGTAAAGGTGGTAAACATAAATTCAACCGAATCCTCCTCCTTGGTAGTCAGACCAATGATTCCCTTGCCACCTCGAGCCTGAACCTTAAAAGTATCAGGGTCAATTCTCTTAATATAACCATCCCTGGTCATCATCACCATAGTTTCTTCATTAGGAACTAGATCTTCAATATTAAAATCCTTAATGCCATGAACCATAACTTGAGTTCTTCTTTCATCAGCAAATTTTTCCTTAATCTCTCCCAACTCTTTTTGAATAATGCCTCGAACCTTAGAAACAGATTTCAAGATCTCTTCTAATTCTTTAATTAATTTCAATTTCTCTTTCAATTCTTCTTCAATTCGAAGTTGTTCCAAATTAGCTAAATTCTGTAAACGCATTTCCAAAATAGCAGTAGCCTGACGGTCGGATAATTTGAATTTCTTAATTAAATTGGCTTTCGCCACCTCCTTATCTTTTGAAGCTTTAATAGTTTTAATAACCTCATCAATATTTTTTAGAGCAATCATCAATCCTTCTAAAATATGAGCTCTATCCTTAGCTTTCGTCAATTCAAATTGAGTACGACGCTTGATAACCACCTCACGATGTTTAATATATTCTTCTAAAATCATCTTCAAGGTCAAAATCTTGGGTTGAATACTATCAACAAGAGCCAACATATTCAAATGAAAAGTACTTTGCAAAGCAGTATGTTTATAAAGACTGTTTAAAATCTTTTTTGGATAGGAATCTTTTTTCAAATCTAAAACAACCCGAATACCATCGCGGTCAGATTCATCTCGTAGGTTTTTGACGCCATCAATCCTTTTGTCCTTAACCAACTCAGCAATCTTTTCTACTAGAGTTGCCTTATTAACTTGGTAAGGTAATTCGGAAATAATAATTTGAAAATCATTCTGTTTATTTTCTTTAATCTCCGCTCGCCCCCGCATCACGATTCCACCTTTACCGGTAGCATAAGCATTGAGAATATCTTTTTGATCATAAATAATACCTCCAGTTGGGAAATCCGGCCCCTTAACAAACTTAGTCAAGTCCTCAACCGTGGCATCCGGATTATCAATCAAATGATTAATAGCATCAATTAACTCCCCTAAATTATGAGGCGGAATAGAAGTTGCCATGCCAACGGCAATACCCATAGTACCATTTAATAACAGATTGGGAAGTTTAGCTGGTAATACTCTTGGTTCTTGATGAGAACCATCATAGTTAGGCGCAAACTCCACAGTATCTTTTTCAATATCAAACAGCATTTCTTCAGAAATAGATGAAAGTTTAGCCTCGGTATAACGCATCGCAGCGGCACTATCACCGTCCACCGATCCAAAATTACCCTGGCCTCTAACAAGTGGGTAGCGCATAGCGAAATCTTGAGCCAATCTAACCATGGAATCATAAACAGCTGAATCACCATGAGGATGATATTTACCTAAAACTTCACCGACGACAGTCGCTGATTTACGGAATTTAGCATTAGCCCTTAGGCCGATATCCCACATGGCATAAAGAATACGGCGATGAACTGGCTTTAGACCATCGCGAACATCAGGCAAAGCACGGGAGACGATAACGCTCATAGCATAATCTAAATAAGCCCGCTTCATTTCCTCAGAAATTGACTGGGCCTCGACAATACCATAGGCAGTTTGTTTTCTAGTATTTCCACTAGGAGCTGACTCTAAAGATTCTTCTTCAGGAGCTGAATCTTCCAAATTATCCTTAACCTCTTCCGGCTCTATAGCTTTAATGATTTTTTTCTTCTTATCCATAAATAAAATTATTTTTTATTCAAACTCTTCTCAATACTATCAAGACGAGACCTCAAATCTTCCAACTGAAAATCAGAACTAGTCCCCATAACTCCCAAGGCAGAAGATGAACTAGTGCTAACAACACTCGAGCTAGAGTGACTGGCTCCAAGTTTGTTATTTAAAACTGCTTCTAAATTATCCAAACTACTAGACGCATTAGCCAAATTAGCCGCCAATTCTTTTTTAGCCTCCAATTCATTCATTTTTCCAACTACCTGTGACATTGTTTTATCAAACCTCCCACGGATATCTTTCCAGGAGAATTCGTCTTGATCGGCTACTAATAGTCTCTCAGAATAAGGACTGATAAAGCTTTGAATATTGAAAACCCAAAGGACAGCGACAGCCACCATAATAACAGTGATGCCAATCATCATGATTTTTTGATGTCCATTATTATTCCCTTTAGATTCCATAATATTAATAATTATTCTAAAATACCGTCCAAATTAACATCGTATAAAATCTGCTCAGCAATCAAACGATAGTTAATAGCTTCATTCTCGTTGAACCAAATTTTGATCTCTCTTTGAGCTTCTTCTGGAGCATCAGAACAATGAATCAAATTACGAACAGCTCGATCATCAAACCCAGCTAACTCATAGGAATCAATTGTGAAATCACCTCTCAAAGTTCCAACATCGGAAGTTAAAGGCTCAGTGCCACCAACTAATTTTTTGACGATTCCAACAGACTGATTGCCCTCCCAAATCATTGGCATAATTGGACCAGAGGTCATAAATTTCACCAAAGCATCAATAATATCCTTACCATATTCTAAAGCGTCCTTTTCAACTGGCATATTCATAGCTTGGCGATTTTCAATAATCTTAGCGCCCTTCTTCAAAAACCATTCTTCATCTTTATTATAATGAGCCCAGCATTGATCAGCGGTAGCCACAATTAATTTACTAGCGACTAACTTCAAACCGGTCTTTTCAATTCTGCCGATGATATCACCAACCAAGGAGCGTTGAATAGCATCTGGTTTCAAAATTACAAAAGTTCTCTCTTTTTTAGGATGTGCAATCATATAATTACAAACTTAATATTACCAACTCCATATCTTCGGCTGGCAAATCTTTTTTATTTATTTTTAATTTTTCTTCATAAGTAGCTTCAATCCCAAGTTCCTTAACAAACTTATCAACACCATCAATATCAATCTTCATATCACCTGTCTTGTAATGCATTGGGATAACAATCCGAGGTTCAATTTGAGAAATAACCTCAACAGCTTTTTTAGCATCAATAGTATAATTACCACCAACTGGGATTAACAGAATATCAATTCCCTCTAATCGTTCCAATTGTTTATTATCTAAAACATGACCTAAATCACCTAAATGACAAATGGTAATATCATCAATTTCAATACGGTAAATAATATTGGAGCCTCTTTCCTTCCCTTGACTCTCATCGTGGTAGGACAAGATGCCCTCAATCATCACTCCTTTGATATCATACTCACCAGCACTCTTTACAATCTTAGGAGCACCTCTAAAAGCCGAGGTGTTATTGTGGTCGGCATGATTGTGACTAACGGTAATAATATCAGCTTCAAAATTAGGAAGCTTTAACCCGAGCGACTTATCAAAAGGATCGGTTACCAAAGTAATACCTTCAGAACCGACCTTGTCTTGAATTTTAAAACAGGATTGTCCCTGCCAAGTAATAATCATAATGTTTTCATTATTCTCTAAACAAAAATAAAAGGTCTAAAAACCTATTTAAATTATAGCAAAAAGATGACGCTTGGTCAATTTAAAAAAATGACTGGAAAAATTAAAAAAGCATCAAACCGAAGTTTGATGCTTTTTGCTTTTGGTAAGCAGGTTTTTAATATGTTTCGATAAAGGTTCCTTTTCTTGTGAAAACCAAATTCTTGGAACTGCGCTCATTTGCTCTAATAATGAGTGCCTGGGATGATTCAACCCCAAAAAAGAACTTCAGATTCACATAATTTTCCCCATATCGGACATATACTATTTTACCTTTTTCACCTCTTTCTCCTCCGGGGATAATGTACGTTACAGGTCTTCCTTTGCGATCATAAGCACCTTCGACCGTAACGTCGACTGGGGAGCTTAATCTTAACTTTAAAGGATAGACTCTTGTGTCGATGGCATTGCGAGACGCGAGGTCAAAGAACTGATCAGTTAAGATTACGACTTCTGAGTTTTCATAAATCGGAAGGGTCTTGGCGGTTCTGATAGCGTTGTCTCCCTCGGACATTATGATCGAAATCTTAGAATCTTTGAACCCCGTGGATACTAAGGTCCTCCTTTGAGTGGAGCTCAGGGCAATAGAGTCCTGAGACATTAGTGTTCTGCCATAGAACGGATGGCCAGGATCCGTAAAGGTGATAGCCACGCTTGAGCGATTTATCAGGATGCAGGCAACGGTATTATCGGCCATTTGGTCGATATAAAACCCGATCGCCCTTTCCTTGTTACCATTTGTAACGAACGCTTCTCCTTCTATCTTTGTATCAGCAATGAAGATTGTTGTCTTCACTTTTGAAAAAGATATCAGGTAGTCTTTTGCAGAGGTTGGACTAGAAATATCACTAGTCAGCCTAAAGGCCAACTTAGCGTAATCTTTCCTTTGTCCTTCTACTGAGTCCGGGAAAACATTTAGGGCGACTGCTGCGCCCGGCATAATCTGTGTCCAGCCGACTATCCCGCTTTTTTCTTTCAATGAAGAATTAGGACCGATCCAAATCGGAACATTTTTCTTGTTAACGAATGAATACGAAATGGCTCTTGCCAAATGTGGCGGACGAGCTCTTACCACTACCTGAGCGATAACATTAGCAGTAAAAAATACTGCAAAAATAACTAAAATAAACTTTATTGTTTTCATGATTGACAGGTTTTATAGATTAATGATTAATTTAAATTTTCAGAGCAACATTTTTGATAACCTTCTTTGAAATATAAGAAGATAATTAAAAATGCTGCTCCGAAACCCGGGGTCATAAAACAATAATTATGGTTGTCAAAGTTCTTTCATTAATGCTTTACTTTAGCATACTGTGTAAAAAATGTCAATGGTATTATATAAATACTGGCTATATTGCCCATAATATTAACAATTTTACATCTATAACTATATCATACTATTAATAATTTGTCAAGGAAAATAAAAAAGACATACTTGGTGTATGCCTTTTTAGTCTTTTAGCTAAGCGAAGATTAATCGTCCTCCTCGTCCTCTTCCCAGTTGTCAACTACGTCCTTAGGAGGGGCGGGTACCTTTGCCTTCTCCAAGCTGTCAACGCGTGTTTCCAGTTTACTGATCCGTCGTTGTTGGTAGGAATTTGAATTTTTCAATTTTGTTACCTCATCGTCGAGATAAACATCATTTTCCTTTAACTGATTTATATCCGCTTCATGACGGATCAAGTCAGTCCCTTGGGCAACGTCATTCAGCGAATCGGCCTTAACCATCTGAACAATTTCATTATCTGCTTGTTGCAACTCTGTGTTTGAAGTCCTGTCCATATAGAATATGAGCAGCATTGCTAAACTGAAAAGGATTGCAAATGCATAAAATGTTGGAGAAGTGACAAAGTTTTTTGCCTCTTTTTCTTTTTTTGCCTCTTTTGCTTCTCTTTCTTCTCTTGCTTTTTTTTCTTCCGGTGTTTCCATGATAGGGGGGGTATTTGATTGTTAATAATAAGAACAAATCTATACCCACATACTAACATGCTATAAAAATTTTGTCAATAGTGAAATCAAGTAATCACTATATTATCAATAAAAACTAAGCAAAAAACGCCTATTATTTAAAAAGGCATACTTTAGAGTATGCCTTTTTTATTTGTTTTCGGTTGTCAGTTAGTGCTTAATCTTTCCGAAGGAGATTTTAAATCTTCTTTTTGGTTTAGCTTCTTTATTTTTGCTAACCAACGTGTCGGTTTTCTCCATTAAGGTGTCGGGCTCATTAATATCCAGAACAGGGGGACGATTAATAATCTCGAGGGTGTCAATTTTACCCTTGAAGCCATTGACCTGATTACTAATATTTTTTTGACCCGACTCCAGAAGTTGCACCTTCTTGGCCATCTGAATTTTATACTGATCAACATAAGAAATCACCCCTCCATTTTTTTCGGCTAAGGCGTCGAGAGAGTTATTGGTATTGGCCTCCAGTATAGCGATATACCCTGATTGCGCGTCCAGAGTTGGAAAGACAGAGTCGTTTACAAGGCTCGTTACCACTCTCAATGAATCCGACAAGCTGTCACATTTCTTCTGGGTCTGATTGATACGATTAAATGAGTAAACAAAAGTACAGAGCAAAAGGCAGATAAAAAAGCCAATGGCTATTTTTATATTTTCTTTTCTTTTTTGTTCTGCTGTTTTTACTGGTTTTGGTTCAATTTTAGCTTCCATGATAGATAATTTATTTAGTGGTTAATAATTAAGATCCGAGTTTAGGTAATAATTTTAAGTAACTCTTGGGCAAGAAGAGCAACCTAAAATTATTACCTAAGCTAAACCGCAAAATTATCTATTTAATGTCAAAAAACAATAATAGAGTATTATAGGATAAAAATAAATATTTGTCAAGGGTGAGACTGGGCAACAAAAAAAATACTCTAAATTGCTTTTAGAGTACCTTGGTCGGGCTGCCCGGAATCGAACCGGGATTATGCGAACCCGAATCGCACGTAATACCACTATACCACAGCCCGTCTATTCATTTATATTACTCCATTTGAGACTTAATAGTCAAACAAAAAACCCCGAATTTAACGGAGCTTTTTGATATTTAAATTGAGACAAAATTTGGTTTTATGAGGCTAACAGGCATCAATTCGAGCCCAATGTAATTCTCTTGCGAGAAGTTTTCTCTTAGAGAGAAAAATTTCCATCGAACCGACTTTATGTTTGGAGTCTATGACTTAAACATAATTATCTCCCTAGAAAGGAGGTGATCCATCCACAGCTTCCGCTACGGATGCCTTGTTACGACTTAGTCCTTGTCGCCGACCCTACCTTCGGCCCCTAATGGGGACTTCGGGTATTGCCGACTCCCTTGACTTGACGGGCGGTGAGTACAAGACCCGAGAACGTATTCACCGTAGTATAGCTGACCTACGATTACTAGCGATTCCAGCTTCACGGAGTCGAATTGCAGACTCCGATCCGAACTGAGAATGGTTTTTTGGGATTTGCTCCACCTCGCGGTTTGGCGTCCCTCTGTACCATCCATTGTAGCACGTGTGTAGCCCAAGGCGTAAGAACCATGCTGATTTGACGTCATCCCACCTTCCTCCCATTTAAAACGGGC
>Ga0265297_10002463_pt1 | contig 37605 bp, 20 predicted proteins | sample Munlanlwell13791_FD_192502 | JGI IMG/M metagenome (GOLD analysis project Ga0265297, IMG submission 192502) | Leachate microbial communities from a municipal landfill in Southern Ontario, Canada - Leachate well 137-91 | ecosystem: Engineered > Solid waste > Landfill > Unclassified | place...
CTTCCCGGACGCGCACCGCTCCCAGCAGGACACTGTCGCCTCGGTGTTTCCGCAAGCCAACTCCACCTGGCCGAGAAGCGAATACGCGCCGATAGCCACGCCATCTTCGGTCGACCCGGTCAACCGGGTCAGGAGCTCCCTCGCGCGCGCAAGCTCCTTCGCCCTCACCAACAGTTCGCCGATGCGCAGACGGCCCTTGTCGTTAAGTGTTCCCTCATCTGCCCGGTCGTACCAGAGCAACGCTCCCGGATAGTCCGCCTGTGCGATGTGCAGTTCCGCGATTGCGATTACGAGACCGGGATGTCTGTCACCAAGATAGTAGGCAGTTTCAAAGGCCACGGCCGCCTGACGAAGTTCGCCCTTTGCCGAGTGAATATTGCCGATCCGCTGTAGTACTTCGACCGGGGATCGGTCCTCGGACAGCATGCGCTCAAGTATCGCCAGGGCTTCATCATGCAGGCCGAGGCCATCGATGACATCCGCATACGAAAGAATGACCTGTGTCTCGCCGGGCTCGAAAAGGAGAAGAAGCGACAAGCCCGCCAGCGCGCCGAAGGGAGTGCCCTGCCGCTGATCGATCTGGACAATCCGGGCGATGACATCCTCTGATATTCCTCCCAAGCCGATGCAGCGCAGCAACGCCTTACGGGCCTCCGAAAGCCGCCCCAGCATGAAATAGGAATGTCCGAGAAGCCGGAAGACATCGGACTGCGAAGCACCGGCGGAAACCAGCGGCTCGATCAGTTTCACGCACTCCGCGTAGTCATGCCGATCGTATGATCGACTCGCCTGGGCGAGGGTCTCCGTGGTATCGGCACGCACGGGCAGCCCTGCAAAGGCCGTGAGCACAAGAAGACTCAGCAGGATTATTCCAGGTCTCATCCTATTTCTCCAACTTGAATCTGAGAGTCTTGCATCCCCAAACCTTCACAGCCTTGCCGTTGTTCCGCGCCGGCGTGAAAACCCAGTTGCTCACCACCTTCAACACCGCAGTCCGGAATTCCTCCGAACCAACGACTTCGACAATATCAACGTCCAGCACGTGACCGTCTTCCCCGATCAACAGCCTCGCCCTGACATAACCTTCGATCTTGTTCCGTATGGCGAAACGCGGGTATTCCGGCAGCGGGCAATCGAACTCAACGGGAGGCTCGTCAACCGAATCCGCCACTGGGACAGAATCTGTGGCAATGACCGAAGCCTGCGATGCCGAGCCGGCTTCGGAGCCACCTTCCGCGGCAGAGCCCTCCCGGCTCCCAGCCATGTCGCCGATTCCGCTGCTACTCCCTTGTGACATCATCTTCGGTACCAGCACGTCCGTTTCCCGACGGACATTGGTGACTTCGACGTTAAGCGCCAGCGGATGCATCTCGGTCTTCTCCCGGAATGTCTGGTCAAGCGACAGGATCGGAATTTCCTCACGGACAGGGTCATCGCGCTGTTGTTCCGGCGCTTCGATCGGGGCGACTGTCATCTCGGCAGAGAATATCCTCCCTTGCGCGTATCCCGGCCCGGGCTTGTGAGAATCGGTACAGTTGAAGCCGACCAGCGCCACCGCGATTCCAGTGTTCACGATCAGCGATATCAGCACTGCCGCGGCCACGCGCGCCAGCCCTGTTGAGCCCGTCGGCCCCGCGCCACGGACATCCGCATCCATGTCAGTTCTCCACTTTCCGGGTCGCCACGGCGATGTTCACCGCGCCCCCTGACTTTGCCGCGTCCATTACACTAACAAGGACCTTTGCAGTCACGCTCTCGTCAGGCACGATCACCACGAGCCCGTCAGCCTGATTGGAAACGAACCGGCTGACCTCTTTGCTGCATTCATCCAGGCTCACCCTTCGCCCTGCGATGTAGACGCCGTTGCTTGTCGTTATGATTATGCGCAGGCTCTGTGGCTCGAGAGATCTGCTGTGGTATGCAACCGGCTTCTTGACGTCCATTCCCTCTTCACGCGAGAACGAGGATGTCACAAGGAAGAACAAGAGCAGGATGAATACCATATCGATCAGCGGCGCAATGTCGAGCACGGCGTCACCGCTGCCATCGGGCATTTTTCTCCGAACGGAGTCAAACAACCTGTTCCTCCTTTGCCAGGATCGCCTCAGCGCGAGCCAGAGCCCTTTCGGCAGATGCAACTCTCCTTCGAATCCGGGCAACGAGAAGGCTGTGCGCGGCAAGAGCGGGAATTGCCGCTATCAGCCCGGCTTCCGTCGTAATCAGGGCCTGCGAAATGCCGTTCGCCATCATACATTCCATGGCAGCCGATGAACTCAGGGTCAACCCGCGAAAAGTGATCATTATTCCAACGACTGTCCCAAGCAGCCCAAGAAGCATCATCATTCCGGCGGATGCCGCGATCAGGTCGATGTGGCAGCGAAGCCCTGCACTTTCCCGTTCTACAAGCTGCTCCTTCAGTGAGCGATCAACGTCGCGCGAGGTTGATCTGACGTCCAGATAGGCGGCGATGGCGCAGAACGAAAGACACCGGTGGCGCAGGCAGAGACTGCGAGTAGTTTCAACACTTTCGTCGATCAGACTCGCGAACACGACACCCGAGGCCCGACGCTCAACGCCTTTATCAACCGCAAGGGCGACAAACTTCCATGCGATCAGGAACCAACTTGCCCCCGAGACGGCAAATATCACAAAGAGGATTGGGCCGCCGTCCTGGAAGGTCCGGATCATTTCCCCGCTCCCGTGATCATGTTGTACGCCGTGGCTGCGTATTTCTCCGCGTCGGCCGTGAGGGTATCAGCCCTGCCATTGAACAACCCCCGAAGCAGGAACACAGGTATCGCAATAATCAGGCCGGCCGCGGTTGTTATCAGAGCCTCTGCTATGCCACCCGCCATCAGATTGGGATTCGATGTGCCGAACACGCCGATCACTCCGAATACCCGGATGATCCCCGTGACAGTTCCAAGCAATCCGAGCAATGGGGAGACAGCGGCGAGGATTCCCAGCACCGGAATAAACCTGCGCAGGTCAGAAAGCTGGTGAAGCAGGCTTTCCTGAATGCAATCTCCAAGCATCACGGAATTCTTGCCGCGATTCGCTATGCAGGCTGCAAGCGTCTTCTCGATCACTCCCCGCCTTCCATCGAGTAGACTGGCGGCCTCTTCAAATCGACCGCCACGGCATAATGATAACACTTTATCAATTCTTCCGGTGTTTCGGGTGTTCCGCACGAAGAGGAAGAAAGCCCTCTCGAAAACAATGACCAATGCAAGCAGAGCTACAATGGCCAACGGGTACATAACCGGGCCGCCGGAAATGAATGTCTGGATGAAGGAAGAACCTTCGCTCAGGGAATCGCTTCTGAGCCTCGAAGTCAGATCCACCAGCACTGGAACCCCATCAGACCTGCCAGCTTTCACGGCATCGATCGTATCCGAGACTTGTTGTCGGATCCCGACCGGGAGTTCCTCGGCCCACCGGTACCCCAAGGCGTTGTCCGGGGCGGCAAAGGCTATTCCCACCCGACCGCTTCTGACAATCCTGTAAGCGAACGAGATGCTGCCGACTGACAGAAGTTCCACATCATCGAGAGAACCGTCCTCAATCCTGATCCTGACAGCAGCGACACGGATACAGGCAGCGGAGTCGAGGGCAGCATCCAGCCTTCGCAGATACTCCTTGAGAAGCAAGGCAGCCCGAGGATAGCCATCACTGTTTTGTGCAATCTCCAAGAGGGTATCACCCAGCCGTTCTGAATCGCCCTCGCCCGGGATATCCCTTCTGTTGACGGACAACTGCTCTGCAGCCTGACGCAGTCCCCCGGTCATTTCCGAGATATCTCCTTTCAGTTTCCTGCAGTCAGCAGCGAGGCTATCAGTCTTGCGCTTCTGCGCGGTGCATTTCGCCGAAGCCTCCGCTGTCGCCAATTCACTACTCACCAACTCCCCGGCGATCAAGTGCCGGGCTGACTCAAGAGCGTCAATCTCCCGTGCGCACTGAACTCTCGCCCGGTCAAGGTCATCCTGGGCTTCCAACACCGCGCGACGTAATTCGCCGGTCCCGGCATCGGATGATACAACAGTCGCATCTTCAGCCGCAAGGACGCCGCATAGCAGCAGAATGACTACGAGCGACAGCGAGCCAATCAGAATTGCGGTTTTTGGGATCAGGGACATCTATCTTCCCCCTGCCGCAGGCCTCATAATGAGGTAAATCTTCACGAGTTCCGGATATCGCCTTCGCTGCATGATGTCCAGTGCGGACAATATGCCGTCCAGAGCGGACGGTGGATCGAGGTCCCACTCGCTGTCGCGGGACAACGACGAGATCCCGAACTGCGACCGATCCTCCGAGATGAAGAAATGACCGACGGTTCCAAGCCTGACCTGCCAGGAATTCAGGATCCTGTCTCCCTGGGCAATGTGTACCGGTGCATTCCACATGTCGATCGTGACGGAGAGCTTGAGTTCATTTTCTGCAATTGCCCAGAACCCGGAAAACGCAGACAGAGCTTTTTCCGTATCCCCGGAAGCCATATCCGTCAATACAGCATCGAGCGCTTTGACGCGACTATCCCTGTTAAACGCGATTCCGGACGCGATCCTCTCCCTGATCCGCCTGGCAACCGGCAAGGTGCCCGATGCCGCGCCGGTGATAAACCCTCTCGCTTCCGCCAGGAAGGCTTCGGATTCCGATGCCTTCCTCACACTTTCGTTCAGAGACTCAGTCAATGAGGCGAGCGCACCCTTGGATTCGTCAAGCTGCTTTTTGAGATCCGAAACCCGCTCTCCAATCTCGGCGGATCTTCGGGCGTGCGTATCCAGAAGGTCCCGTTTCTGAGCCCGTAGAGACTCAAGGCGCTCCACAAGTGCGCGGACCTCTACGGCACCTGAGGCGCCCGACTCCTCAGAATAGGCAACTCCAACAAGCGCTGCAAACAGCAGCACAAGGAGGGAAAAACCAAGACTGCGAAATCTATGCTTCATTTCGGCCGATCTCCCGGTGTTCGAGGGCGGAAACAAATGGCCTGGCCTGGGTCACGTGCACCCGTCAGGATGGCCCACCACTTCGCCTAACGAGAAAACACTCGAATGGTTACACCTCTTTTGACGTCACAAGCACCCGTCAGGATGGCCCGTTACTTCGCCCCGGTTATTACACCCCTGCAGAAGGAAAGTGCCCTGACACAGTAGGCGGTAACGAGAATGGGATCGCTCTCCATCCAGGCGGCGTTCGTGTTCACCCAACTCCCATCGGGTTGCTGCTTCTCGATAATGGCCGCAGCCATCTCCTGTGCCCAGTCCTTGTCGCCTGTCGCGGTCTTGAGAGTCTTCACGCTCGCAGTGGAAAGGGCCTTAGACATCATCCGATAGTAGTAGAACAGCCCGGCATTGCCCATAGCGACGTTTTCGTGGACGGAGTAGTTGCCATCAATCCACGCCATTGCGGATTTGACGCGCATGTCGTCAGGACCGATGTTGGCGTAGACCATCGAGAGCAGGCCCGCATAGGTCATCGTGCCGTAGGACTTGAAGCCCCTTCCCTTCGCCTGCTTATCCCGCTCGGTTGAATCGGAGGAGGCGGGCTTATAGATGAAGCCCCCGTCATCGAGCGCCCAGTTGAGGGGGTTGGTCTCCGAGCAGTTCTGGCACTTGGAGACGAACTTGACGGCATTCTGGATTGCGGGGTCGTCAGCCGCCAATCCCGCCGAGCGAAGCGCCTCGATCGCCATCACGGTATTGGACAAGTCCGGCCTGCTTCCGCTGGAATAGCCGAAGCCGCCGGAATCGTCCGGCTTCGCCTGGTCGTTCCACTGGATCCCGAGCAAATACGCGGTCGCTCGCTTGATCTGCGGCCTGTATAGCTCCTCATTAGCGGCGGCGAGCGCCATAATGCTGACGCAAGTACAGTAGTTCCCGATCGGGATCCGAGGGGTGTAGATGCCGCCGTTCTCCTGCTGGCAAGCAAGAATCGCATCAACCGCCTTCTGCAACCAAGGATTGTCCTTCAGGGATGGCGCCTCGGGGCTGGAGAGTATCGCCTCGACCACCATGGCGGTGAAGGCAGGCTTGGGATCCACCAAGCCACAGGAGAACTGCCCGTCATCCTCTTGGTACACCTTCACGAACTCGATTCCACGACGTATCGAGTCAAGGACTGCATCACCTGAAGGAATGATCGCAGCAGGCGTCACCTTTGGCTTCGAGTGGTGGATTTTCCCCACCGTACTCCATGTTATCCATGCAGCCACGGCAAGGAGCGCGATGACTACAATCGTCACAATTGCGATTTTCCGGATCAGTCTCCACATGGCACTACTCCTTCGTGTATTTCATTGCGTTGTGCAAAATCGGTCACGGCAAAACTGCGTACATCCATGCCTTCGACGCGGATCATTCGACTTTCATCATCTCACCGGGCTTTCCCCGGATTATCCACGCAATCGGGATGGCGGACACCAGCAGGCTCGCGGACAGGCTGATGCCAATTGACAGGAAGATGCGTCCCCAGGGCACCTCAAAGGCAAGGGGTATCCCGCCGAACGGGAGCACAGCCCTGGTCCACCCGGTTGTTGCCCAACCTGCGCATACCCCAAATGCAAAACTGAAGAGCACTCCGGCTCCCCAGATGAGGATGACTTCGCCCAGCAACAACCTTCCGAACTGGCCCCGCGTGAGACCGACGGAGCGCATCATGCTGAGTTCACGCCGACGTTCAACGACAGTGGCGACCAACAGATTGAGCATCGCCAGGGAAAGAATGATCAGTGACCAGAACGGGACGCGGCTCATCGAGCCGATGATCATCCTGGCGTGGTCGATGGTCTCGTCGTTGATCCTGTCGCGGTGCTTGACGACGAGGTCGCTGCCCTTGACATCCACGAGGCCGGAGAACGTGTCGTTCATCTTCCCGGCGGCGGCGAGCGGGTCGCTGTCCCTCAGATCGTCGGAGATGTCAAACCAGAGGAAGCGGGTGCGGTCGCTGTTCCCGGTGAGCTTTCGGGCAACCTCGGTGCTGACGAACACGGGGCCGAGTGTGCGATGCGGCTTGCCATTGCGACCGCGCATATTGGCCCTTGACGTATAAAGGTGCCAGTTCAGGTCAACGATCCCGGCAACCTTGAGAGACTCGGTGCGCTCAGTCGGACCGGCCGGGGATTCTTTTCCGCCCGGTCTGCCAAGCTTTCCCACGGGGATCCGGAGCTTGACCGTGTCGCCCACGGAGAGCCCAGCATGGGTGGCGAGGGTTTCCGGGATGACGCAGGAACTACCGGAGGCAAGAGCATCGGCGCAGGAGGACGCGACGCCCTCCCGGAACCTGAAGGGGAGCATCGGGTCAGCCCCGGCAAATCCCTGCTTCGGATCGAGGCCGACCAGGATGATGTTGTTCTGCCAAAGGTCGTACTGGACGTTCTGTTCGAGCTTGTGGAGGGTTTCATCGTCGAGGATGAACTGGTCCACTTCGAGGGCCATGAACCGGTCCTTGCGGACGCCCGGGGCGGAGGCCATCTTCGCGACAGACTGAGCATCGAGCCCGTCAGGCAGGCAACTCACCACCATGTCGGGGAACGTTGGATCGGGAAGAAACGGCTTGAGCATCGAGCCGCCCCAGATCTCGATTGCCATATAGAGCCCGAGCCCCACCGCCAGGGTAACCATGACGCCGATGGTGCGGTTAAGGTCTCTCCTGATTTGATGGCGCAAGAGGCTCGGATGGAGACCGAGCAGGCGGGAAACAAAGTCGGCAACCCCGGCGTCAATCAGCCAGCACCAGAAGGGAGCCGAAAAGATCACGCCGATGCCCAGCAGCGGCAGGCCGACAAAGGTCATCAGGCCGGTGCGCATCGCAGGGGTGATGGGAAGCGGCATAGCGAGGGCTATGCAAGGAAGCGTCATAAGCAGACCGGCGACGATCCGCCTCCATGGCAGTCGCGCATCCGGGGCGACGCCCGGATCGATAAAGTCCATGGGGCGCATCCGCAGCACCTTGATGCAGGGCCACGCGGATGCGAGCAAGACTGCGATCAGGCTGGAAGCAGCAATAAGGGTCACCCAGACGGGGCCAATATAGACACCGAGCGGAAAGGTCTTCGGATCCCCCATTACATAGAGCTTGAGGATAACGAACCCCGCCAAGATGCCGACCACCGCGCCGAGAGCGCCCATCATCAATGCCTCATACACAACCGAGAAGGCAAGCTGGAGTCTCGACATGCCGACGGACCGAAGTCTCATGTACATCAGCCGCTTCTGCTGAAGACCGGTGTAGAGCGTGGTGAAAACCATGCAGAGCATGAAGGCGAGCGCGAGTCCGAATTTGAGCGGGGCATCACCAGCGAACATCTCCCACTGCATGTCGGCGAGCGATTGGACGGCGGCGACGGGATCCGAAAGTGCAATTCCCTCTCCGATGCGGATTCCGGAAGCCTCCATCGCCTGCCTCATTGCTTCAAGCGTTACACCGGGCTTCTTTCTGCACAGGACGATGGATGTAAGGGCCCTGCCCTTGGGCAAGAGCAGGTCCGCGGCGGCCTTGTTGACGAACATCGTGGGGAAGCCCTCGACGAACCTGTTGAGCCGAAGCAGGCCGACCGTCTTGACCTCGAACCTGCCTGATCGAGTGACGATGCCTACCGTCCCGCCGATCTTCGGAGGTGCAACGTAGAAGCCAGCGGCGCTGAAAACGACCTCCGGGGTAGTCGAAGCGTCGTCCGGCCACCTGCCATCGAGAGTCTTCTGTGCGTAATGTCCATTGTTGGGTACTGAGGGAGCAAGCATGGCCCTTGGGCGCGGCCCGGAAAGCGGGATGCCGTTCGGGGCGTAGTCCACTTGGACGGGGGTACAGGCAAGTGGCTCGCACTTCTCGACGAGCCCCGATTTTCTAACCGCCTCAACTACTTCGTCGGATACGAACATCGGCCCGCGCTGAGCGCCGGGAGCTTCCTGGAAGCCCGCCCCCATACCCTGTTTCGGGGCGGCAGGCATCTTGGGAAGGACCCAGAGGTCGTAAATATCTGTAACGTCCCCTACCGAAGGCTGATACTGGTACAGCGTCGATGTCGTGAGACCGATCGTCCACGTGAGAAGACACACCGCGCAAGCGATGGAGAATATGCCGACCGTCTTGCGCCAGTAGCCACGGCGCGTTGCCAGGAAAAGCCACCGCAGATGTCTCATTTAGTTCTCCAGTCGATCGATGACGTGGAGGTATCGTTCCGCGATGCGTGAAGGATCGCCCCCGGCTTGTACATCGAGCGTGTCGCATATTCTGCCGTCTTTCAGGAAGTGCACTCTTCTGCTCCATGCCGCGACAGCCGGATTATGCGTAACAAGGAGAATCGTGCAGCCGCCTTCTCGGTTCAACTCGGTAAGCAACTCGCAGAACCTCCGGCTGCTCAATGAGTCCAGGTTTCCGGTAGGTTCATCCGCGAAAATCACCTCGGGGTTCATTATCAAAGCTCTTCCGATAGCCACGCGTTGACGTTCTCCGCCGCTTAGTTCATGGGGACTGTGATCCCTCCGATGTGAAATCTGAAGCCTGTCCAGTATCTCGTCAGTCCTTTTGCTGTCGGACATCCTGCCGTCAAGGATTTCCGGAAGTCGGATGTTCTCAGCGACCGTCAGCGTAGGGATGAGGTTGAAGTCCTGAAACACAAGCCCGATATGGCGGCGACGGAATCTGGTGGCTTCGCCGTCGCCCATCTCCGAAATTCTCATTCCAGCGATTTCGACCGTCCCGGTATCAGGGGTAAGGAGACCCGCAAGGATGTGCAGCAGAGTGCTCTTTCCAGAGCCACTGGGCCCCATTACAGCGGTGAAGTCGCCCCGGTCCAGCGATAGACTGACACCGCGAAGGACATCAACGTTCTTGCTCCCCTGCTCAAAGTGCTTGGTCAGGTTACTCGACTGCAATACTGTCCCGGTTGCCATGCTTCTCCCTTAGTACGATGCCGATCCCGCAGTTAGAACTCGTATGACAACGATATGGAAAACGATCTGGGCGCTCCGGGGAACGTGTCGCCCGCATGGCGCTTGGACTCGACGTACTCCTTGTCAAGGAGGTTCTTGACGTCGAGCTTGAGGAGTAGTTCGCGCTGCTTGGCGCGATTGGTGTAGATCGGATAGGACGCGGAAAAGTCCACGACCACGAAGGACGGGACGACGTAGGCGTCGCCGATGTACTGCCCCTGTTGAGTGGAGTAGCAGGAAGCGGCATAGCGGGCGCCGAGACCGAGCTTGAGGCCCTTGACCGGCCCACTGCTGAATTGGTAGGTCTGCCAGAGTGAGACGCTGTGGGGCGGATCCGAATCGAAACGCTTGGCGGCGTTCTTGTTGTCGTAATAGGTGAAGGTGTAGGAGAGGAAGACGAGCCAGTCGTTCGTGACTTTGCCGGAGAAAGCAAGCTCGGCGCCGGTGGACTCGGTCTCGCCCTGGAGCTCGTAAACGCCGGGGGAACCGGAGACGCCAACGGGGGTGTTTTCCTGCTTGATCTTGAAGCCGGAAACCGACATGAGGACGCCTTTGAAGAGGTCCTTCTTGACTCCTATCTCGTACTGCGCGCCCTTCCAGGAATCAGTGATCTCGTTGCCACTCGCGTCGTTGTAGCCAAAACAGGGCGCTTCCGTTTGGGAGTAGTTTCCGTAGAAGGACCAAGAGTCCGAAATCAAGTAGGCAACGCCCAGTCGGGGGCTCCAGGATCTGCCCTCGTTGCCCTTGCTGCTTTTGTGGATGTCGAACCGGACGCCCGCAAGCACAAGGAGGGAATTCCACTTCATCTGATCCTGAAGGAGAAAGCCGTTACGGTCGACCTGGCTGTCGGAAGTCATCGAGTTGATAGTAGCGGGCAGAGAGAAGACCGGGTTGTAGATATCCACATCGGCGGTGGTGCCGCTCTTGCTGAACATATGGCTGACCTGCTTGAGCCAGTCGGTGCCTAAGACGAACTTGTGGGCCGTGGCGCCCCAATCGACATCCTGGATGTAATAGAGGTTGGCGAAGTAGTTCTGCGAGGTGGTGTCCATATAGCTGTAGCTGAGGGGGGCCATACCGGTCGCGACGACGCTGTCGTAGTACGCGAGGGATGTCATTCCGCTCTTGACCGTGGAAATGCTCCAAGCGGTACGGGTGAGGTCGCAGCGGAGATAGGACAGTCCGAACTTGACAAGGCTCTTGTCGCCGACTTGCCATTCGCCAGAGTATTGCAGCGTCAGGCCAATGTAGTCCTGGCGGGAATCATTATCCCCGTAATACATATCCGTGGAAGTCAGAAATCTGCCTTGGACAAACGGTATTCCCTGGTAGGAAGGCCCTTCGAGCAATTGGACGGTCGTGTCGAAATGAAAGGTGAGGACATCTGTTGCGCTCCAGGAGACAGACGGGGCAACGAAGAGGCTCTTGCCGCGATCAATCCCCTCCGGGAGATAGAACGGTTCGAAGAGAGACAGCGCAGTCACAATGCGCAAGCCTCCGAAATGCTCAGCAAAGGGCGCATTCACGTCAGAGGTCGCGCGGTATTGTGTGATCCCCCCAAACTGGGCTTTCAGCGATACTTTGGTGCGCGACTCATCGAATGGACGCAGGCTGCGAATGTCTACTGTACCCCCGAGGCCGTACGGGCCGAGAGTCGATGTCTCCCCACCATTGACGCTGCCCACCGAGCCCTTCAGAAAGTCAATCGTATCGATTCCGGAAGCATCGAAGAAAAGGGGCATGGTTTTGGGCAGCATTGCACCATTGAGGAGAATGCTGCTTCCGGAGAATCCCCGCAGGGAAACCTGGCCCTGAGTGCGCGTCCCCGGGGAATTCCCGCCGTTGAAGACTCCAGACACATAAGCAAGGGAATCGTAGAAAGAACTGGCATCACGATCATCGAGCATCTGCTTGTCTACGGTCTCAACGAAACGCTCGATTTCAAGCAATGGGGTCTCCGTAATGGTCGCTGAGGAAGTTGCATGTCCTTCGGCTTTTGCCTTGATCACAGACTCCGGCAATTCCTTTTCACTTATGCCGGTGTCGGAGTCCTTTGCAGGTGGAGCGGAGGTCGCATTTGGCTTGGGTTGCTCATCGCCGAACGACTGGGATATGGAGAAGATGATGAAGATGAATAGTGTAACAGATGCCAGAAGTCGCAGGACAGAAAGCTTCATAGACTCCCCCTAAAGTTGGATGGACGCAGGCTGACACGGGGGATATATTCGCCCGAACCGAAAAAAGGTTCACTTTTTTTCGCGAAGAATCACCACGGCGCACAAAGGCTTGTGCGCAAATGTGGCCCGGCGCCTGATCGATGCGCTGCGCGGGTCGAGGAGTCACATAGTAAGAGGGGAAGCGGCGCAGACGCTGGCCGTTGGGTTGGCTGACGGGATCGTGGACCTTAGGAAGATGTTACTGGATGTTGACCTGCGGTACGCAACACGGCGTTAGGACTGTTGCGCGCGCGTACAGGGAAAAATGGCGTTTACGATCCGAGGGAGTGGTAGGCGGGATTGTCCGGGAACCCGCGCACGCAAACCCGGGTGAGTAGAAAGAAAAAGGGCCGCCCCGAATGCCCATGGGACAGCCCAGTTCAGTGTCCAATCCGAGGTCAGGGCGGATCACTCAGCCTTGATCATCGTGCAGGGCTTCTCCTTCGTAATCCATGCGATGGGACCGACTGCCATCAGACAACAGGCCGCAAGACTGAACAGAATCGAACCGAGGACTCTCAACCATGGAACGGTCATTTCGATGGAAATCGCGCTGAATGGCGTGAGCGCACGAGTCCAGCCGGTGAATGTCCAAGCGGCCGCGATGCCACAGACGAGGCTCAGAACGACCGCCGCGCCCCAGATGAGCATTATCTCGCCGCCCAACTGCCTGACAAACTGCCCGCGCGTCATGCCAACCGCCCGCATCACACCCAGTTCTTTCTTACGCTCATATACTATGGCGATAAGGAGGTTGAGTATGCTCAGCGAGAAGACTGCAAGAGACCAGAAAGGTACCGAGGAGATCGCGCCGATCATGCCTCTCGCTCGAATAATGGTGCCCTCGACTATCTGGTCCCTGTGGCGGGCGACTATCTCCATGCCGGGAACCGCGACGAGCTTGTTGAGGTCGGCCTCAAGCTTTCGCGCAGCATCATTGTAGAACATGGCGCGATACTCCGGTGTCATATTGAACCAGGCATAGTACAGCCTGTCCGGAGGAGAAACCAGTTTCCTGGCGGTATCGTAACTTACAAAGACCATGCCGACCGTCTTGTCAGCCTTGCCGTTTCTGCCTCTGATACCGTTTCTGGATGTCCACATATGCCAGTTCATATCCATGACACCGATGACCTTCAGGTGTTCGATGTGCTCGGGAGGTGGTGAACCGGATTCAGTGTAGTCGGAGTTGGTTGCGTTCAGGTCATCCGGAACCCTGAGCCCGAAGGTGTCCCCGACGGACAGCCCTGCGTGCCTGGCAAAGCTCTCCACGATGATGCAGGTCCAAGGCTCCTGAAGTTCGACGCTCGCCTTCCCCAAGTCGCCACCCACGAGATCGAAAGGCAATATCGCTTTTTCCCCGAAAGCCAGCTTAGGATCCACCCCTACAACCAGAAGGTTGTTCTGTCGCAGATTCACGTTGACGTTGCTTTCCAGTTTCGCCGTCAGTTCCTTCGAGAGGAGCAACTGGTCTGTCAGTACCGGCATGAAGCTTTCCTGCAGAACACCCTCTGTCCTCTTGATCCTCTCCCAGGTGGCCGCATCCACGCCGTACGGCAAGGCGTAGAGGGCGATATCGGGCAAGGACTCGCTCGGCATAAAGGGCTTGAGCATTGATGCACCCCAAATCTCGATGGTGACGTACAGGCCGAGGCCGACCGCGATGGTCACCATCACACCGATGGATCTGCCCATGTCCCTGGTTATCTGGTGCCTGAGCAGCCTTGGATCCAGCCTGACAAGCCAAGCAACGAGCGGAAGCATCGCAGTATCAACTATCTTCAGCCACAGGGATGAACAAAACAACAGCCCGATGATGAGGAGGGGAACTCCCACCCATCCGATCAACATGCAGCGCGTATCCGGAGTCATCCGCAGGGGCAAGGCCAGGATGAGCGCAGGAAGTATAAGGATGAAACCGAAAATGACGGCCTTCCAGGAGACGGAATGGTCAACGGTCCCGGCAGTCTCGTGGAAGTCCTTAGGACGCATTTTGAAAACCTTGATGCAGGGCCATATCAGCGCAAGCAGAGTAGTCAGGAGAGTCACGCCAAGTATGATCAGTGTCCACATGAAGGGCAAATACACGCCCAGTGGGAAAATCTCGGGCGACGTTCTCACGAATACCCACAGCATCAGGTACCCGGCGGCTGCGCCGATAACCGCCCCATAGGTTCCCATCTTCATAGCATCGAAGATGATCGTGGCGGTAAGCTGCAGCCTGGACATGCCGATTCCGCGCAGGCGGGCGAAAACCTGTCTGCGCCGTTGGATGCCGGTATAGATGTTGGTGAACACCATGCACAACATGAATGCCAAGGCTATCCCCACCTTCATCGGGATAGTACTGGCAAACTGCAGCCAGGTACTTTCCCTCTTGCCTTCGACGATGCTCGCCTGGTCATCCACCTGTATCAATTCGCCGCCGAGCCCTTTGCCCTTGAGCTCCTGCAGGAGTTCCTGACGGCCGACTCCTTCCTTTCCCACGCAAAGTATCAGGTTCACGTCCTTGCTCGACAGTCTGCAGACTTTTCCGCGAACGACGCTGTTCGCGAAAACTGTCGGAAAACCACGCACAATCGTGTCCCTGCGAAGGTACCCCACGATTTTCACGTCCACCCTGTCGGTGTCCGTAAGCAAAGCCACCGTTTCGCCGATGGCTGGGCATCTGCCGGAAAAGAGCGCTGTGTCGAATGCGACCTCTGCTTGTCCAGTGTCCTCGGTCGGCCACCTTCCACGCAGATCTTTCTCGTTGTAGTGGCGCATCCGGGATACAGAGTCGCTCACAAACCCCACCGGCATGGGGCCGAAACGCACTTGGCCGTTCTCCCTGTAGTCAACCCGCACCATTTCCGTTCTCAGAGTCTCGACTTCGCTGAATAAGGGAGAGCCTTTCACGGCCTGAACGACGGCAGGGGAGATCACGAGAGGATCGGCCCCCTTGACTTTGTCCTTCTGGATGCCGCCGCCGCTCCTGATCGTCTCGAGGGACTGCTCGGACTTGGGGATAATCCAGCAACTGTACTCGGCAGTGGTTTTCGAGACGGAGGGTTCGAGCTGGTGCAAGGTGGTAAGGGCGATTCCTGCGGTCCACGTTAGCAGGCAGACCGAGGAGGCTATGGAGACGATGCCCAATGTTCTTCGCCAGATGCTGTGCCTGGTGGTCATGAAGATCCAGGACAGGTTCTTCATACCCGCACCCCCGGCTTGAGCAGAAGGCCGTAGAGCCGCTCCACGATCTCGTCGGTGCTTGCTCCCGTAGGGCTGTTCAACTCGCCCCGGATCTTTCCGTCCTTGAGGAATAGGATTCTGTTACTCCAGGCGGCAACGGCGGGACTGTGGGTGACCATCAGAATAGTCCTCCCTTCCGTCTCGTTCAGGCGCCTGAGGAGTTCACAGAAGTTGTTGCTACTTCTGGAGTCGAGGTTGCCGGTGGGCTCGTCAGCGAAAATGATCGCCGGGTTGGTGACCAAGGCTCGGCCAATCGCAACCCTCTGGCACTCGCCGCCGCTCAGTTCGCCGGGGCGGTGGCATCTTCGGTGCTCGATCTCCAACAGCTTCAGGATGTGATCCACCTCTCCGGCTGCGGGGCGCTTTCCGTCGAGGATGAGGGGAAGCATTATGTTCTCTTCCGCGCTGAGCATGGGGATGAGGTTGAAATCCTGAAACACCAGGCCGATGTGTCTTCTCCGGAACTCCGTCAGCGTCGAGTCCGGCATTGATGTGATGCAGTTGCCGCTTATCAGGACATTTCCACCGGACGGACTCTGGAGACCCGAGAGGATGTGCAGCAGCGTGCTCTTCCCCGAGCCGCTCGGTCCCATGATTGTCGTGAACTCGCCCTTCTTCAGTTCAAGAGATATCTCATCCAGCACTCTTATGACGGACGCACCGTGGTTGTAGGTCATCGAGATTCGGTCCGCCTTCAGAATGACTTGGCCGGTCATCGGTTGCTCCTTGCGATTTGGCTAATAGCTCAGCGAGAAGGAAAATCCGATTGTTCTGGGAGCGCCCGGGAATGTGTCGGTGGCGTGCCGGATGGACTCGACGTATTCCTCGTCGAACAGATTCTCCACGAACAGCCTGAACTTGGCGTCCTTGGCGTTCATCATCGGAATGTCGAAAGCGTATTCGATGAACAGGTCCACTGTTACGTACGAGCTAATTGTGTACTCCTCGCTGACAGGCTCGCTCTTGAAGTTCGAGTAATAGGAGTCAGACCATTTTGCGCCCAAGCCCAGCTTCAACCCTTCGAGTGCCTTGCCCGAGAAGGTCCAAGTCTGCCAGACGGCGGCGCTGTGACGGGGCATGGTTGGCAGATTGCTCGCAGAACCGACCGTAAGGTGATTGGTGTACGAGTACGATACGAAAGCCTTCCAGTTCCTGGTGATCTTGCCATCCACCGTGAGCTCGATTCCGGTTGATTCGGTCTTGCCGCCAAGGTAGTAGTAATCGCCGCTCGACTCATACTGTGGAGTGTTCTCCTGGTTGAGGTTGAAGCCGCACAGGCTGACGAGCGCGCTTCTTCCGATGTACTTCTTCACTCCCAACTCGACCTGATTGCCGGTCCACGGCGCGGTGAGCGGATCCCCGTTGACGTCGTTGTACCTGAAATTCGGAACCTCGGAGCGCGAGTAGTTCCCGTAGATGGCACAGGTCTCGGTGCACATAAAGGTCACTCCCACCCTCGGGCTCAGGGAGTCGCCGTGCCAGCCTTCCGCACTCGACTGGAAGTCATAACGTGCACCCGCGAGGAACCTGAACGAGCCCCATTCCATAATGTCCTGCGCAACAAAGCCCGTCGTCGTGATATTCGCTCTGGAGACCTTGTACTTCAGCGTAACCCCCGACAGGTCGTAGTTCGGGTCATAGATGCTGATGTTCTGGATGTTCACGGAGGTGCTTCTCGTGTACGTGTTCTCACGGTACCAGTCCGAGGCAAACACAAACTGGTGCTTGGTGGCCCCGATATCAAATCGTTGGAGATACACAACGTTGGCTGCATAGTGCCTGAGCGTGGCTTCTCTCTCCATATAGTTAAACGTCGCGAGCCCGGTGTCACAGATTCCTTCATAGTAGCTGTAGTTTGATGACTTATATGAGGTGCCTGGCTTGTCGTCCGCGTTCGGCAGATTGTTGACCTTCCAGCAGCTCCTCTCGATGTCGCACGCGATATATGACAATCCAACCTGGATGTCTATATTGTCAGTCATATTATAGGTTCCGCTGGCCTGGAATGTGTAGCCGAGGTAGTCCTGCCGGTTGTCTTTGGTGCCATAGTAAGTGTCGGCGGGCGTTAGGAAGTGGCCGCGCAGGTAGGGAAGGCCCTGATAGGCCGGCTCATTCACCTTCTGGACTGTCGTGGAGAAATAGATCTCCAGCACGCTTGTCGGCTTCCAAACCAGGGACTCCGAGATGAAGAAGCTTTCCTTGCCGTCAATCCCGTCCGGAAGATAATACGGCGTGCCGGTTTCGTATGCAACCGTGGTGCGAAGCGCCAATTCCCCGGAAAGGGGGGTGTTGTAGTCGAGCGTGAGCCTTTCCGACTTATTGCCGGAGACTTTGGCCCTCAGGGAGACGTTGATGATCTCGAAGTCCTCGGCTCTCAGCGTGTTGATGTTCACGGAACCGCCAAGGCCGTATGCTCCCAGTGCATTGTTGTTGCCGGCCGATGTGCTGCCGACCGTGCCCTTGAGGAACTCGACCGAGCCTATTGCGGCAGAATCGAAGAATACTGGCATTGACTTTGGCAGTATCGCCCCATTCAGCGTGACGTTCGAGCCAGCGAATCCACGAAGCGTGACCCAGCCCTGGGTTCTCGATCCGATCGTCTTGCCGCCGTTGGACACACCCGACACATAGCTCAGGGTCTCATAGTATGTCGAGGCGCCACGCTCCTCGATCATCTCGTTGTCAACCACCTCGATGTCTTGGGCTATCTCGATTCGGGGTCTGTTCACAATCGTCGCTGTTGACGCTTCCTTGGGCTTTTCAGTGGTCGCTTTCACCACGGTTTCCGTCAATTGCACATCTTTGCTCTTCGCAGGTTCCTCCTTGGTTCCATCCCCCTTCGCGCTCTTGTCGGACTTCTCCGTTGCCGTCGTATCCGAAGTGGTTCCGGACGCTCCCGCCGTGGGAACGACAAGAGTCAAACTCAGGACGAGAGCAATCAGCGCGAGATTCGTTATGGCACGGGAAAGCCTCACTTCTTCCTCCTTGCAAGATAGAGAACGGTGCGACACACCACCCTCAAGAAAAACCGTATATGTAAGCGACACGTCAAGCTGAATGCCATGGCGAAAGATCTATTTCTCCAACCGAACCGAACCTCCAGAGAGCATTGCAACGACACATCGGCGAAGTTGTTACGAGAATTTTCGCGAACCCGCTCATCTTGGAGATATCGGCTGGTTGTGTACTCCTTTGTATCCTTCGGTACGTTCCTGTTACGCTCCTCGTAATCATTGAGAGGGGAGCGGGGGCCGCGGGATTCTGCGTGGAAGCTGGTGGAAAAACTGTAACTCCGCATTCATTCCGTCGTTCCTCCCCTATGAAAGAGAGCAGGCGTATGGGCAGGATAGAAGTTCGGAGACCCGCCCGAGCGCTTGGGAACGCGAATCTTGGTTTCTCCCGAGTCCTGTCGTTCGCACTGGAAGGAGTGAAATGAACGCAACAAATGGCAAGGTTCCCTTGCTCGTCCAGGCCGTGGTCAAGCGGTTCCGTCAAGGCAATGCCTACATCAACGCGCTCAACGGCGTCAATCTATCCGCCTCCACCGGCGAGTTCATTGCCATTATGGGTGCATCCGGTTCCGGCAAGAGCACCTTGCTCCATTCCATTTCCGGTCTGACCAGTATTGACTCCGGTCACGTTCTCATTGACGGCGTGGAGATATCCGGCCTCTCGGACTCCGAGCTTACCAGATTCCGCAGCCGACACATCGGCCTGATTTTCCAAGCCTTCAACCTCATTCCCGTATTGACGGCCGAGGACAACATACGGCTGCCGGCAGTCGGCTCGTCCGGCCTCGACGCGAGGGTTGATGCCCTGCTCGATCGCCTTGATCTGAGATCGAGACGCTTGCACAAGCCAGACGCTCTCTCGGGCGGCGAGCAACAACGCGTCGCCATAGGCCGCGCACTTGTGGCCGACCCCGCAATCCTGCTTGCCGATGAGCCAACAGGGAGCCTCGACTCCGGTTCATCCCAGGAATTCTGCAAGCTGATGCGCGACCTCTGCAACGAACAACATCGGACCGTCGTGGTCGTTACCCACGAGCCTACCGTGGCCATGTGGGCGGATCGAGTGGTCGTCCTTCAGGACGGGGTTGATGTCGGCAGTTTCGCCACTGATGGTCTTCACGATCCGCAGACCATTTCATCTGGTTACCAGAACGTGCTTCGGGGCATTTCGAAGGAGGCGGCGAAATGTCATTAGTCGTGAAGCTTGCGATCGCCTTCCTTCGTGAGCACCCGATCCGCATCGTTCTTACTTCCATCGCCACCATCGCATCCGTCTGCATGGTTGTCTGGGTCGCCAGCAACTACGACACCATCCTGCATTCTTACGATGTCTATGCCAACAAGACGTTCGGCTGCTATCCGCTTTCGGTCGCGCCCATTAGCAACGCCAAGGATGAAGGCGTCCCGATCGAAGTAATGGAAGCGCTCAAGGCCGATCCGGATGTGGCGAGTATCGAGCCCATGTGGGTTCTGAGAGCCTTGGTTCGGTCGGTCAACCCTCCGAACGACGGCGCATCCGGTTCGAGCCGTTCCGGGAGCAAGAGGGAAAGGGAATCGGAGCGGTCGCCGGAGTCGACGGTTCTCGCCCTCGATATCGCCGATGCTCCCTTCGCAATGCTTCGCGGCCACTGGATCACTCCGCGGAATTCAGACGCATTCGAGACGGTTGTAAGCGTCTGTGCCGCGAAACGCCTCGGTGTGGACATCGACCAGGATGTCGTTGTGGACAGAGGCGAGCGATCCTACAGGCTGAGGGTGATAGGTATCATGGACTCCCCTTCGGTTGACGTCTCCTACGGCAGCCAAATGAGCATTCTCACGCCGGGCATTGGTGACCTGTACGTTGCCAGGGCAACTGCGGAGAAGTTGTTCGAACATGCTTCCCGAATCAGTTTTCTCGCGGTTGCCTTGAAGCCGAACCGCGACCTTACCGCATTTCGCTTCGGGTGGGCGCCTCGATTGAGCGGGTTCTCCGTCCCCGTGCAATTCCAGGAAGCGAGCGATGTGGAGGAAGCGCTCTGTGAGACTTCTGAGGCAGAGAACGTAAAACTGCAGGCGTTCGCAGCCACCGGGATTTCGCTTCTCGTAGCTCTGTTGGTCATCTTCAGCACTCTTAGCATGGGGGCGAGTGAACGTGTGCGCCAGTTCGCCATACTCCGAGCCGTCGTATTCACACGCTCCAAGGTTGCTCTCATGATCGCTTTCGAGGGTCTGATCCTCGCCACCATAGGCTTCATCGGAGGCATGTGCCTTGGCTACCTTCTGGTCATGATGTCCAAGGGCGCGACGGAGTTCTTTCAGCAGGGCTTCAGAGTGGGATTCAACACCTTCTTCCTCGCTGCACTCACCGCATACGGCGGTGCATTGCTCTCCGCTCTCGTTCCTGTGTACAGGGCCATCCACGTTCGTCCCGTCGAAGCCATGGTTCCCCAGATCCAGTTGTCCAACGCAAAGGGCACGCCGGTTCGCCTTGTGGTGGTCGGGTTCCTGTTGATTCTCGTCAATCCGCTGCTGACTTTCGTGTTTCCGCCCAAATACGGGACCGGCGTTTTGGTGACAATGTGCATCGGCTTTCTTTCGATGGCCGTCGGCTTCGTCCTCATTGCACCCGGAATCGTCGTCTTCGTGGACCGCGTGATCAGTCCCTTGCTGGGGCGAATGCTCGGTATCGAGCCGAAACTCCTAGTCTACCAGATATCAAGCAACCTCTGGCGTTCCGTGGGAGCTGCGATCTCCATGACCATCGGCCTTGGGCTCTTCATTAGTATCCAAGTATGGGGCTACACAATGCTGGATGCGTTCATCCCCGGCCCCTGGGTGCCGGATGCGATAATCACCTTCAGTCCGTTCAGCGTTCCTCTGAAAGATGCCGCTACCGTCGCCGAGTTTCCGGGAGTTGATCCGAATCGCTGCGTTCCGCTGGTTGTGGAGCAACCGCGTCTTCTCAATGACATAACGAACAGCGCTGGACGCGCTTCGGTAACCCGTCAGGACAATGTCGTCATCGTCGGTTTCGACTCGAAGCGCGCCTTCGGCGGCGATCATCCCCTTCTGGATCTCGAGTGGGTACAGGGCTCGCCCGATCAAGCCATGCCGATCATCGAACGGCAACGCGGCTGTGTCGTTCCGGACCACTTCCTGCGCGAGACGGGACTCAAGATCGGAGACTCATTCTCTCTCGTCCCGCCGGAGAACCCCGGCAGCCCCGTGAAATATGTCATCGCTGGAGCTGTGAAAATCCCAGGTTGGCACTGGCAGACGAAGTTCACCGGTTTTCGTCCCCGTACCCACCGAGCTGCCGCGCTCATTTTCGCCGACTATTCGGCCGTAACGAAGGACTTCGACCTTCGAGGAGTCTCTCACGTCTGGTTCTTTTATGGTCCTAACGGAGCCGATCCCGACCGCCTTGCCGCTTCAGCACAGGCGCTCTTCAGCAGTGTTCTGCATCGGGAAGTGGCAATCGGCCGGTCCCAGGCTTTGCCTTACGTGCGCGTCGTGCCAGTCGAGAATCTGCGACGATCGCTTCTCGTCAACGCCAGAAAGTGGCTCTGGATCATCAGCCAGCTTCCGCTGATCGCGCTCGCCGTTGCCTGTCTCGGAGTGCTAAACGTGATTATAGCCTCCGTCCGGGCTCGACGCTGGAGCATGGGAGTATTACGGGCCGTCGGTTTCAGCCGGGGCACTCTCGTCCGAGCGGTTATCGCGGAAGGCCTGCTGATCGGCATAGTCACATGTCTGCTGAGCTTGGGGTTCGGGATCCTCGCCGGCTGGTGTGGCTGCGGAATATCGCAGTACTTAAGCTTCTTTGGAGGGCTCCACCCATCGTTGGTCATCCCGTGGTACCCCATTCTTCTCAGCCTCCTCGGCACGCTGATCCTGTCTGCCTTCACTGCAGTCTGGCCAGCTCTGTCCATAGGCCGGTCGGAGCCGCTCACGCTTCTCCAGCAGGGCCGCTCGGCTTTTTAGGCTATCTGCCGCTCTCGCGGCGCGTAATTGTCCAAGGAATCTCCTTTCCCGACTGCCGCCGGGGAAGGAGATTTCTCTTTTTTTCGCCCGGCAGTTTCTTACGCATGTAGGCATCATGGATGGGCGGACGAGGAATGCGGTCCACGCATGCAATCGAGGATACTACATATTTGTGAGATGTCATTGTGAAAACGGTATAGCTTTGCGCGGCGACAACCAGAAAGAAGACCCGGAGGTTCGAGCAAGCAGGTAGAGAAGGCAGGAAATAAAAGGGCTTCCCGGTGGGAAGCCCTTTAGACAATTCTCTGGTGGGCCTAACTGGACTCGAACCAGTAACCCGAGGATTATGAGTCCTCTGCTCTGCCGATTGAGCTATAGGCCCTTGCGCGCATTATAGCCGCTATTCGTGCCGTTCAAGGCTTTCGGACGTCCTGTCGCTGGCTTTCCTGCTCGTCGCGGGATGCTGCGATGTATTGACAAGTGCGCTCCCAGACCTAAGATACAGTTGACGCCCGTGTCCTTCCCGCAGGACAATTCAGCCTGCGAGATCGAGAACTGGAGTGGAAATGGGCCTACCCAATGCTTCAAGAGTCGGCTGGGCGCGAATGCCTCTGACGTACGCGCTGGTGGTCGTTGCCTCGGCTGTGGTAATCGCCTTGGCCGGATACTACATATATGCCGATTTCCGTGATCGGGCAGCGAGCAACGCAAAGGAAGACCTTACGACCATTGCGGAAGTCAAGGTGGCGGAACTCGTCCACTGGCAAGAGATGGTCACTGCCCCCGCCATTGCCTTGCAGAAGAGCCCCATCCTGCGCGTTCCCCTGCTGGCGTATATCGCTTCCAACGACGGCACCACAATCCCCGGCATGCCATACGTCACCGAAGAATCGGTGCGTACCACATTGCGACTCATCGGCGAGCCCGAACCTTTCCACGCGATCTTTCTGCTTGATTCGAAGGGAACCATACGACTGCAGACCGGCCCCCAAGGTGAGAAATTGGGCACGGAAGCGTTCGACATGGTTCGTGCCTGCCAGCAGACAGGCGAGGTGTTCTTTTCGCCTTTGCACAGGGGCGATTCAGTACCAGACATCCATATTGACATCATTGCTCCACTGCTCGAACCTGACGGAAAGACAGTCGGTGGAGCGGTGCTTTTCAGGATCATGACCGCCGAGAGGTTGTACCCCATACTGCAGAAATGGCCAACGAGCAGCGCAACAGGAGAAGTACTGCTGGTTCGCAGAGACGGGGATGATGTACTGTTCATAAACGAACTGAGGCATATGAAGGATGCCGCGCTCAAGCTGCGGCTTCCGCTGTCAACAGAGGACCTCCCCTCCGCAATCGGATTACGAGGGTATGAAGGCGTTGTCGAGGGCCCGGACTACCGGGGAGCCCATGTCTTTTCGGCCGTCAGGAAAGTACCGGGGACGGACTGGGTGCTGGTCGCAAAGATTGACTCGGATGAAGCACTGGCGCCGGTTCACGAAAGAGGCAGGTTGATAGCGCTTGTTGCAGGATTTCTCCTGCTTGCGATAGGGCTGCTATCGCTTCTTTTCTGGCGCCAGGACAGTCACAGAACGACGATGGAAAAACTGGAGCAGGAATTAGTACAAAGCAGGTTCGAACAGCGTTATGCAATGCTGCTCAAGCACGCGAGCGATCCGATGTTCCTCTTCGGCGACGACGAGAGGATCCTGGAGGTCAACGAGGCCGCGTGCAAAGACTACGGATACAGTCGGGAAGAGTTCCTTCAGATGAAGGTCTCTGACCTTCGCCCGCCCGAAAGCCTTGCGTCGCAGAAGGCTACGTTGGAAAACATCCGGGAAGCCGGGACTCTGGAACATCAGACCGTACACATGAGGAAAGACAGTTCGACCTTCCATGTCGAGATCAAGTCGGCCGCGGTGCAGATTGACGGTAAAGGCCTTATCTTCGGCATTGTAAGGGACATCACTGAAAGGAAACACCACGAAGAGAATCTCAGACTCGCGAAGGAATACACCGAGAGCATTATCGAAAACGCCAACATCCTTATCGTCGGCTTTGACATGGCTGGCCGGGTCACGATGTTCAACAAGGAAGCTGAGCAAGTCACCGGCTACAGACGGGATGAGGTCATCGGAACGGACTGGTTTGAGAAATTTTCACCGCGGGACCGCTACCCGGAACAGTGGGAAAGATTCCGCAGATTCAGTGAGCAGGGAATTCTGCCTCCGCCGGGCATCGACGCCAAGGTGCTGTGCAGGAGCGGCGAGGAGAGAATCCTGTCCTGGCGCAACACGCCAATGTACGAGCAAGGCAAGCTGGCAGGCATCATTAGATTCGGCTCGGACATCACCGATCTGGTGAAGGCTGAGCAGGACCTTGTGTCCAGCGAGCATTTTCTCGCCACGATCTTCGATGGCATTCAGGACGGTATTTCGGTGTTGGACGAGAGATTCAATATCCTAAGAGCCAACACAACAATCGCGCGCTGGTTCCCCGGGAAAGCACCGCTTGTCGGCAAGAAGTGTTACGATGTCTTCTACGACCGACAGGACCCGTGCGATAGCTGCCCTGTTACACGTGCATTCGAGAGCTGCCGCCCGCAGATCGACACCATTACGGTCAAGAAAGGCGTTGGCGAGACACGGTGGCTGGAACTGCACTCCTTCCCCCTGCACAGGGAGGGCCAGGCGGCTGAAGTCGTCCAGTATTTCCGCGATGTTTCCGATCGGGTGAAGAGCGAGGAGCAAAAAAAGAAGATGGAGGCGCAAATCCAGCAGGCCGCGAAGCTGGAGAGCCTTGGCGTCCTTGCGGGTGGGATCGCGCACGATTTCAATAACCTGCTCACGAGCATCCTCGGCAACGCCGAACTCGCGCTGATGCAGATGTCCGAGACATCCGCAGGGCGCGACCGAATACTCGATCTGAAAGAGGCGAGCCTCCGCGCTGCCGACCTGACCAAGCAGATGCTTGCGTACTCCGGAAAGGGCCGGTTCGTGGTGATTCCCATCAACATGAACGACCTGATTTCGGAGATGCTCAAACTCCTGCAGCTTTCCGTTTCGAAAAACGTGCTGCTCAAGCTGAACATGGCTGCCAACCTGCCGCCCGTGGATGCCGACGTTACCCAGATGCGCCAGGTGTTCATGAACCTGATAATCAACGCATCGGAAGCCATCGGCTCAAAGAGCGGGGTGATCTCGATCAGCACTGGTGTGCAGAATATCGACACGGAATACTTGGAATCGGCATACATCAACGAGAACCTTCCGCCCGGCGACTACGTTTACATAGAGCTTGCCGATAACGGTTGCGGGATGAGTCCTACGACACTGGACAGGATCTTCGACCCGTTCTTCACCACCAAGTTCACCGGCAGGGGCCTCGGATTGGCGGCAGTGCTCGGGATTGTCCGTGGCCACCGCGGCTCCATCAAGGTGTACAGCGAGGTCGGAAAGGGAACGACCTTCAAGCTGCTGTTCCCTCGCTCTACATCCATGGCGAGCTTGAAACTCGCCACCGGTGAGGCTGCTGACCCCTGGCAAGGCACCGGGACAATTCTCGTCATAGACGACGAGGAGGGAGTGCGCGGGGTGGCGGGGATGATTCTCCGCGGCTGTGGTTTCACCGTGCTTACCGCGCCCGACGGTCGTGAGGGTGTGGAGTTGTTCCGCGAACGCGCGGACGAAATAACCGCCGTGCTTCTTGACCTGACAATGCCGCACCTTGGCGGAGAGGATGCTTTCTCCGAACTCAGGAGAATCAAGCAGGACGTGCCGGTAATCCTCACCAGCGGGTACAACGAACTCGACGCCACCAACCGCTTCGTCGGCAAAGGGCTCGCGGGTTTTGTGCAGAAGCCTTTCAAGCTAAGGGAGCTTGTGGCAGCATTCAAGAAGGCGCTGTCGAACGAGGCTGGAGGCAAGCCGGAGAAGTAAGGCCTTGCGAAGCCCTTCGAACCTGGAGATTTCACATCGATGCTCAGGATGAAGAGGATAGGAGCCGCCTTGGGCATTAGACCTTAGGCTGCGGGCTGGAGGGCGGAATTGGACAGCGGATTCCAATCGAGAGCTTCTTGAATCGCTGATAGCATCAGCCTCAGGCCTCAGGTCTCCAGCCAACCCCGGAGGGGATTCTTCCACATCGATGCTCAGGATAGCAGCCAGAGAGCTTCGGCGGAAGCCCCGCCTGAGGCGGGGCGCGTTAAGCGTGACTATGTATTGCGGCCCGACCTGCAGCCCTTATCCGCACTAACGAAATGGTTGTGTAATGGCTTACTACCGCCGTTTCAGGCAAGGGCATACCCAGCAGGACGAAGCGCGCAGACGCGCTAACTACAGTTCGCCTGCGGGATGTCCTTGAATGTCCACGTTGTCCGCCTGAGGCGGATGCCCTCCTCACCCGACAGACGGGCGGATCGCGGTGAGCGCGACTACGTGTAAGCGGCCTTCAAGGCCGATGCCATCCTCCTTCGCCGCGCCTCCGGAGGACAAGCGCCAGACGAGTGCGTGGCGCTCCTACCCAGTATCCCCCCGAAGGGTGACAGGGTAACGGCTTTTCTTTGGCAGCGGCTTCCTCCGAACCCATATTGGCAGGTCTTCGCTGCCATCCTGAAAAAGAAGGATCGGGGGAACGCGACTACAGGAAGAACGGCGGCAAAAACCGAAATCCGATAGTGTACGGGCGTCCTTCAGGACACCCATTAATGGGCGGACATCCGCCTGAGGCGGATCCGCACCTCCTCACCCGATAGACGGGCGGATCGCGGTGAACGCGACTACACGGAAACAGCCTTGAAGGCGGCCAATGGCCGCCCCCTTCTTTTGACAATTACGTGAGAGCAGAATTCTTATCGTTCTATTCAGCCGGATCCGAGTCGCGCAGGCACAGGGTGATAAGGTTCGTTTCGGTTTCTCCGAGTGCGGTCGGGCGGCGGGAGAGGATCACAAACGCGGCCAAGCCGCAAAGAACGATGACCCCGAGGGCGACCGGAATCATCAGGGCAGGCTTTGAAACCAGCCAGGTGGAAGAGGCTGCGAGAGCGGCAGCGCCCGACGAAATGAACCACCCGGCAAGCCGCGCATTGCGGAAAACAAGCTTCACACCAAGCAAGGAGCCGACAAGCGGGGCGATGGCTCCTGCAAAGGTCGCACACGCTGCGGCAATCAGAAAAGCAGGCAGCCCTGCGAATTGTCTTGTGAAGAGATGGACGGAGGAAAAGACCAGCGCGGTCACGACGGCAATCGGGAATGACGACCCTGCAAAATCCCTGTGCGCCTGAGATGCAGCGCGATTCAGCATTTCCCGGTAGAGCGGCCGGTACTTCCGGTTGGCAACCGCTTCGCTCAGCGCAACGAAAGAGGTCTCCACGGCAGCGCGCCTGTCGCCGGAAGCCAGAAGGTCCGTTGCCTTCTTCAGTGTGATGTCGAGCATATATTCGACGGGATCCGCGTCGCAGAAGAAGTCCTTTGCGGGGCCGACGAAATAGCCGGTGAAGTGCTTGCCAGCGAAGTCGAAATCGAGCCGTGCCACAGGCACGTACTTGGTGGAGAACCGGCAGTAGATGTCGCGTTCCGTCGTCCCCACTTCATTGAACAGGCTCTTCCAGATGCGGGCAACGAACTCGGCCACGCCGACGTCAACGTAGTCGATGTTGGGGATTTCTCCCGGCCCAAAGGTCTGCTCGAAGATTGGCGTCGAAGTGTCGAGATGGGCGGATACTTTTGCCGTAACCGCCTTGGGCAGAACATCAAGCGCGTCAAAGGACCTGGCATCGCGTCGGGACACATTGCGCATCAGCACCGTATAAGTGTGCCACTGGCCTTCCCCGCCGCATGCCGTACACATCGGGGTGCCCTGCCCTCCGCACTTCACACAGGCAATGCTCCCGATTCCCCTGCAGGCGACACAGGTCCCCTTGCCGAAGCACTCGGTACAGTCTCTTCTGCCGCGTCCACCGCATTCGTCGCAGACAATCAGGCCGTTCATGCAGTTCGGGCAGCGGACCGTCTCAAAATCCTTGCGAACCCACCCCTTCCCCACGCATACGGGACAGGGCACAGACGGCTTGCCTTCACACTTCGGACAGGGCTGGGTTTTGGCTCCCTTGCAGTGCGTACACAGCCCGTCCCCGCCGCAGTCGCCGCACTTCAGCCTGCCCTTGGCCTCGCAACTGGGGCATCTTTCCCGGCCTTCGCCTTCGCATTTGCCGCAGGTTTCCCTGCGCACCGTATCTGTGAGCATATACTCTTCTGACGTCGCCCTGAAGGCCTGCGGCATCTCGTAGTGAATTTTGCCTGCCTTGTGGTCGGCAAGAGTCCTGTCGAAGCCTGGCGGGAACTTGGGCACTTGCCGCGACCTGCGCGAGTCCAGCGACAGCTCATGGAAAAGGACTTCGAGGCTTGCACAGCAGTACGTGCGGTACGAGACCGAAACGGCTTCCATTCCCTTCATCAGGGATTCCGACCGACCCCCGGCCCGGGCTGCAACCCACGCTGAGAAGGCCGTCAGGTATTGAGAGCGTTCGATCAGGTCCAGTGGCTTGAAGCCGCTCATTTCTTTTCCTTGATGCGGGGCTCGCCATCGTCGGACTGCCCTGGTTCTTCTCCGAAGTAACTGCCGGTCAGCCAGTTGTTCAGATCGACAAGTTTACACCGCTTCGAGCAGAAGGGGAAGAACTCCATGGCACGGCCCGTTTCATCGGTCGAGCGTTTCCCGCAAATCGGGCAGGCCCGCGCCTTCGACTCGAATTCAGGGATCACATGATCCCCTTTTGTCTGTACCGGATGGATCTGACGGAAGAAAGAGTGTATCCCAATGAGCGGATATCCACGATCAATTTCGCAATCCTGTCCAAGTCGCCGATCGCCTCGTAGAGGTCCAGCAATCGCATGTAGGCAATGCCGAATTCAGGATCCGCTTCGATGGCGGACAAGTAGGATGCCGCGGCATTGACGATGTTATTGGCTCTTTTGCTGGGTTTCTCTTCGGGCAGATTGTAGAGGTAATCGCCATAGGCCAGGTAGTACTCTCTGGCCTTAGCGCTGGCCGACTTCGCTTTGGCGAGGGCCTCCTTTGCACCGGCAAAGTCGCTCTCGGCAACGCATATCATTGCAAGCAACGACCAGCCCTCCACCGATTTGGGGTTCTTGTTGATCGCCGTGTTGGCATATGGCCGGGCGCTTTCAGGCGTGATTTCCAAGCCCGGGAGCGAAGGGCCAAGGACATTTGTATGGTTGCAGATCTGAAGGATGACCAGAGCCATCATCGCATTGGCACGATGGTAGTTCGGGTCGTAAGCCAGTGACTCGCGCAGTGTTGCGATTGCCTGAACATATCCCGCAGGATCTTCCGCAAATGAAGCTGCCGACACCTGCGACATGGCTCTCATCATTTTTCCCCGCGCCGCCATCTCTGCGGATGTCTCCGGCTCCGGCTCGGGTGGTGTTCCACAACCGAAGGACGAAACCAGCACGAGGACAATCAAAAGCCATGTCGGTCGTCTCATCAAAGCTCCTGTTCGTGTTCAGTCGCTAAATGATAGCCCCGCCACAAGCGCTGGCAACTCCTTTTCCAAGACACTCAGTCCTTTGACGGCTTGCGAAAATGCCTTGTAGTCGCACTTTCCCCTGAAAGCCGCCTTCAGAAACGCGTGGAAATCAGCCTTATATAGCCCTTGGAACTCGAAGTTCACAATGTAGAACACCGCGTAAGAAACCGCACGCCTCGAAGACTTCGGATCGTCCGAGAAGTAAGCAGACCCTCCGGACAGAAGTCCTTTCAGGTCGAACATGTTGTCTCCCGCGACAGTCTCCACAGCTATAGTACGCAAATCCGGCGCATATTTCCTAATAAAACCATGCGCGATCGACTCGGGACCATCCCTGGCGATGCGGAAGTAGTACAGGAAGGCGTAGTGGAACCAGAGCGAGGTCCTGTCACCGTTTTCCCCCAACATGCCCAGAATGCCCCGGATAACGGCTTCCACGACCATATCCCGTGAGAACATCTCGTTGTCTTGATTGAACACAACAAAGGAAGAAAGCGTTTTGGGGTCGAACACGTTCGGCGAGGACGCAGCCTGGCCGGTCACACGGGCGACGAAAGAGGACATTTCCTGCTGCTTGTCGAAGACGTGAACTGACAGGGCATCCCTTGGCATTCCCACCGAGGTCCCAAATTCGCTCGACCAGCCGCGGACTGTCGCCTCGACGAGGCGCCTTACGCTCATCGCATCGTCATAAGGGCCCTTGAAGTGAAGAACAAATCCCGACTGGTCGGAGAAGTAGCTGTCGCATTCCCAGCCGATCTTCGCGCGCTCCTTCTTTCGCAGTTCCTCCATCTCGGCGCTGGTGACGTACTTCGCTCCCCACAGCAACTTGCCGGGGTTTGCCTGCGCGTATTTGGCATCCCTCTCTGCCGGGGTGAGCCAAGCCTTGTCAACCAGAACCCGCCCGGAAATCTCGTTCGCCGTCGGATCATCGGCTTTCAGCTTGAGCGCCTCGGCCGCGCACTCACGGGCCTGCTTGAACAAACCTGACACGACGCACTTGCGCGCAAGGGCGTCGATGGCCGCGAGCCCCTTGCCCTTCGCTTGTTCGAACTCAGCCGGAAAGCCAGTGAGGAAGTCCGCATTTCTCAACGGAGCGCCGACAGCAATGCCGACCCAGCAGAGAGTCAGCAGCAACACCAAGACTGGCACGCGGATGGACAGCATGCTACTTTCCGCCTGCTTTTCTCTTGAGCTCGACGAGATAATCGGCGATGTCGGTTCGATCGGGGGCAATCTCCAGTGCCTTTGCCTCGACCTCGACTGCCTTGGCAAGGTTGTCATCGGCTGCGTACGCATGAGCCAGTGTATCCAGCCAATCGGGATTGGAGTAAGCGGTGAGCCTGCACGCTGTAAGCGCATGCTCTATTGCTTCCTTCGGCTTTCTGAAACCGGGATCGGTGGTAGTGGAATACAGCCACGCCAGATTGTTGTGCGCCTCAGCCAGCAGCGGAGAGATTTCGAGAGACTTCAGGATAGCCGCTTCCGCCTCCTTCAGCCTCTGCTGAGCCTTATAGATGTTGCCCAGGCCCAGATAGACCAGCGAATCGCGAGAATTGCCAGCGATGCATTTCTTGTAGGCAGCCTCCGCTTCATCGAGCTTTCCCTGGGCGAAAAGAACGCTGCCCAGGTGGCGCTGAAGCAGGGGATTGGCCGGATCAAGCGCCAAACCCTCGTTAATGACCTTCAAACAGCCTTCGACATCGCGCATTGCCATCAGAATGCCTGCCTTATCAATCCTGGCGTCCACGGACTTCGGGTCGGCGGCGATGGCCGAGTCGATCAGTTCCAGAGCCCGCTTGAGCATTGCCTGGGAGTGCTCGATCGTGTAAACCGCATACAAGGCCAGCGCCTCTGATCTGTCGGCGAGAATGGCCAATTCTTTTTTTCTCGACTCAGCCGCGTTGGCAATTCCCTCGCGTCCGGATCTAATGCAGTCGAGAGCGACAAGAACCTGGCTCCGCCCCGTCCGGGCGTCAATCAGTTCGTTCTCTTTGACATCGGGCAATGCGGTAATCTCGAGAATGCACACCCCGATACGTATAAGGGCTTCCGAGTCAGGAGCAATGGCTGTAGCCAGGGAGTATGATCCCTGCGCCTTGCGGAAATCGCCAGCCTTGAAAGCGACATTCCCATCGGACACAAACTTGCGGACCTTCGCGCGGGCCAAGAGCCCCTGCACTTCTTCTCTCTTCCCGTCAGGCGCATTCTCCAGCGCCAGGGCAAGAAGCCTCACCGCGTCGTCGAGGCGATCTTCGGCCAGTGCCTTCGAGCCTTCGGCAAATGATTCCGCGTAGACCTTATATCGGCGGCATTTGTCAAGGAGAGATCGCACTTCGGCGGTGTCACTGGAAAGCTGTGCCTGTTTGCAGAATTCCTCGGCAGCCAGGTAGTCACCCTTTGCCAGTGCTTCTTCAGCTTTCTTCATAAGGCCCTTGTAGCCCATCATTTTCGCGGCCGCATCCATCTTTGCTTTCGTTTCGGCAGACGGGACAAGCTCATCGGCCTTCTGGTAGAGCGTCAATGCACCGGAAAAATCGCCGGCCTCAAACAGCTTGTCGGCCTGCTCAACCATGCGCTTTGCCTCTGCAGACCTGTCTTTCGCCTGGGCAGCATCCGCTGCTTTCTTTCGCAGGAGGAGAAGCTTGTTCTGGAATGCCTCGATGAAGCGGCTCCATACGGCCCGTTCGGCATCGGTATCGAGAACAACCGTCTTCACGGCATCGACTGCCTTCTCCATGCCCGCAACCGCTTCCGCCGGATCCATTCCGTCAGCATCGACAAACGCGGCCATCGCGTTGCGCAACACAGAAATGTCCGGACGAGCGGCTCCCGCAAGATCGGCAGCCTGAGTGATTGCCTTTCTCGCTCCAGCGAAGTCTTCCTTTCCCAGCAAAACAAAGAACTCGGCCCTGAACTGCGAGACCTGCCTGTTCACTCCGAAGTTCTTCAGGAAATCGTCCAGTCGCGCCATGTCGGCATCGAGGCTCGCGCCCGGGAATGCATCAGTTTTAAGCGCGAGGAGCATTGTCCTGGCGCGTCGCAGATCATCTTCAGTGGCAGTTCCGTCGGAGATAATTCCGCGCGCCTGCGCGTAGATTGCGAGCCCGATTTTCAGCTTTTCGAATGGAGCCAGGTTCCGCCGGACGGCATCAGAGAATTCACCTGTCGCGGTTTTGGCCCGCGCGATGAAATCGGAAACGAATCTATCGGCAAAAGCCGGAGATGTTGCGATGACTTCCGTTGTCGCCGCCATCGTCGAATTGCAAAATTCGCCAGCCTGGGGCGCAAAAGCGGAATCGGCAAGAATCGAGTCCAACGCCGACGCCGCCCCTTCGCGATCCGTTCCGCGAATGAGTGACGTGAAGTGCGGAATCATCGACTTCTGGAAGCACGCCAAAGCGCCGGCAGCCTTGGCTTCGCCGACGGCAATTCCGAGGGAGCGATAGCTGCGCCACAAGGCGATGAATCGGACGGTACCCACCCATCTGGGCAGCATTGCCTCAAAAACAGAGAGGGAAGCCCTTCCAGCCTTAAGACCGGCCTCCGGCGCGTACCTGTACTGAGTCAATATCGCGACCCCGGCAAGGTCGATAGTAGCGAGGTCAGGAGAACTGGCATCAAAAGTGCTTGTGAGCTTGCCGACCAGACCGTCGAGGGCGCTGAGCGCGGCTTTTTCGTCCGGAGTGATGCTGAGAACGATCTGGCAAAGCTGCAATGCGAGCCTGGCCTTGTCGAGGTCGCTCGGATCGCTGAATTCGCGAGCCACCCGGATAATCTCTTCGAATGGCGTCTGCTGCTTCCAGAGGTCGTAGATCTCGAGCAGCGCGGCAAGTTTCCTCTCGCGCATTTCCTGTTCGACCCGCATCATCGACAGCATACGTGCAAGGCGCGATTCCGCCCCCTGTCGGTCTGCGGCGACTCCTGCCGCAAAACTCCCGTTCAGCCGGGAATATGCAGATCCTTCAAGCAGCACGGAGAGGTTCTTCGGGGAGATCTCGGCCATGCGCGAATAGATGGCCGAAATCCTCGTCACGGATGCGAGGAGCGCATCGAGTTTTCCCGATGCAACGGCACGCGTGGAACCATCGCCCGTGAACAGCCCATCCGTGTTTCTGAGAACCTTTTCCTCTTCGACAGCCTTCCGCGCGAGATCCGCGGTCTGGATCTCAAGAGTCTCCGGGTTTCTTATCTTCAGGAAGTCGTCAAGACGAGCGACATATTCTGTTTTTCGGGGATTTGGCAACCTCGTCAGGGATTCGCGCAAGAAGGTGAGCAGTTCTGAAGCCGCCTGGAACTCGCCCCTGTCCATTCGCAGCGAGGCGGAGGAGATTCCGGAGTCGACAAATGTCCCGGCCAGGTTGTCGTCCATTGGCGTGATTTCGAACGCCTGTTGTGCGGCACCATAGATTTTTTCAGTGTTCGGGGACGGTGAGCGCTTTTCCTGGGCAATACGCGGCAGGAGTACTTCGCGAAGAGAAACGACCTTGTCCTTCGTTCGTTTCAGCAAATCCGCTGCTCCGCGGTTATCCGGGCTCTTCTCGACTACCCCGCTGAGTTCGGTTATGGCCTCATCGTAGTTGAAATCGGCAAGGTACGCGTTGGCGCGGGACATCGCCCGTGCCTCGACGATAATGGGCAAGAGAATGAGGGCAGCGATCCCGAGCACCACAATGGCCGCGGAAATCGCTGCGGTGCGCCAGAAGCGTGGCCGCGGCCGCATAAGGAAGTACTTCATGCGGATGCGCAGAGGCAAGTTTGACGGCAGCCTGTCAGGAATCGCCACGGTGGCTGACAGCGACAGCGACTTCCATTGCTCTGCAAGGCTGAAATTCCCAATCGACTGCTCATTGGCCAGCATCTTGCGGAACTCAGCGGCAACCTCTCCCGCATTGGCGTAGCGTTGCTCCGGCTTCTTCTGCATGCACTTCAGGATCAGGTTCTCAAGCACCAAAGGAATGTCGGGGTTGAGCATCTTCGGTGCAACAGGCTTCATGTTCATGTGTGCAAGGATCAGTTCGGAAACGCCCATCCCCTCAAAGGGAAGCCGTCCCGTCGCCATTTCGTAGAACATGACGCCAAGGGAGTAAATGTCCGATCTGTGGTCTATATCCTTGTTTCCGGCAAAGCGCTCCGGAGCGGCGTAAGCGACGGTTCCCTTGAAGATCATGGCTTCCGTGGTCTGATAGACCACGGTCTCGGCAGAGCCTTCCTCGAACTTCGCGAGTCCGAAGTCGGCAAGCTTGGGCTCGCCATCCTTGCTGAGCAGAATGTTCTGTGGCTTGATATCGCGATGAATGATCCCGCGGAAGCTGCCGGGGGGGAATGCCGCGTACTGAAGGCCATCGCAGATCTTCGCGCCGTACGTGGCGATATCCTTCCAGCCAAGCTTCTTCTGTTTCCTGATCACCCCGAAGAGGTCTCCGCCTTCGACGAATTCGGTGATCATGTAGTACGTATCGCGGAATTTCTCCAGCCCGAATACCTTCAGAATGTTCTTGTGTTCGAACTGCTTCGCTGTCTTGCTTTCGCGCGCAAAGATGGCCAGTTGGGTAATGTCGTCGCTGTACTCCTTGAATAGCACCTTGATCGCGTAGACCTTCTTGTCAATCAGGCTGTCCGCCCGGTAGACTATGCCGAAACCGCCGGAGCCGAGTTCCTTCACCAGCCTGTAATCGCCCAGAACCTTACCCTCAAGCTGGGGTCTTATACCCGCAAATTGCTTGGAGGGTTTCACATCGATGGCTTCAGGTGAAAGCAGGCCGAGGTTGACGAGCAATTCGGCTGTGGTCAGGCCATCCTCGCGGCGCGAGACCTCAATTGCCCTGTTTTTCAACTCCTCCTGTACTATGCCCATGTTCTCGAGCGCCCTGAGAACCGACTCTTTTCGCTGTTCCCCTATGGCCGTCGTGGAGGTCCTGGCACTGACTTCCCGGTCAATCATCTGCCTGAAGCCCTCTGTCTTCTTGTCCCCGAAGATATCAAGGTCACCGGGAGCACCCACGGATCTTGTTGCGTCACCGGAACCGATGACAGAGGTCTTCATCTCAACAGGAGATGCGCCCGCCTGAAATGACCCGGTCTGCGCGGAGTACAGGTCCTCGACGCGGCGTCTGATCCCCTCATTCTTGGCCAATGCAGCCTTTACCAGGGACTCGTTCTTCGCCCCTCCATCAAGCATGTCAAGGGCCTTAAGTATTGCCGCGAGGCTCATTCCAGGAAGGGTCGTGGTTTTCTCGAACTCACCAGCCAAGTGCTTTACCTGATCCGCCTGACCGGCGATCTCCAACTCCTTCACTGCGGATAGAATCTGTGCAGTGAGAACCGGAGGAATGCCGGGAAGCTCAGAGGCAGTCATGTTGACTGTCTTACCATCGGTCGGCATCTGTATGGTTGCGCCGCTCGAGGCCGCGGATGTTGCTTCCTCAAGGATAAACTTGACGCCGGAAGCGATCAGGATATCGCCTGCCCTCAGTTTCCCTTCCTTGACAGATCTGCCGTTATGGTCTACGGGTGATTCTGCCTTGAAGGAGGCCACTCCCTTGCGCACAGTGACAGCAATGAGCTTTGATGGAACAGAGGATATGCGAATCGAACAATCGGGCGCGGACCCGATAGTGAAATCGCCTTCGCCAAGATCCACGATTTGCGTCGAGGATGTCCCAACCGTTCTTATGCGCAGCATTGAGCCTCCTAAATGGCTGGTCAGGGGTTGCGCTGCAACTATGCGAGATTATACCACAGCGCGTCCGATATCCGAATCAGGGGGCGAAGGAGGCTCGGGACATTCGGTGGCTGCTTTGGTCGCACCCAGTTGAGCATCTACGAGTTCCCGATACACGGGGATCCCCTCGGAAAGAAGCTGGGCATGACGCCCCGTGGCGACTTGCTTTCCGTGGTCGAAGACGACGATCAAATCAGCATCCTTTACGGACGCGATCCTGTGCGATACCACGAAAATGGTCGTGCCCGGTAACTCCTTCGCAAGTGCAATCCACAGCCGCGCTTCGGTTGAAGCATCCAAAGCGGAACTGCAGTCGTCAAGTATAAGGACGTCAGGCTTCGTGACAAGTGCGCGGGCAATCGAAAGACGTTGCTTCTGACCACCCGACAAGGTCATGCCGCGGTGCCCGACCTTCGTTTGCATGCCTTCAGGGAATGATGTCAGATCGTTGGCGAATTGCGACACTTCGCACGCCCATCGCACCATCTCCGGCGAAATCCCTTCGCGGCCAAAAATCACGTTGTTCTCCAGAGTCTCGGAGAACAGCAGCGGCTCCTGAGGAACATAGCCGATGCGCTTGCGGAGCGACTCCAGCCGGAACTGGCGGATGTCCACCCCGTCAACAAGCAGTTTCCCTTCGGTGGCATCGTAGAGCCTCGGCAGCAGTCCCAGCAACGTGGATTTTCCGCTTCCCACGGGGCCGACAATCCCTATCTTCTGTCCCCTCCGGACAGTGAAAGTCACTCCGGAGAGAGCCAGATCGGGTCCTCCATCATAGCTAAAACCCACATTCTCAAATGCAATATCCACATGCAGCGACTTCACGGTCAGCGGCGAACGTTGCTCCCGGACATCCGGCTCATGCTGTTCCAGGGCTTTGATTCTCTCAACGGAGACCAAGGTCCTGCGGAAGGATATGAGCAGAAAGCCGATCTCAAAGATCTTGCCCATAACGATCAGCATCGCATAGTAGAAGGAGACAAAC
>Ga0265297_10002464_pt1 | contig 37602 bp, 36 predicted proteins | sample Munlanlwell13791_FD_192502 | JGI IMG/M metagenome (GOLD analysis project Ga0265297, IMG submission 192502) | Leachate microbial communities from a municipal landfill in Southern Ontario, Canada - Leachate well 137-91 | ecosystem: Engineered > Solid waste > Landfill > Unclassified | place...
AAGACGAATTAAATCGATTTCTGGTACATTGCAAATTACCAGCGCTATGGAATTGGTTTCTAGTATTAAAATGCGTCAGGCAGTAAATACTGCACTCAAGAGCCGTGAATTCAGCAATAATATTTGGTCACTGGTCAAGACCATCCGCCAAGATCAGGCTACATCGGAAACGCCTCCTGTTTGGTTTGTGCCCCCATCAGATCCCAGCAATAAAAATTTATTGATAGTCATTGGCTCGGGCAAGGGTCAGGCCGGATCATTTAATAGTAATATCATCAAGGTAGCCAGCCAGTATATCAATGACCATAAAAATATTAATACCGATTTGGTTATTGTCGGTAAGAAGATCCGAAATCTGGCTAATATCTCGGAAAAAACCAACTTAATATTAGAGTTTGAGTATAAATCAGAAGAGTTGGATTTCTTTGCGTCACATCCCATTGCTCAAATTGCTCTTGATGGTTATGAATCCGGTCAATACGACAGTGTGACAATTATATATTCTCATTTCATTAATACCCTTAAGCAAGAGCCGACTACAATCAATTTGTTGCCATTAAATTTACCCTCTCCGGCCGAGGAAGATACTTCTGAATACATCTTCGAACCCAATCGTACGGCCTTACTTTACAATTTAGGTCGTCAAATTATTATCAGTCAAATATATCAGACATTACTTGAAAGTAGTGCTAGCGAGCACTCAGCCCGTATGGTAGCAATGAAGAACGCAACCGATAATGGCAACCAGTTGGTTACCGACTTAACCTTCGCATATAACAAATTACGTCAACAATCAATTACAAACGAAATCGCCGAAATATCGGCCGGTCGTATTGCATTACAATAAGGACAAACTATGGAAGCAGCAAAAAAATCTGGTTTAGTTACTCAAATTATCGGCGTCGTTGTTGATGTCGAGTTTAAAGAAGGGGAATTACCCGCCATTTTAAATGCTCTTGAGGTAACTAATGGCGATGACATTTTGGTCTTAGAAGTCCAACAACACCTACCTGGTAATATCGTGCGGACAATCGCTATGGGTTCTACCGATGGACTAACCCGTAATGCCAAGGTTATCGATACCGGAGCGCCGATTAGCGTACCAGTTGGTCTTAAAACCTTAGGTCGGATGTTTAATGTCCTTGGTCATGCCATTGATGGACAGCCTAATTTAGAATCGGTATCTAGTCGACCTATCCACCAACCGGCACCATCATTTAAAGATCAAACCACAAAAACCGAGATTCTGGAAACCGGTATTAAAGTTATCGATCTGATTGCTCCAATTACCAAGGGTGGTAAAGTTGGTTTATTCGGCGGAGCCGGTGTCGGTAAAACCGTAGTAATTACGGAGTTAATTCGCAATATCGCTACCGAGCACGGCGGTTATTCGGTTTTTGCTGGTGTCGGAGAAAGAACTCGGGAAGGCAATGATCTCTATAACGATATGAAACTGTCTGGCGTACTATCTAAAACCGCTTTGGTCTTTGGGCAAATGAATGAACCGCCAGGAGCCCGTGCTCGTATCGGCTTAACTGGCTTAACCATGGCTGAGGCTTTTCGTGATGAGGGCAAGGACGTTTTAATCTTTATCGATAATATCTTTCGCTTTACTCAGGCTGGTAGTGAAGTTTCGGCCTTACTGGGACGAATCCCATCGGCCGTCGGTTATCAGCCAACTTTAGCTAGCGAAATGGGTGCACTTCAAGAAAGAATTACTTCTACCACTCGCGGATCGATTACTAGCGTCCAGGCTATCTATGTCCCGGCCGATGACCTGACCGACCCTGCTCCGGCCACTGCTTTCGCCCATCTCGATTCTAAGATTGTTTTAGAGCGTTCTCTGGCAGAATTGGGGATCTATCCAGCCGTTGACCCCCTAACTAGTAACTCATCAATTCTCGACCCTAATATTGTCGGCGAAGAACATTACACTGTCGCCCGTGGTGTTCAGCAGGTTCTGCAACGCTATAAGGATCTGCAAGATATTATTGCCATCTTAGGTGTCGAGGACCTGAGTGATGAAGATAAAATCACTGTCAGCCGAGCCAGAAAAATCCAAAGATTCCTCAGTCAGCCCTTTAACGTTGCCGAAGTTTTTACCAATATTCCCGGGGAATATGTCAGCATTGCCGATACCGTTCGTGGGTTCAAGGAAATTCTTGACGGCAAGCACGATGACAAACCGGAACAAGCCTTCTTTATGAAGGGTAAAATTGAAGACGTAAAATAAAATGTTAACACTTACTCTTCACACCCCCAACGGGACTCAAAAATTCGACAATATCGATGAAGCAGTTTTGCCAACTCAAAATGGTGAAATTGCAGTCTTACCCAATCACTCTCCGGTTATGACCGAATTATCCAATGGAACAATAGAGATTAAACTGGGTAAATCTATTCATCGCTTTGTCAGTTTTGATGGTTTTGCGCAAATTACTGGTACAGACATTAATATTTTCTCCGCCGGCGTTGAAGAAGCTGATAATCTCAATGAAGCTGAAATTAAAAAGGCCATTGAGAGAGCTCAAGCCACCATGGAGGAATCCAGAGAAGAAGCTGATGTTAGCGCCATAGCGGTTAACCTAGAACGTGAAATGGCCAAACTCAAGACCATTAAACGACATCGCCGACAATTATAATATCTGTTCTAATCGACTGCTAGCACAAAGTGTTCTTGGAATTCATCGCCACTGACCCCACAGGCAATCATCACGTCGTAATTATCGGGCGATAGGGATGAAATATTTTTAATAGTAACAAGCGTTTTACTGATTGTATCGTTCCGCTCTTTTAAGCTAAAATCAATCTTCGAAACCGGCAGGGTAGTTGTGGCTCTCATCACTTGGCAAGTCGGTGTTTCATTGCTAAGGGTTAGATCACGACCAGCTGACCAAACCTCAAATTGAATCGTATCACGCTTTTGCGACTTAATAATATCGAGATGGGTTTTTGCCGTCTGATTGCCACTTGAATCAGCGTAAAGTATCGAATGTAAAAATAAATTAGCCGTTCCGCCTAAATCATTATTCGATAATCCGACCCGAGTTGGCTGCTCAATATCGGCGCCATTACTCAAGACGGGTAAAGCATCTTCTTTAATATAAATATATAATGTTCGAGTAATTTCCCGTCCTAAATTTATTTTTAATTCATTCACGCCCAACCTCAACATACTTTTTCCGCTATCCCCGATACTCAAAGACAATCCTGATTTATCGATATCTCCGTTGCCCAATTGATCCTCACATTCTGTACTCTCGACCAGGTTTAGAGGATTGGCATTTAATGTCATATTAATATTCGATGACACCTTGGCACCATCGTCCTTTAAACCGCAACTCAAGCTTTTGATTAATGGCCATTTCTGGATATAGTAGGCGATTGGGATGTTGAATTGATAATCACTAAATGGATTAATGTTTATTAACCCTGAAAAATCTAGACCTATATATTGATCACCAGTTAATCGAACAAAGATATTATTTTTATCAGCCTGGGATTGGACTTCGATATCGTCATCTTCTCCGACTACTCCGATCTCATAATACTGGCCGGAAATTACTCCTTGCCCAGACCATAAATACGTATCAATATCCGCGGTTACTTGGTTATTAAGGCTTAATAACGTTCCTCCGACAGCCGAAACAGCTACCACAAACAAGAGGGCAAACAAGCTTAAATGATACTTATTTTTCGGGCTAATAGCCCCTCCTTATATCGTGATTTTAGTATAGCATTCTTAATGTTTTTTCGCTACAAAGTTAATTTCTTATATCTTAATTGATATAATTTTAATTAAAATATTACTGCTAGAGCCAGACCGACAGCAAAGATTATGGCTAGTAGGGCGCTAACTATCAAACCAAGTAGGGAAGTGATTAGTGTGCTTTTAGTCGATTTAATAATTTTTCGATGATCATTTTCGACAATTAATTCAAAAATTGCTAAGCCTAAAGCTGGACCGATAATCAAACCAATTATTCCCATAGTTGAAAAACCAACAATCGTGCCAATAAATGCACCAATCGTTCCCCACATACTGGCCTTACCTATTTTTGCACCTAATAGACCAGAGAAATAATCTATTAATAATGAGGATAGGGCAATAAGACCAAGGACAATCAATGTTGTTGATCCAAAGAGTTGGCCACCAGTAGTATAATTCAAAATAATTACACCAATATATGCTAAAGGCAAGCCGGGTAGAAAGGGGAGTACCGCACCAACCAAACCGATTATAATAATTATTATCCCGATAATAATGCCAAAATATTCCATACTTCTCTCTTCCCTATTCGTAATTATTTTTTATTTTTATTACTAATAAAGCCGGATACGAGTCGTAAGGCTTCTTCGTCTCCCCTGACCCATTTAATGCCCGGTATCTGATGACGCAACCACGTTAATTGCCGTCTGGCATAAGCGTGTATTGCATATTTCAACTTCTGAATATATTCATCACGAGACTGGAACTGCTCTTGGAGATATAAAACAGTATAACGATATTCCAAGCCTAGCTTATACAGCCAATTACTTGGAACGCCGTCGTCTAAAAGTCCTTTTACCTCTTCAATCATGCCTGCTTGTATTCGACGCTCAAGTCTTTGGTCAATAAAACTATATAGTCGATCCCTATCTGGATTAATTCCTATAACTAAAGCCGAGAAATCCGGCTTTTGGCGCTTATGCCATGTTCCCCTTTCCTGTTTATTAACCGGTAGCTGATATCCTTTTAATAGCGCAGTGACATATAGTCCCGTTCCACCTACAACAATTGGTACGTGCTGTCTATCCCAGATCTCTTTTATAATGCGACGACTATCAACTAAAAACTGACTTAAATTATACATCTCCCCGCCTGGTTTGACATTGTCTATTAGGTGATGAGGATATGATTTATCCTTACCTGTTCCGATATCAAGTCCAAGATAAACCTGACGAGAATCGGCCGATACTAACTCACCATCAGCGACTTCAGCGATCTTAATGGCCAAATCAGTTTTCCCAGCCGCCGTCGGTCCAACTACAAAAATAATTTTTCCGCTTTTTGATGGCATATATAAATACCGGTTTAATAGCGCGGCTTCTTTGTCTTTGATATTAAAATTGATTTACTTCGAGGACTAATACTTACTTTTACCCATGTCCCTTTTTTATTGAGCTCAAGTAAACGTAATAACACCTTTGGCACAATCACGCCTTGCGAATTACCGACTTGAATTATTTTTGTGTACCACTCGCTGCGCATTTTGATGTGTTAATTTGTAGTATGAGTAAATTATAACACGTTATAACAACTCTGCAATAGCGTTGTTCCAAACCAGTATTTTACATTATTTATACTGACAATAGTTATCCACATGTTATCCCAATAGTCATAATGTTATAACAATTATTTTTTTAATTATCTATATTAATTTATTGAATATTTTGATCGCTGGTGGATTTATCCCAGCACCATTAAAAAAATCGCTCTTAAGCGATTTTTAGTGCCATATTATTGCTATCGACTACTGATCGACCGTTTGGTCCTGAATAAGTTCCGCTCGATGCCGAGGACTGGCGATGCCCGAAAATACCAATGGCTTATCACTCAACCCCCGCTCTGACGCGGAACGAATGGAAATATTGCCAAAATTAAGTATTTCACCCCAAATGCTCTGGACAACTTCAATGCTCTGAATATCACTGATCGAGATCAATTCCTCTTTATATCCTAAAATTCCCGATGTACAGACGACTTTTTTAGTAGTCATACGGTAAACAGTACTATACCAAACCAACAAAAATATCAGATTAATTACTACCGCTAAAGCGATTAGACCGATTTGAACAAGCATAAAAACTAGATCTGACATCCCGCTAATAACTGAACTACTATTTATGAAAATAAAAATTAGAGCGACAAAACCGACATCGACACTTAACACCCGGGCAATAATCAATAAAAACGACTGACGAATTTTAAAAATTTCGATTTCGCCTGGTACGTCCTTGGCAATATGCTCATTGTTTCCATTCATATATTAGCCAGTTTATTCTCTCTATTCTTATTCTACCAATACTTTCGAATCGGTACGTGGTGCCTCGAGATAAACTTCTCGTCCCCTTACTCATTTGACACTCCAGTATCCCATACCTTAATGGTGAGCTTGTCGAACCGACTTGTGGTGAGCTTGTCGAACCATGGTGCCAGAGGAGGGACTCGAACCCACACGTCCTTGCGGACACTAGGTCCTAAACCTAGCGTGTATACCAATTTCACCACTCTGGCTAGTAATTTTATATTGTAATTAAATCCTTAAACTTTGTAAATGTCTTATCGCCAATTCCTTTTACCTTAGTTACATCTTCAATCCTCAGAAATGGACCGTTGGCGTTACGATAATCAACTATCCGTTGAGCATAAGTCGGGCCAATACCCGGTAAACTATCTAACTCGGTAACATCCGCAGTGTTAATGTTAATCTTTGATTCGATGTTAGTTTCCTTCTGAGATGAAGTGGCCGATACGACTTCTTGTTCAACCACCTCACTGGTTGGTGGCGATTCTTTAAGCTGGCCGATTTGCTCGTTTAGTTCATCAATTCGGATATTGAGATTGTCAATTTCCGTCATTAACTGGTCAAGACTGGTATAGGCTTCAGTTTGAGCACCTAAAACTTCTGGATTATTAAATAACGCAGACTGCCTCTTATATAATATTGTTAACCCAACCAATACCCCTACGATGGCAATTATTGAGATAATAAACTCAACTCGCGCAAACCAATCAACTCTCCTTACCATTTTATTCTTGACGGGCTGGATATCTTTAATATCCATTCCACCCCCTTAGTTGATATTGTGGCAAAATATCCTAGCTTTTACCAGCCGAAACGCCATATAGTTTCGTAGCAACATTACGAGCTTTTTCGATTAAATCAACATCGGCTAAATTAGCTAGTTTTAAATCCATAAAGCCCGATTGGTCAACGCCGAAGAAGTCACCAGGCCCGCGCAATTCTAAGTCTTTTTGAGCAATTTTAAAGCCATCATTGGTTTGCGTCATAATTTGTAATCTCGACTGAGCCGTGGGACTTAGGTTATTGTCTTTAACAGTCAGATAACAATACGATTGTAATTCTGATCGTCCAACCCGACCCCGTAATTGATGAAGCTGGGCCAACCCGAAGTGATTTGCTCCCTCAATTACCATTACTGACGCATTAGCAACATCAATTCCCACTTCTATTACCGTCGTACTAATTAAGATATTGATTTTCCCCCGTGTGAAATCTGACATGATTTGATCTTTTTCAGTCGCCTTCATACGACCATTCAAAGTTGCAATAGAATATTGACTAAAGACTGCCTCATATTCTTTGGCGGTGCTTTCAACGCTCTTTTTATCCCGTCCAAACAAGGTTTCTGAGCCCTCTTCACTCTCTTCAATAAGAGGTGCGATGACATATATTTGTCGATCCGCCTCTAACTCTTCCCGAATTCGTTGATATAGAGTTGGTCTTCCTTCCTCGGCTATAATCGAGGTAATAATCGGTTTGCGATTAACCGGTTTCTCCTTGATAGTCACTAACTCCATATTACTGCCAACCAGTAAAGCCAGTGTTCGAGGGATTGGAGTAGCGGTCATTGAAAGAAAGTGCGGCACCAATTCTTGTTTAATAGTTAAAAGTTTACGACGCTGCTCTACCCCAAATCGATGTTGTTCATCAATTACAACCAAACCGATATTAGTAATTTTATTCGTATCATATAGTAAAGCGTGAGTACCGATTAACATATGGCCCTTAATATTGTTGACCATTTTTAATTCATTTTTCGATGCAGTTACTAATAGTAAACTCGATTGATATCGTTTAGGTAATAATCGTTTAATGTTCTGATAGTGTTGCTCAGCCAATATCGCGGTTGGCGCCATCCAAACCACATTATAATGAGTTGCTAAAATCGATAATGATGCCAATAAAGCTACGATTGTCTTTCCACTACCGACATCTCCATTTAATAAACAATTTAAAGGCGGTAGCGTAGCCGCTTCAGATTCCATGCCTTTAATAATCCGCCAGGCAGCTATTCGCTGGTCTTCTGTTAATCTAAACGGTAAATTGCGAACTAACGTTTTAATCTCAAGGATATCACTTGAAAAACTCTGGGCCTCCTGTTTATGGTAGTCTCGATCAATCTCGATGAATCTGCGGGCTAAGCCTAGAACCTCATTAAATGCCAGGCGTCGCTGAGCTTGAGCTAATAGAGTAAAACTTCCGGGTCGATGAACTTGCCATAATGCTTGTCCCAGCGGCATCAGATTTTCAGCTTTAATCACGTTCTGAGGTAATGGATCGGGATACTCCCTCGCCCGATCAATGACTTTAGTGATCGCCATTCTCAACTGGCGATTAGTTAATTTGGCTGAAGCCGGATAAATAGGTAGTATTTGGCGACTTGATTCAAAAGCCGGATTCATTAACGTTGGATAATTCAGATCTCGCCATCGACGGCCAATTTTCCCGTAAAAGACATATTGCTGACCACGATAGATTACACGGTTAATAAACGGTTGATTAAACCAAATAGCAACAATTATTTGATTATCGTTTCGTAGAGTACCGACTGTGACTGTCAGCCGACGATTTTTAGTCCGTTCAATTTTAATATCTTCGACAGTTGCCTCAACCACCACTTCTTCATTAAATCGAGGACAGCCAATTATTTTAGGTTGAGTTAAATCCTTGTACCTTCGCGGAAAATGGTAAAGTAAATCATCGATAGTTTTTAAGCCGAGATTGTAAAAAAACTTAGCCCGCGCCGGACCAATACCGTCAATCGTTTCTATCGACGCCGAAAAATCAATATTCACTTATTTACTCCGGTGTCCAATGTGTTTCAGTACCCAATTTATTTGTTCCGTCGTATCAGTAATATCGACCGGTAGATTTTTAATTGTTGCTAAAATCTCTGCTTGAGTATAGCCGAGAGATGTTAGTGCTTCAAAAATTTCCTGGCTTTCGCCGACATCATTCGGTAGATAATTCCCTTCAGCTTTGCCAATTTTGTTTTTAAGTTCAACAATAATTTTTGCCGCTACCTTAGGACCGATGCCACTAACAGCTTTAAATAACCCACTATCCCCACTAGCGATCGACTGCTTAATCCGATCAGCTGAAGAGGACGACATTATGGCTAACGCCGCCTTAGGGCCAACACCATTAACGGTGATCAGCAGCTCGAATAGGGCTAGTTCTTCAAGCGATAAAAAACCATATAACGACTGCTGGTCTTCGCGAATATAATGATACGTAAACAACACCATCGGACCAGATTTTATCTGGCCGGTATTGCAAAAGACTTTATAACCGACTCCACTGGTCTCGATCACTATCCAGTTGGCTGCAATATGCGATATCTCACCACTAATTTTTGCAATCATAAGTTATCTATACCATAAAAAAGCCCGGGGGCGAAGCGCACCCCCGGGGAAAGACTACACGCCCTGAAGCGCATAGAGCTTAGTGGACAATGTCCCTCGACCCCGCCGAAAGCGTCGGGCACCGGTCTGATCGCCTCGCCGATCTCGACCTCGTTCGCGCCGTCTTAGCATCTCGAGGTCTTTGGCGATCATCCGCCGGTGATTATGTGCCAGAGACCATCGATGATAAAGCTCCGCTACCCTCCGGCGACAGCTATCTAACTCTCTCCGAAGCTCGCAGCGATCGATACGCCTAGCCTCGGGACTCACTCGACGGGTCTTGCATACATCGAGCAGACTGGCACAAAGCCGGCTCGACGGTATTGGCTCGTTGGGCCCCCATTCCTGATGTATCCCCAAATACAGTTCCACTAGGAGCTGATTGTTAGCGTTCCTAAGTGGATTGCCGTACCTGAAGAGGGTGTGCATCGCACTCTCACACCGTACACACCTGACCTCGCAGTTGCCGATTGCGTTAACACCGCCCCTTGACCTGTTGATGATGTGATGCCCAATCACCTCCTGAGGCATCAAATCCACCCCGCAGACCTCACAGCACTGGTCAACTTCCAGCCAGCGTTGTTGTTTGATCCTACTCCACGGGAGACCATCATCTACTGCTGCCCCACCACCGACTGCAACTCCCAAGGGGTTGGCTGTTGTGGCCATGGCAATCTCGCGATCCCTTCACCATCGTTGTACCGACTAACTGCCGATATACTACCCTCGCCTCCTTTGTTAGGGTACGTGAAACATACACTCTTAATTTCATTGTTTTAAAATTCCTTCTCCTCGTCAAGCTAAAACTACCCCATCATTGTATTGATGAGGTTTAAAATAGATATGATTATCATTTCAGACGTTCACTCAAACTAATATCCTTAGATCGTTCCACGTGAGGTTGATTGTAAGGATCAACACCAAACATCTGAGCTAAATATATCGCCACTAGCTGCCAGAGAACAACATAAGCTCCGACTGTGGCCGAATCAATTTTGTCTATTTCAATATGGAGTAACGGTAAAGCTTTTTCTTCGGCATCGCCAATAGTCCCCTGCGCTTCAGCGTTAACTGCAAACTGAAGATCATGGCGAGATAAATCGCCAATTTTAGCTTCGCCAAGCGGTAAATCGCTAATTTCTTCAGGAACATTTACTGTAATCAATTCTTTAGCATTATATACTGTCGTCACAATCCCCATCATATTGCGTGGTCCGCCAAAGAATCGCTGATTGGAGTGATGCTGACATTCTGGGGCTTCCATTGCCAAAATCGTCAAACCCTTACCATTCTTGGCTACGCTTTCATGAATTAACTGTGTAATTAAATGATTGAATCCGGTTAATTGTGCCGAGTAAACCGGTGCATAGATTTCAGAATAGTCCTTTTGGGTATTTGCATAAATAAACTTAGCAATTTGAAGTGCCGGATTGTCATCATCAAGTCCGTCAATTAAGTCTCTAGCTCCGGCCTCAATTGCTGCAATATCAATACCCAATAGCTGAGCAATACCATAGGCCGCAATTGACCGGCCGCTAAATCTTCCGCCGATGGGCGGTAGCCCTAAAACAGGAATATCCAGCTTTTCAGCAATACCGCTCATCGCCCCTTGCCCCGGAGTAGTTAAAACCAATTTTTGATAGTCATTAAAAGCCAGCAGTGCCTCAATCACCCCAACGGTGTCCCCCGATTTGGAAATGGCGATGACTAAACTATTGTCTGTCGGATTGCGACGCATAACCTCACGCAACCGATCCGGTTCCATAGTCGCCACAATAGTCAATGATTTATCCGAAACAGTCCCCAGCGTTTGCCAATATCCCTGAGGGTCGATATTGAACCGCCATTACCGATAATAATATAATTGCGATACTGCTCATAGGGTGCCATCAATCGTTTAATCTCGTCGATATCTGGCCGCCAATCGACGATTAACTTAGGATGCAAATCAAAATCATCCGGAGCCTGCCAATCCGTCTCAAAATTATTTATTTTGATATTGATCATTTTATTTGGTTAATATTTTTTCGATTTCACTAACGTCGGGTAAGTCGTTGGGGTTTTTAGGCAAATTATCAACCAATTCCATTAGACCGGCATCGAGGTCAACTTGAGCTTCATAGCCCAACTCAGTTTCAATTTTTGTTAAGTCACCTAATTGGTTACGGGCCGTCCATTTTAATGGACTTGGTATAAACCGCGGGACAACTTTAGTGCCCAAGGCCAGATTAATCTTATCGATTAATTCGATTAATGAATAATTCTTTGTCGAGCCAATATTAAAAACTGTAAAACCATACTTTTTCGGTGTCTCTATTCCTTTGCGAATACCCTGCACGACATCGCGTACATTAGTGAAATCCCGCGTCTGGCGGCCGTCACCAAACAATACCGGTGATTTACCCTGGTATATAGTCCACAAAAATTGTGAAACCAAATTGGCAAAACGGCTCTTATGTTCTTCATGTAATCCATAAACACTCATAAACCGGAAAGCGATAATTTCAATGCCATATAAATCGCTATAGACTTTCGACACTTCTTCCATGTTGTGCTTGGTGACTGAATACATATTTGGAGGAATAACCTCCATATCTTCGCTTAGTGGTGGCGGATTATCGCCGTATATAGAACTTGTCGAAGCAAACAGAACTTTTTTCACGCCAATTTGACGGGCATATTCCAGTACGTATAAATACCCCATCATATTGTTGTGGCATGAATCAATTAAATGAGATTCAAATAACGGAGCCGATGAGGATGCGGCTAAGTGGACGATATAATCATATCCAGACCCGACTTTTTTTAGCTCTGTAGGTAGCAGTACATTAGCTTTGACAAATTTAACACCCTTTGACAAATTACTTTCTTTACCCAGCCTCAAATCGTCAATTACGGTAACATCATAACCGGCGCCAACCAAATGATTCGACAAATTACTACCTATAAAACCTGCTCCTCCTGTCACCAACACTTTAGCCATTATGTCTCCAAACTCTTATCGAGAGTATTAATTAAGTCAATTAATTCTTTTTCCTTAGTTTGACCAAAGACAATATCCGGCTTAGTTTCTAGAGTAAGTCTCAATATTGGCTCAGTATTTGATGCCCTAATATTAAACCACCAATCTCCGCCGTCTACCGTCAGACCATCCATGGTATCAATTTTTACATCTGGTGATTGATATCTCTCCTTAACTTTCTCAATTATCTCAGTCGGCCGATGACAGGGAATATTTATTTCACCTGGATAATATGACTTGGCTTCAAATTCCGCTACCATGTCAGATAATTTTCTATCGGCATTGGAAAGAATGTTTAACAATTTAACCACCGCCAATAATCCATCATCAAGCCCATAACCATCGGCGAACATAACATGACCGGATAACTCAACTGCCATTGTTCCACCGTCTTCAATCAGTTGTTGCTTATAAAACGGATTACCAACTCGAGTTAAAACTGGTTTTGCGCCAAGAGCCAGTAATTCATCTTTGACGATATGAGGAAATCGTAAGTCGTAATATATTCTTTTGTCTTGGCTTTTCTCAATTTCCGACTTGCCAACTAAAAGTAAATAATGGCCCGGGTTAAGTTTATTTCCCTTATCGTCAATGAAAATCGCCCGGTCAGCATCCCCATCAAAAGCTATTCCAAGATCCGCTCCACTATTTTTTACCGCTTCCATAACGTCGACTAGATTTTTATCTTCGGCCGGATTAGCCGGATGATTCGGAAAATTGCCATCCGGTTTAAAGTAAAGTGGCTGATATTTAATCGGCAGTTGATCTAAAACCGGTTTATTAAAATCTCCACCCATTCCATTGCCGGCATCGATGACTACTTTTAATCCAGACTTAATGTTCTTGGAAAAAGATAGAATATGATGATAATATCGCTCGCGAACATCATATTTGCTTACTCGACCAACTTTAGGAGCAGATGTTAGCTCACCTCTCTCGACGAGACGGGCAACCTCATCTATTCCCGTCTCTTTAGATAATTGTACTCCTCTTGGACCAATCAATTTTAATCCGTTATATTCCGGAGGATTATGACTCGCTGATATCATTACTCCGGCCTGATAGTTACCGGTCACAACAGCAAAAGACAACACTGGTGTCGTCACCAAACCGATATCGGCCACATCAGCACCAGCCTCAGTAATTCCCTTACAAAGAGCTTCAAATAATAACGGGGATGACGCTCTAACATCCCTGCCGACCACTACCTTATCGGCTTGCGATTGAGCTACAAAAGCCCGGCCAACCGCTTCAACAGCTTTTTCGTTAAGAGGTTCCGGATAAATACCCCTGACATCATAGGTCTTAAATATTGATTGATTAACCATATATTTATGGTACTAAAACCTTGACATTTTCTCAACAATATAGTATATATAACGCAGTTCTGCGTATGCCTTGCACTTTGACACGCCTCGCGAGTCAGTTGGTAACGCAGACCTCGGCCAGTCATATCGGGGAATTAACTACCTGAGTCGGTGAGACCTGGAAGTTGATTTCGTATTCTGATAACGACTGCCCGGCACGAAAACCACGGGAGAGTGGTCAAATGAGCAAGTACGCGATCGTCAAGCTCGAGGGCAGGACTCGTGACGACGGTTCGATCGCCGTCAGGACCAGTAACGTCGATCTCATGGACGTCACGTCAGAGAAGCCCGTGCCCAAGGAGGCGGGAGATGTCCCTGGGTGTACGACCGATGTACTCCAGGCCATCCTGGACAAGACGCTGACGCCCGGCCAGAAGCTCTCGATCGTCGCCCGCGGCGGCGCCGGCTGTGCGATCATGCACGACTGGACCGAGATGTCCCTGTTGCCGCGAGCATTGCGCGGCATCTACAGCTGGGCGAAAGCCTTCGCCCCGCGACTCTTCGACGCCAACGGCACCCCGGTTCCGCACCTCTGCCTCAACACCGCTCTGCGGGACCTCTTCGCTCCGCGTGAGCCGGGCAAGAAGGACACGCAGTCCGGCGTCATGGAGCTGGCAGACTTCTTCGCCACCGCCGTGTGCGAGATGTCCGAGCTGGCCCTGTTCGTCAGGGAGACCATCGATGCACTGATGCGTCCGGTGCTCCCGAACGACTACCGGAAGTACCAGTCGGAGCTCGACAACGAGCTCTTGAAGGCGGTCGGACTAGTCCGGGGGATCGTCCCCGGCTTCGTTCACGACCTCCCCCTCGAACTCTATCCCCTCCCGGGGATGGGCGAGGTGGATGGTCTGCCGGCCTTCACCCCCACCGAACCCGAGTGTGGGGCGTTCGACGCGCTCTACGCCTACCGCCTCCGGCTGAACGCCGCGATGCGGGGCAAGATCGTCTGCCAGGACACCGAAGGGATGGAGAAGGGTGGCTCGTGGAGCTACCTGAACCGCTCCCGGCACGTCAACATCCCGACCTGGGATACGAAGGGGATGCCATGCATCGTCTCCATCGAGGTCGGACGCGAAGGCCTCGTCCCAACTGGCGAGCCGATCGTCACCTACCCCGAGGATCTCGAGGCTAGGTACACGAACAAGGCGTGCATGGTCCTCCGGGCCATGCTCAGCCAGATGCGGGGATAGTCCCCGCACTCAGGGAACTACACTCACGAAGCCCGCGCCATCACAGCGCGGGTCTTTTTTACCCAAGAAATTTATGACTGGGCAATAAACGCCGAAGCTTTACGCGTAGGCGGATAAAATAATAAATTTCATAAATATCTTTAGTTCTCGGTCCGCCGGTAGGCGGAACCTCGAACGATAACGCGTTTCATTATTGTTCGAGCTTTGAGCGAGAACTAACGAATATATTTGTAAGTGAGACTTATAGTTCTTGCCCTATACAGTCCGGCACAGGACTCGAACAATAACTGCTTACAAGTACAAGTGCTTGCCTTCTTTTTTGATTTTATCGAGAAGTTCTTTGATCTCGTGAGCACGATTTTTATTGGCGATTAGTATGACATCGGGTGAATCAACCACGATAATGTCCTTTAATCCAACCGTGGCTACCATCTTATCATGGGCATAAACAAGTACATTATGGCTATCATAATCGATATGATGCCCCTTAGCGATAATCGGCGTTTCAAATTGTGTTGACAGTACGTCATGCAATGTCCCCCAGTTGCCGACATCACTCCAACCTAAATCAGCCGGTATGACCATGACATCGTCCTTGCCTTCAACAACCGAATATTCGATTTGTTCAGTATCGAATTTAGTATAAATCTCTTTGATTTCCCGTTCGCTGCCAGGCTGACCGTAAATGGCAACAATTTTGTCGATTCCGGCCATCACCTTAGGCCGGCTTGCCTTCAGCCAGCCAATCATATCTTTAGCGCGCCAGAAATAATAAGCGGCATTCCAGAGATATTGCCAGCTCTTAACATATTTAATTGCCGTTGCCTCATCGGGCTTTTCCTCAAAGGCAGCAATGCGGAAAATTTGTCGATTATCGACTTCGTCAATTTGTTCACCCATCCGCATATACCCAAGGCCGGTTTCCGGACGATCCGGTTTAATACCAACTGCTAAAAGTTTGCCATCATGCTTGGATAGCGTTTTGTAAGCCGCTTCAAAAGTAGCCTTAAATTCATTAGTATTGCTCACTACGTGGTCGCTGGCGACAGTGGCAATCATGGCTTCGGGATCTTTTTTAACCAACAAGGATGCGATTAGTCCGAAAGCCGGTGTGGTATTCTTCCCGGCTGGTTCCAATATGACTCGATCAATTGGAATTTGGGGCAGTTGTTCCAGTACCAAATCGCGGTATTTTTCAACCGTAGAGACATAAATTTGATCATTGGGCACTACTTTCACTACTCGATCATATGTCTCTTGGATTAAAGTCTTATCACTAACTAACTTATGAAATTGTTTTGGCGCAGCTTGACGGCTCATTGGCCATAGACGCGTCCCGGTCCCACCCGCCATAATGACGGCATATTGATGCTTATTCATATGACTATTATGCCATATCTGTTATAATTCTTAAATAGTTAGACTGAATTATATTTTATGAATAAACAAATTACTGCATTTTATATCGGCTGGGTTGGTCACGACAATCTTGGTGATGAAATTTTATTCGATGCTCATCGACAATTATTCCCCGGCTGGCATTGGCAACATTTTCACCCTAAACATCCTCTAATAGAAAAACCAGATATAGTTTTTCTAGGCGGCGGTACTTTGATTGGACGAGCCAATCTGGCAATTGACTATTTACAAAATTTCATCGATAGCGGTATCCCGGTAGTGTGTATTGGGACAGGAGTAGCTAATCCTGAATTTTGGTCAATTCGCAATCGAGAGTTTGTAGATATTTTGCCACGCTGGGCCAAATTACTACATGGCTTTAAATATGTTGGCGTCCGCGGACCATTATCGCAAGCGATTTTAACTCAGTATGGTTTTAGAGACTCACAAGTTGTCGGCGATACCGCTGTCGCTTTAGCTCAAGACACATATAAGCCGCGACCCAAAAATAAAATTATTGGCCTAAATATTGGCCATGCCTCCGGCAATATGTGGTTAGACAATGAGGATGACTGGCTCACCATCATAACTCAAACCGTGCAACAATTACTTAATAATGGTTGGAAAATAAAGCTCTTACCGGTCTGGCCAAAAGATATGGTAATCAATCAAAAATTATCTTCAAATATTAATTCTCCAAACTGCCAATTGATCACAGTTTACCAAGATTATCATCAATACCTTAGAGAGATCGAATCCTGTCAGATTTTTATCGGTGAAAAACTGCACGCCACCATTATTGCCACCATGAATCGAATTCCATCGATCATGCTAGAATACCGGCCAAAATGCCGTGATTATATGATGTCTATTGGTATGGAAGAATATAATTTGCAAGTCGATAAAACTACACCTGAGACTATTATCCAAGCCGTTGAGAATCTATCGAACAATCAAGAACGAGTTGTGAGTAAATTAAACACTAACATTCTCTACTTAAAAAATCATCTTTACTCTGCCAGAGATCATATCGTTAAGATATTAAACAAGAAATAGTTTATAGTGCTCGATTATAAATTTCGATATAGCCTTTAACCATCGCTTCAATCGAGAATTTTTCAGTGGCTTGACGGTTAGCTGATTGGCGCATAGCCGCGTAGTTTGTAGCATCAAGATTGTAAATTGCCTGTACCGCTTCGACCAAGCCATCAATACCTGTGTTTTTTATCGCCCAATCACCTCTAATTTCTTCCGGATTTCGATTGACCAAGTATCCGGATTGTCCATCGCCAACGATTTCCGATAAAGCGCCTTTGGCGTAACTTACAGTCGGCGTTCCGCTAGCTGCCGCCTCCGCTACAACTAAGCCGAAGGCTTCCTCAGCTTCGGTCGGGAATATTAATAGTTTGGCTTTTTGGTAATACTGAGGCAACTCTTCCTGTGCGATCTCTCCTAAATACTCAATGAATTCGCTGTCCAGATATGGCTTGACCTCATTGTCATAATAATTTTTAGCTTCATCAGAGTTTTCTGTTTTAGCAATAATTTTTAATCGCTTTTTAGTTTTTAGCGCCACCTGAATTGCAATTGCCAAACCTTTAGTGGGAAAGGTCCGGCCGACATAAAGCATATAATCGTCTGCCTCGGAACCAAAAGCAAACCGAGAAGTATCTATACCGTGGTAAACGGTTCCCAAATAATTAACATTTGGTAAAGACTGTTTTTGAAAATCAGAAGATGCGACGAAAAAGGCTTTTTGGGCATATTTTTTGTAACACTCACGAATATCCGGAGTATGCAAGTAATTGCCGTGAAGGGTGATAATGACTGGGGTTGAAGTCAACTCTAAAAATACAATTGTTCCAGTATTGATATGGGAATGGATAATATCGAAATCATCCTTGTGGGCCATCATTTCCCGTAATAGAATATGGCGATATGTATCTGGGGTGCTGGCATCCGGATTACCGCGACTCGGTCGAGAGCAAATATTAATTCTATCGCCCTTCACCGTCGAAGAATCGGCGGTGAATGTTGTCACCCTATGGCCGGCATCAATTAATCCATTAGCTAAGTTTGCCGCCACTAACTGTACCGGTCCATAACCGACCGGTGGCATCGCGTTGTCAGGCCAAGTTAACTGAGCAATATGCATATATATTTACTTATTTCTTAATAAGTATAATCTATCAAAACCGGTTATTAGGGACAAGGAAAGCCAGTTAGTTATTCTCAACAATTAGGTTATCAGATATAATTATTTTAGTATTAATGTAATAATAGATGGTTTAATTATGGTCTCGAAATTATCAGTCGTTATGCCAGTATATAATCGTAAGGAATTTATTAACCAAGCGATTGATTCCTACCTTAAGCAGTCTATGAGTGATTTCGAAATGATTCTGGTCGATGATTTTTCCGAGGATAATACCTACTCTATTTTAGAATCATACGCCAACAAAGATAATCGAATAAAAATCTATCGTTTAGATCGCAATAGCGGCGTGGCTAAGGCTAGACATATTGGTAATCAAAAAGCTAATGGTGAAATAATTGTCATTGCCGATTCCGACGACATCGCTTATCCCAATCGTTTGGAAATAATTAATAATGCATTTAAAGACAAACCCGATACAGATGTCTTTTATTCTAATATGGACATACTTAATACCGAAACCGGCGAGGTTAAGCCGCGTTTTTTCCAACCCTACAATAAAGAATTGCTTTATTATATCAACTTCATACCCAATCCCTCGGCAAGTTATAAGAAGGTGCAGTATTTTAAAGTGAATGGCTATAGGCCGGAACAGAAAATCGGTGAGGATTATGATCTCTGGTTGCAATTTGCCGATGCTGATTGTAAATTCAATTATTCTCAGGAATCAACTGTTCAAGCTACGATGCATCCGGGTAGTATCAGAGTCCAAAAACAAGCAGAACATCGTCACTTTATTAACATGGTTCGTCAAAGACACAATTGCCCTACTCCCGAAATCGACAAAGTCAAACAACTCGCCAACGAGGATACGTTTAAGTTCTTTTCGCAACCTCAAAAAATTGAATTGTGGTTTTAGTTCTTTTTAGTAACTCTATCGTATAAAGCTTCGTACTCGGGAACAATTTTTTCCGGTGCAAATCGCTCAACGACAACTTTTTTAGCATTAACGGAAATTTGCTGACGCTTTTCGGTATCCGACAATAAATCGATAGCTTCTTTGGCTAAAGTAGCAACATCGCCGACCTCACCAATGACACCGTTGACACCGTGCTGAATCATCTCGGGCATTCCACCGATATTAGTTGTAATGACTGGCACGCCCTGCGACATCGCCTCCAGAGCTGATAATGAAAAAGCTTCTTTTTCAGATGGCAACAGAAATAAGTCAGATATTGCTAATAGACGGCTAACATTGCTTTGCATTCCAAGAAAATGGATATTATTCATTAATTGATGTTTTGCCGCTAAGCGATGAGCAATTCTCAAATCAGGTCCATCGCCTACCATTAATAATTTTGAATCAACCTTCTTGTTTACTATTCGAAAGATCTCTACGACATCCTGAATCCGTTTGACTTCCCTGAAATTAGATATGTGAATCAATAGTTTCTGCTTGTCACTGGCAAATACATCCCGCAATTCCTTGGCCGGTTTCTCGGGATAATTCGTTGGCCGCATAAAATTATAAATTACTTCAATCGACTTTCTAATCGAATAGGTCTGCTTAGCATCAGCTGCCAGATTCTTTGCCACTGCAGTAATGGCATCACTTTTCTCCAGTGCCAATTTGCCCATCCGTGAAATTGTCATTTCGTGCCCAACCACTGAAACATCGGTTCCGTGGAGTGTGGTTACGATTTTTGGACGCTTGTTAGCTGGTAAAGTCTCAATTGCCAAATAAGCCGCTAAAGTATGTGGTGTGGCATAGTGAGCATGAATAATGTCAATTTTCTCTTGAGCGATAATCTCAGCAATACGGTTAGCTAATAACAGCGGATAAATTGGATATTTTTGAAATAATGGGTACTCAAATGAATTATCGAGGGTATGATAAAAAATGTTCTTGCGCCATACACTACCCATCAACCGGAATGGTACTTCCGGAGCTATAAAGTGTACCTTATGTCCCCTTGTTGCTAATTCTTTGCCTAACTCGGTCGCAACCGCTCCAGAGCCTCCATAAGAAGGGAAGCATAAAATTGCAATATTATGTTTCATAGATACAAGTTAATACTATCTTAGTTAACTATACCTGAAAATCGAGATTTAGTCAATCTGACTATGACGATTATCGACGATTTTGCTTTAAAATATTAGAACTGTCGGCTCTGTATATGCGTTAATGCCACGGCGACCGCGTCGGCCGTGTCATCCTGTTTAATATAGTTTGGCAATTTGAGAATTAGCTTAACCATGTCTTGAACCTGTTTTTTGTCGGCATGGCCATAACCAGTTAGAGCTAATTTTATAGTATTAGGTTTATACTCAAAAATTGGCAATCCGGCTTCGGCCGCCGCCAGTAAAATCACTCCCCGTGCTTGACCGACAACTATTCCGGTTTTAACATTTTGAACAAAAAATAATTCTTCAACCGCTACTTCATCAGGTTGATACTTAGCGATAACTGCCTGTAAATCCAAATGCAACGACCGGAGTCGCTCAGCAGTCGACATCGAAGCTCGAGTCCGAATACAATCGCACTCCACCAACCGACTTTTCTGAGGGCTAAGACTCTCGACCACCCCCCAACCGCATATCGCTGAGCCGGGATCAATTCCTAATACTTTTTTGGCTTTATTCATTAGGCGATATTGCTCGCTACCGCAACCACATCATCTAAATCATCAAGGAGAGTTAGTAATTTAATCACTTTTTCGCTATCCTCTTCCGAGAGAGCCACCGTTTGCTTGGGTACCCAATGTAGTTTAGCGTCAATTACTTTAAAGCCGGTCGCTTCGAGTGCTTTTTTTACTGCCTCTAACGCCGAGGCATCAGTTGCGACAATATAATCACTTTCTTCCTTGGAATAATCAATCGCCCCCGCATCTATTAACTGCATTTCTATCTCATCATCAGCCGTTCCGGAAGCAGCTTCGACGACAATCTCACCCTGACGTTCAAATAAATATTGCACCGCGCCCTGGTTAGCCAGCTTACCGCCATGCTTATTCAATATAGCTTTGACATCGGCAATAGCGCGATTACGATTATCGGTCGCTACATCGATTAAAATTGCCGTGCCGTGTGGACCATATATCTCATACAGCAGTTCTTCGACTGCGGCAGCACCGGTTCCGCTAGCTCGAGTGATCGCTCGCTCGATATTATCTTTTGGCATATTCGAGGCTTTGGCTTTATCAATGGCGAGCCGTAATTGAAAATTCATGGTCGGATCGGCGCCATTTCTGGCCGCTACGGTGATGGTATTGGCTAATTTGGTAAATACATTAGCCCTTTTAGCATCCGCCGCCCCTTTTTGATGCTTGATACTTGCCCACTTGGAATGACCTGACATAATAAAATCCTATTAGCTTATATCTTCTACCTTATAGTATAACTCATCAACCTATCAGTAAAGCCCGGTATTTAATTATTTGAAAAACTCAATAACACCCTAACGGGTATTGACTTTTATATTTGTTTATGCTATACTTCGGCCAATCGTCATAGACGAGACTCCATCACACATTCCATTCGCCGGGAGGCGATCGCATGACGAAGCTCGTTTACACCATCGTGTTCCTGCTGGGAGCCATCCTGGCTCCAATGGTCCTTGCTCGCGACATCCCCGTCGTCCGTACGGACGGCCAGATCGTGATGATCGAGGAGAACCTGGCGCGGCAGTCGGCCGCCCAGGGCCTCTGTCGCCTGGTCGATCCGGCTACCCAGCCGGTCGCCACGACCGTCCAGCCCGAGCGGACCGTGACGGTCTACATGAACGACCGTCTGGGGACAGTCGTCGACCTGCCCATCTCGACCGCGGTCGAGATGGCTCGCCAGGGCCTCTGTCGCCTCGACTCGCCCTACATGCCCCAGGTCTCGCCCTACAGCGGCGGCCTGGTGCCAGGACCGGCCTACCAGCCGGGCGGGATCTTGTACGACCCCTACCGCTGTGGGGTCGGGTTCCAGCCTCTGCCACCCGTCTACGGCGGGCAGTACGGTCATCCGGGCGGTTACATGATGCCCGGCGCCCCGATCTACGGGGCGGATCTTCTCGGACATCGGTCGGGGTGCTACCGTAGGGATGCCTACGGGAACATCCTGCCATCTGACATGGGCCATGCTGATGGGGTGCGACTGTCGCTTGGCGGCAGCAGCCGTCGGTACGACCCGCCCCCCTTCGTCGGCCGCGATGGCCGGATCTACATCCCCCGGCCGTAATGCACAGTTCTCGCCACGCGCGAAAGGCCCCGCTTCGATCTCTGAAGTGGGGCCTCTTTTTATTAAAACATCACTTTAATACTTTCGAATAAGTCCCCACTGTATCAGTCCGAATCACACTGATATTCTTATTATCAAAATAGTCTAAAGTTGACTGGACCGGGTGGCCATATGAATTGTTAGCACCAACTGAAATGACCACTTCTTCTGGCTGAGTACGGTTAATAAGACAATCGCTTACCGTACCATCGCCGCCATGGTGGGCGGCTTTAATAGTCACGTTTTCAATATCATCCGGTAACAGACTACAAATTTCATCTTGCACATTAGCCATGGCATCACCCAGGAATACTACTCCTTCATCACCTACCACTAGTTCGCAAATGATCGATAAATTATTTAACTGATTATCCGCTACATTACCGGCCGGAACCGCCTTTGGCCAGAATATTTTCAAGGATACGCCGTTTGATAGATTCATTTCCTGGCCGGTTCTGGCTAATTTTTGTGTAATAGTTAATCTCGACAATTCACTTTGCCAATACTGATTATTACTCTCATTAGTCTCAATATCGGCCGTAATGACCTGTCCAACATTGTACTGTTCCAACACTTTTTCAAGACCGACCAAATGATCACTATGCGGATGACTTAACATTACATATTCAATCGTTCGATCATAAAGTGGCATAATCCGACCTAGTTCATAAAGGACCGATTCGTCCGGCCCACCATCGATTAATAATTGTTGATCGCCACCCAATTCAATCAACGTAGCGTCGCCCTGACCGACATCAAGAAAATTTATAGTGACACACTCCTGACACTCTGCCTCGTCACCTTGAGCAACCTCTATCCAAACTAGAGCCACAAGAGCAATCAGTAATATTAATACCAAGTGTCTAAATTTTGCTGGCACTTCGCCTCCTTCTTGCGATATTAAATCGCCATATCACCACTGCTAATCCTCCCCACCATAATACTATTGTCCATCGGGGAACATTAGTGATTATAATTTGAGCCCAACTTAATTGTCCAAATATCTCAATCGTTTTAATAATTAGATGCAATGGATACCACCCAATCCAAGCCAATTGCCCTCCCAATGTCGGTATTAACATCCCGGTACACAATATACCAATAACAATCAGCGTTATTGCGGGAATAAACGGAAGTATTAAGGCGTTTACTAGCGGTGCTAGAATCGATACATTCCCGAAAGAAGTAATTAAAATCGGTGCTACGGCAATCTGCGCTGATAAGGTCGCGGCTAAAATTTGGCCAATCATAGTCTTGAAAAATTTGTTAGCCAAACTGACAATAACCGGCATTAAATATATCAAGCCTAAAACCGCAATAAACGATAGCTGGAAACCTAAATCGTAACCAATGATAAAGGGATTAAGTATTATCATTAATAAGCCGGCAATAAATAAACTGTGCCCTATGTTTGTCGGACGTCCAACAACTTTAGCGATTATCAATACCAGCCCCATCACGGCAGCCCGCACTACACTAGCCGTGGCTCCGGTCAATATTACAAAGGCCACTAAGCCTGATATCGAGATAATTACTGCCGGTTTAAAACCAATAATTTTTCGCATTAAAATAAAACAAATCACCAACAGAATAGCCACGTTATAGCCCGATATCGCTACAATATGACTAGTTCCCGTGGCCGATAAAGCCGATGAGAATTTGCGACTAAAATCCGCTTTGTCGCCAAATATTAAACCCTCACCTAAGGCCGCTTCGGGCATTGGCCAAAAATATTTTATTAACAAATCGGCCTGTCTTTTAAAAAGATCAATTTGTTGAAATAGTTTATTTCCGCTATGTTGACCTACAATTCGAGGTGATGCTTGAAGTCTAATTTGGCCAACCACTCGTCTGGTCGCCAGCATAATTTTATCGTATGCAACAACTTGTCCGTTATCCGCCCGGAATGGTTCGAGCCGCGATATATCGCCCTCAATTTCCACCACATCGCCAAAGTAATATTTGGGATAGGCATTAATCGTGGTAATTATTTGATATTTATTAATGTTAAGGGTTAAACGCTGCTGCCCATGACGTTGCTCGGCTCGAGTCACGAGCGCTTGCCCAGAATAATGTTCATAGTACTCACTTTTTGGGTAGATTAGTTGGCTATATTGCATCAAGCAAAAGCCACCACCGATTAGACTTAGTAATATCAAATACAATATTCGACCAAGCTGTTTACGATAAAGCCATAGACTACCAATAATGATAGTGAGACCAAATAAATTATATTTTTTAAATACATCGAGATCGATTGGCAGCGGCAAGAGTAATGAGGCTATCATACAGCCAAGCGCAAAGCTCATCACTGTGATTTTTACCACCCATAACTTCACATTAACTTTAGTGTAATCGATAATTAAACATTGACAATCATTCGTAGCATCGATATCATTTGATGATGATGAATAAAAAAACTGATAAAATTTCTGATAAAAATCTAGTTGAGATCGCTAACCTAAAACAAGGCTGGCAAAGAACTCTGGCCGATTTTGATAATTTTCGTAAACGCGTTGAAGCCGATAAAAAACTTTGGGCTCAAGACACCAAAATCGATTTAGCATTGCAACTTCTGCCGGTTATTGACAACTTCGATATGGCTATCGCCCATATTTCGGAAGCTCAAAAAAAAGACGCCGTCATCCAGGGACTTTTACATATCCAAGCTCAATTAATTGAAGTATTGGCAAATAATAATATTACAAAAATTACCGTTCAGCCCGGCGATCAGTTTAACCCCAATCTCCACGATGCCATCGAAAGTCTCGACGGCCAGGGCGGAACTATCATCGCTGAAGTCCGACTTGCTGGTTATCAAATCAACGAAGTAGTTATCAGACCAGCTAAAGTGGTTGTCAAAAACGCCAAATAGTACTGTTTAATTTTTTTAATATTCCGACTACAATATATATAGAATGAAAACTCAAATAGGGCGTATTTTAGGTTTGTTGCTGTTACTGCTCTTTATAGTGTTGCCTAATTTTTCTTATGCCCAATCGTACTATTGGACCTATAAAGGTCAAACATATTATAAATTCGATGATTTAAAATCAGCCTGGCAAAGTGACATTCTGAACGAGACTAACACTATTTACCAGCAGACCCTTATGCGCGACATGACCGAAGAAGAAAAAACATACTGGCTTGATAAATATCCCGTAAGCGAATCAACCGGTACTTCATATAATACTCGGAATATTTACGATGAAATTGTCGCCGGAGACGAATACTCCCAATTAACCACCTGGCGCAAACAAGCAACCGGGATTCTGCTTCGTGCTAATTGTAAGCGTCCGACAGACGAAGAACTCAACAACTTAGCTAAAAACGGACAATGGCAAACCACCAACGCCATTAGTAGTCTCACGCCATACGAACAGAGCTGTCATCACAGTCAATCAACAGTAACATACTATCCGATCCTATTAATTTCTCTCGGGCTATTGCTGGTTGCCTTTATTTTGTTTTTATTAACTCGCCGATTACGCCGAAAAATAAAAGTCGAAGACCATCAAGCTGGCTTGAAAGTAGGTGTTTTTATATTTGGAATACTATGGCGACTAATCGCACTAGTTAGTATTATGGGCCTGGCAGTCTTTGGTTATTCTGTATATCAGACTCTCCAACCCAAACCATATCTCATATCGGGCGAGTCAATGTTACCAACACTAACTAATAACGAAAATATTCAAGCCGATACGCAAATATATAATAATACCTCCCCTGCTCGAGGTGATATTATCGTCTTAACTCCGCCGGTTGAAAACGAGACTGATGCCTACATTAAAAGAATCATTGGCTTACCTGGTGAAACAATCGAGATTTCTGATGGAAAAGTCTATATCAATAACGAGGCAATCACCGAACCATACTTAATGGCCCAAGATAGGACTTATGGCGATTTAATTATTACGTTAAAAGCTGACGAGTATTTAGTACTGGGTGATAATCGCGAAGAGTCTGGTGACTCACGCGAGTTTGGCCCAATACTATTTTCAGACATTATCGGCGAAGCTATCTTGCCATAACTCTATTGTTTTATAAGTAGAATCTGATATAAAGTAACAGGCCGCTTAGCAGCCTGCGTTTAGTGAAGTAGTACGGGAGAGGCGCGATTGTCTTGCTCAGCATCCTCGACCTCCGTGTCGAACCCATGACTCACCCGATGGGCTTTACGGAGTTCTGCCAGTACGCGCCACCTAACTCCTCGGCCCTCGATGGTTTCGTGGCTTGCGGACCCCGCTATGATCCCATGGGACCGTGGTGGTGTTTCAATCACCACGAAGAAGTTGAGCGGCTCTACACCCGCGCCACATGCACTCAGATCGCAATGGCAATAAGAAGCGGTATGTACCAGCAACTCCGCGACACTAGGGGGAATCGGCGTCCGATCGCTTTTGTCAACGACTGCGATCAGGATGTCTGCACGGCGGTCTGGTGTATGGATAATCCTGACGCCACCGCCCAGATCATCAACCCGCTACTCAACCGTCTCCTGACCATCGAGGACAATCTCGATACTACCGCCGGCGCCTACCCATACGCTCCGGATATGGAGATAATCCAGGAGATGGCCTGGATCTTCGAGCCTTACACCCGTTTTCGAGCCAGCGGCGGCATCAGCTGCCGCAACGCCAGCGATTTCCGAGGTGTCATCGAAGACGTCTACGCCCGTATCGGTCAGTATATGGTCGGTCGCTGTCAGCGCATCGAGCTGGATACGCACTACCGGACCATTTTCGCCGGCCGAGGCTGGTCAGCCATTGAGGAGCTCGGCCTTCACGGCCGGACCGGGGCCTACCACGACGGTATCAAGGCCTACCTCTCGATCAAGGAGAGAACCAACGGCGCTCACGATGTCGTTGTCGGTCGCACTTCCCCCTTCATTCCCTTCCCGGTCGCATCGATCTTGGCTCGCTATAACGATATCGAGGCAGATGTCGATCGGCGTTGGGGCGGCAGCGATATGATCGGTGGCAGCAATCGCGCTAACGGAACAATGCTGTCAGTCGATCTGCTCATCGAGACTGCCGCAACAGCAGTTGCTACCATGTTCTGATACCCTCCGACCTAAGCCATGTCCCTAAACTGGCTTATTTTTATTTTCTATAAAGACCCCTTGACATTGTGTAAAGTATGCTTTACATTATCTATGCAAGTTATTAATTCTAAAATATTTATATAGGAGAAAAAATGGGAAAGATTATTGGTATCGACCTTGGAACCACCAATTCCGTTGTTGCTGTTATGGAGGGTGGGAAGCCGAAGGTTATCCCCTCTGCTGAGGGTGGAAATACTGTACCGAGCGTTGTTGCTCAAACTAAATCAGGCGAGCGTTTAGTCGGTGTGTTAGCCAAACGTCAAGCTGTAACTAATCCTGAAAATACAATATTTTCAGTCAAACGTTTTATTGGCCGTCGCGCTGATGATAAAGAGGTTAAACGCGATCAATCACTAATGCCCTACAAGATTAAAACCGGCAAAAACGATTCTGTCGCCGTTGAAATGGATGGCAAAGACTACACCGCACAAGAGATTTCAGCCTTCATTCTCCAAAAAATGAAGAAGGATGCTGAAAAATATCTTGGCCAAGAGGTTACAGAAGCAGTCATCACCGTTCCCGCCTACTTTAATGACGGTCAGCGTCAAGCTACGAAGGATGCCGGAAAAATTGCCGGACTCGATGTTAAACGGATTATTAACGAACCGACTGCAGCTGCTCTCGCATACGGGTTAGATAAAGACTCTACTAAAGACGAGAAGATTGCCGTTTTCGACTTGGGTGGAGGCACTTTTGACATCACGATCATGGAAGTGGGACGTCAAGATGGTGAAGCCAGCTTTGAAGTATTATCCACTAACGGAGACACTCATCTTGGCGGTGACGATTTTGACCAGGCAATCATGGATTACTTGTTAGCCGAATTCAAAAAGGATAGCGGCGTTGATATCTCTAAAGATACCATGGCAGTTCAACGTATTAAAGAAGCAGCCGAAAAAGCTAAAATCGAACTTTCGACCGCAATGGAAACCGATATCAACCTACCGTTTATTACCGCCGATCAGTCCGGTCCAAAACACCTGAATATGAAATTAACTCGTGCCAAATTAGAAAGCTTAGTGGCTGAATTAATTGATAAAACTGAAGTCCCATGCAAGAAAGCTATCGAAGATGCTAAGGTCAAAGCTTCAGATATTAACGAAGTAATTCTAGTTGGCGGCATGACTCGTATGCCATCCGTTCAAAAGAAAGTTAAAGAAATATTTGGCAAAGAACCCAATCAAGGTGTCAATCCAGATGAAGCCGTTGGTGTCGGTGCCGCTTTACAAGGCGGTGTCTTAGGTGGTGAAGTAAAAGACATCTTATTACTCGATGTTACTCCACTGACCCTTGGTATTGAGACTTTAGGCGGCGTTTCCACACCACTGATTGAACGCAACACCACTATTCCTGCTAGCAAAAGCCAGATCTTCTCTACTGCCGCTAATAATCAGCCATCAGTTGAAATTCATATCTTACAAGGTGAACGCCCGATGGCTGCCGACAATCGGACTTTAGGCCGATTCATCCTCGACGGTATTCCCCCGGCTCCTCGTGGCGTACCACAAATCGAGGTTACCTTTGACCTTGACGCCAATGGAATCCTAAATGTCAAGGCTACTGATAAAGCTACGGGTAAAGAACAAAAAATTACTATCACCGCTTCTAGTGGCTTATCGGATGAAGAGATTGAAAAAATGCGCAAAGAGGCTGAAACTCACGCCGATGAAGACAATAAAAAGAAAGAGGCCGTGGAAGTTAAGAATAATGCCGAACAGTTGGTTTACTCGAGTGAAAAAACTCTTAAAGACGCCGGCGACAAGGTCTCGGAAGAAACTCGTAAAACCGTTCAAGATAAAGTTGATGCCGTTAAAGAAGCCTTGAAAGGTGATGACAACGACAAGATTAAATCAACTGCCGACGAACTCTCAGAAACAATTCAGAAGGTTGGCGAAGAGCTTTATAAAGCTGCTAGCGAGAATCAAAAGCCAACCGAAGAAACAAAAACTGAAGAAAAGACTAATGAGGCAACCGAAGAACCCAAGCCCGAAGAAGAAGCAAAATAATTAGTTTAGTCGTGTTAAAGCGGAATAATCCGCTTTAACCGATTGAATTAATGGGCTGAAACAGGTACAATAACCAGGATCATGTCAAAAGATTATTATGAGATTTTAGGCGTTGGTAAAAACGCAAGCGCTGATGAGATAAAAAAGGCCTATCGAAAAAAGGCCCATCAACACCACCCCGACAAGGGTGGTGATTCGGATAAGTTTAAAGAAGTAAACGAAGCCTATCAAGTGCTTGGCGATCCGCAAAAGAGGTCTCAATATGATCAGTTTGGAAGTGCAGGTATGGGTGGAATGGGTAATGGTGGAGCCGGTTTTGGCGGTCAGGGTTTCGGCTTTGATCCATCAAATTTCCAAAGCGCTGGTTTTGGCGGATTAGGTGATATTTTTGAAGATTTATTTAGCCAGGCTTTTTCAACCGTTCAAGCTGAGGTTCAGATTTCACCGGCTCAAGCCGTAATTGGTGACGAGATAGAGGTTAAGCTTGGAAATGAAAAACTGACCATTAAGATTCCGGCCGGCGCGCAAGATGGGATGACTCTCCGCTTCCCCGGCAAAGGCAATGCTACCCGCCGTGGCCGCGGTGACTTACATATTATTATTCGCATTAAAGCTCCCTCTCGCTTAAGCCATGAAGAGAAAGAACTCTATCAACAATTACTTGATCTCGAAAAGGGTAAAGGCCATAAGAAAGGTTGGTTCGGTCTTTAAAGCCCTTAATATCCTATATTGATTTTACTATCAATATATGGTATAATCAGGTTGCTTAAATATTCTTAGGGGGAATATGAATATTCGTTTGAGCGCTATTGTGAGGCTGTATAAGTCCCTGATTTTTGTAGCCGCTACTACTTTTTTAATAAGTAGCTTTTTTATGTCCCCACATAACACTAAAGCCGCCGATCTCAATGTCCCCTCCGTATATGCTACCATCCAAGGCGCTATCAATGCCGCCTCAGCTGGCGATAATATTTATGTCGACGCTTACACTTTTTACGAACATATTACCGTCAACAAAAGTGTAAATATCATCGGAGCCAATCAGGCTACTACAGTTATTAGTGGTTCCGGTACTGGTGTAGTTGTAACAATCACCGCCAGTAATGTTAATATTAGCAATCTCACCATCGAGAATTCAGGCACTGATCTAAATAATAATGCTGGTATCCTGATGGTCGGAGTCAGTGGTTGCACTATCAGCGATACGACTATTGCTAATAATATTAACGGCGTCGGCATCCTCAGTTCAAGCTATAATACCATTAGTAATAGCACTATTGATGGTAGCGGACGATATGGCATCGTCCTCACCGCCTACCCCGCTACTCCAACAGTCTATTCGCTTAATAATAATATCAGCAGCAATACGATTACTAATACCGGACGCGACGCAATTTATGTCGACGAAAATTCCGATAACAATTCAATCACCGATAATGTTATTAATAATATCACCGGTACAACCGAAGGAAGCAACTACGAGGGGAATGGAATATATTTTTGGAAATCAGGCGGTCACACCGTAACCGGCAATACGATTACCAATGCGGTGAGGTATGGAATCGAAATGATGGGTTCGAGCGATAATACGATTTCCGATAATACAATCACCAATAATTATGACGGTCTCTTAGTCCGTTCGGGTGTCCTATCATCGACTAATAGTACCATCAGCGGTAATACGATTACTGATAATTCAAACGCCGGGATAGTGCTTCGCGATGATGCCGACGGTAATAACTATGCCGGATATGTCAGCGGCAATACCATTGATTCTAATTCTATTTACAATAATGGTATCAATTTACTAACCGAATCTTCACCAACTGGAACAGTCTATTCGGCAACCAATAACTTTTGGGGAGATGCGAATCCCGATTGGTCTAGTACGGTCTCAAGTAATATTGATTATTCTCCTTGGTACACCGATGAGAATATGACATCAGATAGTACCGAAAAAGCAATCATTACTTTTACTTTCGCCAGCCCGAGTGCCGTGGGTAGCGTCAATGAAACTGCTCACACCATTTCCATAATCGTGCCGTTTATTACCGATGTCACATCATTAGCTCCAACTATTTCCCTCTCGGCTGGTGCCTCGGTAGTTCCAGCCAGCGGCACTATCAACAACTTTACCCAGCCTCAAATCTATACTGTTACTGCACCCGACGGATCAACTCAAGAATATATGGTTACCGTAGTGAAATATCTCGATCCCAGCCTTATCTTGCCAGTCACCGGAAAATAATTGCACTCTCATATTAATAATTTCCGACAGTATATTATCACCTGTCTGAATAATGATATAATACTGATGTAAGGGAGGGACAGCTAATGAGTATCAGTCCGACTTGGGATTTATTTGTCGGAATATTCCTTGTTATAGGTGTGGTTTATGGTTTTGTTCTGCAGAAAGAAAGAGTGTTTACAGCCCTCTTAGCTTTATATGTTGCAGCGATGATTGCCAATACCTGGGGTGAGCCGATTTACAATTTCTTCCAGGGTAAAAGTATGATTGGATCGGTTTGGATTCAAGCCAATGCGACCCCGATGACAATTAATCTCGTAATTTTTGGATTGGTATTTATTCTTATTGCGGCCAAAGCACCAATCGGTTATATGCGCAGTTGGTCGCTGGTCAGCCCTATTGAAATAGTCGTTTATAGTGTCCTCAACTCCCTGATTATGGTCGGCACTATATATCGCTATCTTTCACCGGAATTACAACAGAAGATTATTGAACAGTCACTTATTATTCCGAAAATTAATTTATTTTATAATATTTTATTAGTTGTCCCGCTCGTTGTTCTTTTAGTCATTACTTCACGTAAAAGCGAATAAAATTAAGGATAGCAAAAACAAAAACTTCCACCGCAAGGGTGGAAACTTTTTTTTCTGGAGGGCCTGGTGGGGATCGAACCCACGACACGAAGCTTAAAAGGCTCCTGCTCTACCACTGAGCTACAGGCCCAAATATATTTAGATTGTAAATGTTCAATCCCTCTCGTCGCGACTGCGCTATCATCACTGAGCTATCCACCTACGTCTGACTTCGGCAGAACAAGCAGGCCCAAAATTAGTTTTACTAACACACAAAAAAGCTGCTCACAAGCGTCCTTATTATAACTACTAACCTAGTAATTTTCAAGTATATGATTTAAGGCCAATAATGGAAAGTGGTATAATCAAGGCATGGAAAAGTGTCGGAAGTGTCAAATGCCACTCGATAATCCCGGAGACGTTTGCTCCTACCAACCGGATTTATGCCGACATTGTTGCGAATGTGCCGAAGATTGTCAGTGTGGCTGCAAGAAGTAGGAAGAGTTAGAGAATTAATTATCTCCGAGAGGGATAAGGCTAACATCGCTTAACGGTAAGCGAAGTGGTTTAAGTAGAATATAAAATTACGACAATTCATTTTCTTCCAGGAGGGGTGCGATGATAAAAGTATTAGTTGCTGGGTCTGAGATGAATCCGATCGCTAAAGTTGGAGGGTTAGCTGATGTTATCGGCGCCTTGCCCAAAGCGCTGCCTCGCAAGCAAGTTGATTGCTCTATTGCCCTACCCTATTATCGCGACATTAATCTTAAGGAACTCGCTATCGATCGCCAATCCACTGACATCACCGTAATTTTTGAAGAGCGAGAATATATTGTCAAAATATATTCGGCAAAATTAAGAAACTATGCAAGTCAAATATACCTATTCTACAACTACCATTTTTTATCAAATGGCAGTATTTACTTTTCTCAATCGGCATTTTGCGATTCAAAACGTGAAGTTGAGCGTTTTAATTTCTTTTCTCTTGCGGTTAACGAAGCAATTCGTCAAAACATAATTAAATGTGATGTTGTTCATGCTAACGATTGGCATACTGGCAGTCTAGTTAGAAACGTTTCGAAACCAACGCTTTTTACGATTCACAATATTGCCAATCAGGGTAAACTTGGACGCGGTCCAAACTATATGGCCCTTGGTATCGACAACGCTACTATTGTCAATACGGTGAGCAAAACATATGTCGAAGAGCTAAAATCACCTCGTTTCGGCGAAGGTTTATCAAAAAATATTATTGCCCGCCAAAAAGATTTTTTTGGCATACTAAATGGCATTGATTATGATTATTTCAATCCTGCTACCGATAAAATTATTTATAAACAATACTCTTCGAAGCTCATAGAGTCTAAAACCGCTAATAAAGTTTTTCTTTTAACCAAATGTGGCCTACCAACAACCAACGGACCATTAATCGGACTTGTTTCGAGATTAACTCAACAAAAAGGGATCGATATTGCCGTTAAATCGCTCAAACAATATTTAAATAAATACGATGCAACCTTTATCGCCCTAGGTGTCGGCAATCGCGTCTACGAGCAAGAGTTGAGACATCTACAAAAACAATTTCCTAAAAAGGCAAAAATCTTCATTGAATTTAACGATGAATTGGCACGACAAATTTTTGCTGGGTCCGATATGTTCTTGATGCCATCGCGCTTTGAGCCATGCGGACTCGGACAGATGATTTCAATGCGCTTTGGTTCTATTCCAATTGTCCATCAGACAGGAGGCTTGCAGGATTCCGTTAAACATAAAGTTAATGGCATCGTTTTTAAGGGGCTTAAAACCTCGACATTAACTGATGCAATAATTAATGCTACCGAAATCTATAGTCACCGACAGGCCGAATGGCGTAAAATGATATTAAATGGAATGAATACCGATTGCTCCTGGACCAAGTCGGCTAAACAATATGTCAAACTTTACCAATTAGCAATAAAGAAATATGCCAAAAGCCATCGGGATTGATATTGGTGCTGGTTCAATCAAATGTGCTCTTGTTGATACAGATGCCCATACAATTATTCGGCGCATCGATGAGCCAACACCGATTGACTGGACCAGTATGTTATCGACCTTGAATCGGCTGATTGACACTATTGCCGAAGAAGAAAATTATCATATTGGTATCGCATTCCCCGGTTTAATTGACTACCAAAATCAAATCGCCATACACTGTCCCAATATTAGCTATATTAATAACCTTACGGTCGATCAATTAAATCGAAAAAATAATATTGTTTTTGGCAACGATGCCGACTTGGCTCTTTACGGCGAACAAATTGCTCGACACATTACAACCGGTACAATTGCATATATCACGCTGGGTTCGGGGGTTGGAGGAGCCATCAGTATCGATGGCTCTAAGCCAGGCGAGTTAGGTCTGCCAGTTGAATTCGGACATATCAAGCTGGCTAGCAATGGCCGACAATGCCACTGTGGTGGTAATGGTTGCTTGGAGAGCTATTTTTCAGGCTGGGCATTACAAATCGTTGCTAATCAACTTGGACATAGTGATGTTACCAGTCTTATCGCCGATTATAATCAGCCAGCTGTTAAAACGGTGATTGACGAAGCTCTTCAATACTTAGCGATGGGTATTGCTAATCTAATCATCCTTTTTGGAGCCAATGAAATTATCTTGAATGGGAAAATTGCCAATATGACACACCTTTTCCTACCATCATTAAAGGAAGCGATTGATAAAAATGTTTTTCTTAAACCATATTGCCATTATGATATTAAACCATCCGGTTTAATTGATGAGGCGGGCATCATTGGTGCCGCTGCCTTCAGCTTGACCAAGTGACAGGAGATAGCGTAAGTTGAAGTGGTAGATATGAAAGTACGCTTAGAACTTATCGAATTAATTGACCGCATTAATGCGTCACCCAACGAGGTAGATGAGACTTCGCCGTTGGTTAATATTGACCTTGGCAATACAACCGTATCAACTTTTTACGAACGATTCAGGAATTTCATCGACTATAAGGAAGAACACCTACTGCGGCAAAGTGCCATCGAACGAATTTTAGTGCGCAAACTTCGCCTTGGTCGACGTCAAGATATAGCCAAAAGGCTAATCAAAGAATTGACACTTGGCTCATATATTGAAAATAATAAGCTTCGCTATAATCAGGTAGTTGCAATTGATAATATCATCCAACGATATCTTCAGCTATTAAGCCTAATCAGTAAACATAATTACATTAAATATCAGGTGCTTTCACGTGATCTGATGTCGCTGTGTGCCGTAGAGATAGAAAATTTATTAATGCCCCACCCAAGCGAGGATGACTATCTGGATTTTGTAATTAATCGGCTCGATGCGAAGTTGAATATTCCCAGTCGCGTGATGGAAGCCGACCTCGATGAAAAATTATATTTTCAGGTTGCAACTCAAAAAGCCTTATTCCAATATGATAACGCAACCATAACCTTATCATTACTTAAAACATTAGTCCCATCATGGTCTTTTACTCAAGCCGAGTCTCTTGAACAATCAGCTACTGCTTATCCGACTGTGGTCGCTACCATCAATCAATTACTCCGCGATCCCGTTACCGATCGCCTAACTAAATTAATTAAAAAGAGTATCGCACCATATCTCATTATTGACCAAATAATTAAAACCGAATCCCCCTCACAACTAATCAATGCTTTTAACAAACGTCCAAATTTAGAAAATAAAGTCTGGTCTATTTATCAGTCATGGCATTCTCGCACCCACAATCAATTGACCGGTAATATTATCAGAATAATTATTTATATATTTATCGCCAAAGTTCTCTTGGGACTATTCCTCGAAATTCCATACGATATAATTTTTGCCGGTAAAATTGACTATCTGCCTTTATCGATTAATTTAATATTCCCGCCGCTACTAATGATGATATTAACCACAAAAATCCGCACTCCGAAAGGTAATCTTGAAAAACTAGTTACTCTTGTTAATCAAATTGTCTATGAGGATTATATCGATCAGTCCCAGCCGGCTTCTATTGAACTTACAGCCCCAAATGGCAAAAATCGACTTAAGTTAATTTTTAATGTCATTTTAACAATTTGTTACATCGCCCTTTTTGGTGGAGTAATATACGGACTTTATTTACTTAACTTCACATTGATGAGTGGTCTACTATTCTTTTTCTTTTTTAGTGTCGTTTCATTTTTCGCAGTCAGAATTAGGCAATCAGTAAACCTATATACCGTCACCAGCGCCAAGCGCGATATTTTCTCCAGCCTGATCAACTTTCTTGCTATGCCTTTTATGCGGATCGGCCAATGGCTAAGTGCAACTATTAGCCAGTTTAATGTTATTCTGTTTATTCTCGATCTAATTATCGAGGCACCATTTAAGGCGTTCTTCGAACTATTCTCGCAGTGGCAAGCTTTTATTAAAGAGAAGCAAGACGAGATCGGCTAGATATTTATCGCTGCCAATGCCCCTTCGGTAATGGCATCAGTAAACCGACGTGGTTTTATTGCGTCCCCAACAATCTTTACCTTTAAGCCCTCATTCTTTAGCTGTTTGGCTAGTTGATTATTGGATTTAGCGCCATAGCAAAATACAATATCATCGAATAATTGTGAACTGATTTTATTGTCGCGGTGAAGCTGAACACGATTTTTCTCAAATGCCACAATCCGCGTATTGGTAAGGATTTCTACTTTTAGGTGCTTTAATCGTTCAAGTAATAAATATCTTTCATCAACCGGAGCGTCGTGAGCGATCGTCGGCGATTGTTCAATTAGGCTAATACGATGACCCTTATAAGCTAAGTATT
>Ga0265297_10002465_pt1 | contig 37599 bp, 32 predicted proteins | sample Munlanlwell13791_FD_192502 | JGI IMG/M metagenome (GOLD analysis project Ga0265297, IMG submission 192502) | Leachate microbial communities from a municipal landfill in Southern Ontario, Canada - Leachate well 137-91 | ecosystem: Engineered > Solid waste > Landfill > Unclassified | place...
TGACAGAACCGCTTTTGTTGCGTTTCTTCCTGACAAACATAACTATATTTTATCAACGGGACACCCAAATTCCAATACCCCTCCGACGAGGACGGGCTGATTTTAGAGAGGATTGGCGAAGTCAGGATGCTTTTGCTTTCAGTCGCTAATATCAACGTAAGTCTGCCGGTTCCGGCGCCCAGTTCCGCAATATTTTTGCCGCGCCAATCCGCGATTTTGCGCAACGCGCGCGGAATATTTTGCTTATAATCCTCCCGCGAGACAAGCGCCTCGTATTTCAACGGATGGGTTTTATAAATCTCCGCGTGCGATGGCATCAGAGCTTGCGGGAGTATTCGCCGTTGCGGCAGGTTACGGCGGATTTGGTTTCCAGCTCAAACAGCGCAGCCGCGGCGCGCGGAACCGTCCAGCCCGTTTTTTCAACCACCGCGTCCAGCGTGAGCGACTGCGCGCCTATGCATTCCAGCGCGGCGGCCTCGTCGCGCGAAAGCGGAACTGCGGGGGCCTTCGGCGCAAGCGCGGCGTTGCTCTGCTCCGGCATTTTTATGCCGAAGCGGCAGTGGAGCGGCAGCGCGTCTATGATGTCGGCGGCGTTGCGCAGCACCCCCGCGCCGTCTTTTATAAGCAGATTGGGGCCTTCGCTCATGGGATTGTCTATCAGCCCCGGCACGGCGAAGACTTCGCGCCCCTGCTCCAGCGCCAGTTTGGCCGTTATCAGCGCGCCGGAGGTAACCGCACCTTCTATGACGGCCACCGCGCGAGAAAGCCCGGATATTATGCGGTTGCGCCGGGGAAAGTGATGCGGTTTGGGGCCCGTGTCAAAATTGTATTCGCTTATTATCGCGCCGCCGCCTTTGACTATCTCGCGCGCCAGGTCGGCGTTTTCCGCCGGGTAGCAGCGCCCGATGCCGGTGCCGATTACGGCCCATGTCGCGCCTTTGGCCTCCAGCGCGGCGGCGTGGGCGACGCTGTCTATGCCGCGCGCCAGCCCGCTGGCTATCACAAGCCCGCACTCGCTCATGTCGCGCGCCAGCCGCGCCGCCACCCGCCTGCCGTAAGCGGTGGGCTTGCGCGTTCCCACTATCGCAGCCGCCGCGCGCGGGAAATCGGCATTGCCCAGGATATAGAGCGCAAGCGGCGGGTCGATTATCTCGGCGAGCTGGGCGGGATAGTCCTCTTCTCCGAGAAAAACAATTTTCCCCCCCGCTTTAGCGGTTTTGTCCAGCTCCGCCTGCGGGTTGACGGCGGCGGAGTCCTTGAGAAACTGCTCCGCGGTTCCCGCCGACATTCCGCCCTGCGCCGACAGCGCCGCGGGCGAAAGCTTCAGCGCCTGCGCCGCGCCGCCGCAAAGCCGCTCAAGCCGCAGGAACCAGTCCGTCCTCAGCCAGCAGTAGCCGGCGGCGCGCAGCCGCGCCAGCCTGTCTTCGGCGGCGAGAGTCATCTGAGCATTGTCAGGCTGGTGCGCGCCAGGGCGGCTTTGGCGGCGTCGGGGAAAGATTCGGAAAGCCTGGAATAGTCGGCAAGGGCGCGTCCTCTGTCGCCCATGGCCTGGTAAAGCGAGGCGCGGTAATAAAGCGCATCGGCGGCGTATTTGCCGGCGCCGTGCAAATCAATCAGTTGAGAGAACGCCTTCACGGCCTTTTCCCGGTTGTCCGCGTAATAATTGCATATGCCGACGCCGTATTCCACCTCCTCGCTGTGCTGGGAGTTGACGTTTTTCGCGGCCCAGTTCAACAGCGAATCGGAATCATACCGGTCCCACAGGTATACCCCGCCGCCGGCAAGCAGCGCCAGCGCCAGGAGGAATTTCACAGCCCGCCCTCAGCTTTACTGATAATATCGCCCTTGACCACAGCGCCGGTCGCGGAGACTATTTCAGCGGTAACCTCGTCGCCTTTGACGGAAACGGCTTTTGCTATAGCTATGCGTGTTACCGCTCCGGTGCGCCCGTCCTCGCCCTTAAAATCCGCGGCGGGATGGTAGACGGTAATAAAATCCCCTGGTTTGACCCCGCCGGAACTCAGCCTCATGGCGATGATGTCCCCGGCGGAGGCCATCTCGTCCAACTCGTCCTGAAGGTCGGTCGTTGTAACCACGCCGTCTCCGCTCCAGCCCTCCGGCACGGATTTGGTGTCCCCGGCGGAGACGCTTAGCGCCAACGTGAAAGGGGTTTCGTCCGGCAGCGCGGTGTCGGGCATTTCGTGCCATTGCGCGGGTTTGACGGCCGGGATTTCGGCGGGGGCCGTTTTCGGCTGGCGGAGCGGGGAGCCTATATCCTCAAGCTGCGGGGCCGCAGCGCGCCTCTCCGGCGGAGGCGGGGCGGACGGAGTTTCCGCGCGCGGAGGCGCGGTTTTTACTGAAATCATGGAGGCGGAAGTCGGGATGACCCGCGGCGCGGCGGGCGGAACGGTGGTTTGCGCCTGCTGCGCGGGAGCCGTTGCCTGCGCGGTGGTTGTGGACAGCGCAACCTGCGCCGCGGCGGTTGACATGGCCGCTTCCGGCGCGGTATTGGCGGGCGCCGTTGAAACAGCCATGCCCGCCGCAGTCGCGGAGGAGGCGGACGTTTCGGCGGACGCGGGCCGGGAAGGGCCTTTGTCCGCTGTTATGGCGGCCTGAACGGAGGATGTGGAGGGAGAAACCGCCGGTTTGTCCGCGTTTTGCGCGCTGGCGCAGGCGGCGAAAAGCACAGCGAAAATTAGAGTGTTCATAGCGGCTTTATTATACATATTATCCTTCCTTTTTTTATTACGGAATGGCACAGGCTGCCGCCGAAGTAGTAGGCGATTTCGCGGTAGTCTTTGGCGTCAAACAGCGCGATGTCGGCCTGCCTGCCCGCGGCTATGACTCCGGCCCTGCCGCCAAGCCCCATCGCCCAGGCGCCGTTGACCGTGGCGGCGCAGAGGGCCTCTTCCGGCGAGAGCTTCATTTTAAGACAGGCAAGCGACACCGCAAACTGCATGTTCCAGCATGGGCTTGTGCCGGGGTTGAAATCCGTCGCCAGCGCGACGGGCAGGCCGCGCGCAATCATATCGCGGGCGGGCGGGTATTTGCCCATTCCCAGGAAGTGGTTTGACGCCGGCAGCAGCACAGCCATGACGCCGGCTTTTTTCAGGGCGGCAATCTCCCCCGCGCCGCAATAATCCAGATGGTCGGCGGAGATTGCGCCGCAGCGCGCCGCAGCGCGCGCGCCGCCGTAACGCCCCAACTGCTCGGCATGGACTTTGGGCGCCAGCCCCAGCGCGCGCGCCGCGCGCATCAGCCGCAGTGTCTGGGCAGGGGAAAAGAAGCCTTTTTCGCAGAAAATGTCGCAGAAAACCGCCAGCTTGCGCCGCGCTGCGGCGGGCAGTATTTCACGGATGATATAATCGCAGTATTTGTCCGCCCCGGAAAATTCCGGCGGCACGGAATGCGCGGCCAGCAGCGTCGGCGCTACGTCAACAGGGGAAAGTTCCGCCGCCCTGCGTATGGCCAGCAGGCTTTTAATCTCCGCGTCCAGTGAAAGGCCGTAGCCGCTTTTTGCCTCCAGCGAGGTGGTGCCGCAGGAAAGAAACCTGTCAAAGCGCGCTGCCGTCATCTCCGCCAGTTCCCGGAGGGAGGCCTTGCGCACCGCCGCCGCGCTTGAGGCTATGCCGCCTCCGGCGGCTTTTATTTCCGCGTAACCCGCGCCTTTGAGGCGCAGCCGGAAATCCGCCAGCCGGGGCGCGGCGAATACCGGATGGGTGTGGCTGTCGCAGAAGCCGGGCAGGGCGACGCGGCCTTGCGCGTCCAGAACGCGGGCGCGCCGGGCAAGCGGATGGCGCGCGGCCTCCTTCATGGCCCCGGCGAAAACCGTTTTGCCGGCTGAAATTATGACGCCGGCGCCGCGCACAAGTCCGGTGTCCGACATGGCCGCGCCCGCGCGCGGCGCATCCGGCCCGGCAAAGGTAAGCAATTGCCCGATATTGGCTATGAGAAGCGGCTTCTCCATGCAGGAATTATAACAATAAAAATGTTGCATAATTTAGCGATGCAGATTTTGCTTTCGCTTGCGCTGCTGTGCGGGGGCGTTCATGCGCAGGGCGCGCTTTCCCCTCTGGAACTTGAAATCGGGCAGATGATAATGCCCGCCGCCGACGTTTCCAGGATTGACCGCTTCAAGGACGCCATAGAGCGCGGCGAGATAGGCGGTATTCTGCTGCAATGGGGAAAATTTGATTCCGAAATAACAGCCGAAGCCGCGTCCAGGCTGCAATCCTGGGCGGCAAAAAGCCCGCTTGGCCGCCCGCTGCTGGTCGCCGTGGATTACGAGGGCGGGCCGGTTTTCTCGCCCGAAACGCTGGGCCTGCCGGATTTGCCGACCAATATGATGATGGGCGCCTCCGGCTCGGAGCGGGACTGCGCGTTCCTGTTCTATCTCGCAGGGCAGGAGCTTAAAAAGGCGGGAATCAACATGAATTTCGCGCCGGTGCTGGATATAAACACCGAGCCGGAAAATCCCATCATAGGCGTGCGCGCTTTCGGCGACAATCCGGCTGATGCGGCCCGGCTGGGCGCGGCCGTTATCGGCGGGCTTAACGCGGCGGGCGTGGCGCCGGTGGCCAAGCATTTTCCGGGGCACGGGGCCGCCTTTGCCGATTCGCACAAGCGGCTGCCGGTAATATACCTTTCCTCCGCCGCGCTGGCGGAGCATATCCTGCCGTTTGAGCGGGCTGCCTCCTCCTCGGGCGCGGCGGGGATAATGACGGCGCATGCGCTCTATCCCGCGCTGGACGGCGCGAATATAGCCACATTTTCCACCGCTGTCGTGCAGGGGATGCTGCGCGGCGAAACCGGCTACAGGGGGCTTGTGGTCTCCGACAGCCTGGACATGAAGGCCGCCTCCCCTGCGCTGGCGGATGTGCCGCGGGCAGCGGCGCGCGCCGCCGCGGCGGGCGTGAACCTGCTGCTTACCGGCGGCGGGGATTATGCCGGCGCGCGGAGCGCCATTATGCGCGGCGTGGAAGACGGCGCCGTCCCCCGTTCCGCCGTCGCCGAAAGCTGCCGGCTGGTGGGCGAGGTGAAGGCGAAATACGCCGCCTCGCCGCCGGAACCGGCGATGGCTACGGACGTGTCATCCAGCTATCTTGACGTGTCGCGCAAAATCGCGCGGGAGGCGGTTACCGTGGTGCGCAGCTCAAGCGGCATGGTCCCTTTCGTTCCGGCGGCGGCGCGAATTCCGGTATGCGCGGTGTTTTTCGTGCCGGCGCGGTTTTCGGACAATATGATTCCCTTTTCAGGCGCGGTAATGGGCAGGGGCTGGACCATTCAGCAGTATAATTCCCGCGTTTCGCCGGGCCGTGTTGACGAGGCCCGCGCCCTGGAATGCGCCGCCTGGGCGGATATCACGGTTATAGGCAGTTTCCAGTGGGCCGGCAGCCCGGTCAGAAAGCAGGTCGGGCTTGTCAGAAAACTTTTGCGGAAGGCGCGCAATCCGGTGCTTGTCTCGCTTATGAACCCTTATGATATAAACATGTACCCGGAAGCAAAAAACGTCATCGCCATTTACGGAACCACGAAATTTTCAGCCGCCGCGCTGGGCGAGATTTTGACCGGGCAAATCCCCCCCCAAGGCCGCCTGCCGGTGAAATTGAAGCCATGGCAATCCTCCGGCAAGCCGCATGCGGAGTGATCCCGCCGAGACTGCAATTTCCGGGTAAAAAAACCGCCGCCGCGATAATCGAGGCAGTGCGTTCAGTTCGTTTCAGGATAGTGGAGAAGTTTACCGCAGGAACTCCTCATAGGACATAATATATACCCTCTGAACGGTCCCATCTGTTTCTTGCAATTTTTTTGCAGCAGAATGGAGTAGAAGTGTTTTTCCGCACCTATAACGGTGTCCCTCATTGAACGAAACACACAAACGCTCTGGAACAAGGCGGGAACAACTCCCGGAACCTTTTCTGTTCCCTTTTCGTGTGTTTCATGGTTTGATTCCGTTTGCGTTGTCGTTTGCCAATACACCACGGTTTTTCAAAAAATGGGTGATGTCGTATGCTTATCATCCCCGATTGTTCGGCAATTTTTGTTTCGATTGCCGGGTAGTTATGGTCCGCGCCGTGCCATCAGGGTTTTATCCTCTTCGTGTGTCCATATTGCGGCGGCTGCTGCGGCGGAGGCTGCGACAGTTGTATGCAGCACGTCACTGTATCCCCTTGCTGCTCCGAGTCCCCCTACTGCGATGGCTGTGGCTAATCCTCCCAGCAGCGCTTTTCCAACGGGGCTTTTTGCGGCTTTGGCCGCTTTTGAAGCGAGGTTGCGCACAGCCGCCCCCGCCCTTGAGAAAATGGATGGCTTGCCGCCCGATTCATTGGATGCAGAATTGGCGGACGCCTGCTGCGTTTTCATAGCAGGCACTTCCATCGCCAGCTTTTTGCTGCCGGTGCGGGAGCGGGCTATATCGGCCGCGCTGGGCCGTTTGGCCGATTTTGAGCGCGAGGAGGAGCCTCCCCCTATGTAAACGCCGCCGCTTCCGCCGCCTGAGCGCGACGAGAACCTGGAACTGCCAGCCGATTCCCTGAATTTAAGGCCGCTGCCCGCCTTGTCGCTTTCCAGCCCGGCGAACGCGCTGCCGCAGACCATTATGATTGCCGCAAAACATGCCATCAGGTTATTCATCCCTCACTGCCTCCTTATCCCGTCATCCGATTTTTTTCTTCTCACGCCGTAGTCTAAGGGGTTTTTCATTTTTTCAGGGGCCAAAGGACCTATAGCCTGAATGTTTCAGTTGGATTGCGGGCGCTACGGCGTTACCCATTTTTGTGATGTGCTGGCGGACGACAACGAAAACGGAATCAAACCACGAAACACACGAAATACACGAAAAGGGAACAGAAAAGTTTCCGGTAGTTGTTCCCGTCGTGTTCCAGAGCCTTTTCGTGTGTTTCGTGTTATGCCGTTGATTGACAAGGGAAAAGTTGTTCTTTTCTATTTTCGTGTGTTTCGTTCAATGAGGACGCCGTTATTTTTGGCATTTGCCTCTTTATTCGCGCGGTTGTTTCCGGAAATCGGGACAGCAAAATACGGCATTGTGAAAGAAATGGGTGATGTCACACCCGATTACGCGGCACTATCTAACAGCAACTCTGGCGGCGTTTTTGCGATTGCAAGCGCGGATAGCGGGATAATCCGCAGCTTGTCGGAACTCAGTGACTTGGCAAGCGTTGCGTCGCATGGATAGATAATAGCCCGGATTCCCTGCTTTGCGGCGGGGATTTCTTTGGCAAACGCTTCAATGCCTTTGGCATGCGCAGGCGATGGCGTAGCTGAAAATTTGCATTCAATCGCGTGAAATTTGCCTTTCCACTCCACGATAAAATCCACCTCGTCATTGGCGGCGGTGCGCCAGTAATACGCAGCCGGTTTCTCGCCGGAGTTGGCAAACAGGCGGAACAGCTCGCCCGCGACCAGATTTTCAAACAAATAGCCGGATTGCGGACCGTCCGGCAGTTGCTTGCTATCCGAAAACCCGAGCAGGTTAGATAATGTCCCCGTATCGGCGAAATAAATCTTGGGCGCATGGATAAGCCGCTTTTTGAATTTCAGATAAAACGGCGGCAGCACTATGGTTTGATAGCTGGCATTTAAAACGGAAAGCCAATTTTTTACCGAATTTACGGAGATGCCCGTCTCCGTGGAAACGGCAGACATATTCAGCAGGCCTCCGGCCTGGCTGGCCAAAACGCGGACAAACTGGCTGAAAGTATTTAAGTCGCCCACTTTGAGTATCTGGCGGACATCCCGCTCAATATAAGTGGACATATACGCATTCTGCCATGCGCGAAATTCCAGTTCCTTGCGACGATGCAACTCCGGATAGCTGCCGCACAGCATCCAATTGGCGGCTGTTGCCTGATTTTTTACGGCAGGAATGCGATGTTTCGGATTCTCGGAGAGGGCAAGCGGGTAAAGCTCCAGTATCCGCGCCCGTCCGGCTAACGATTGCGAAACGCCCTGCATCAAAAGAAAATTCTGCGAGCCTGTGAGGACAAACTGCCCCATCTTGTCGCGGTCCGCGTCAACCAGTTCTTTAATATAGCTCAAAAGCTCCGGCGCGTACTGGATTTCATCCATTACCACCGGCGGCTTGTTCCGTTCAAGAAAGCCGCGCGGGTCCTGCAAGGCAAATGCCCGGATATCGGGCGTTTCAAGGGAAATATATTTGTGAGAGCCGGACAGAACCGCTTTTACAAGCGACGTTTTGCCGGATTGACGCGGCCCGGTAACAATAACTGCGGGGAATTGTTTGAGCGCGGCTTTTAACGCGGGCTCCAGATTTCTGTGAAAGTAATCAGCCATGTCTAAATGTTAGACAATTTGCAAAGTAAATGCAAATTATCTAACTATCGTGATGGGCGAGATTTTGACCGGGCAAATCCCCCCCCAAGGCCGCCTGCCGGTGAAGTTGAAGCCGTGGCAATCCTCCGGCAAGCCGCATGCGGAGTGATCCCGCCGAGACTGCAATTTCCGGGTAAAAAAACCGCCGCCGCGATAATCGCGGCGGCGCGTTCAATTTGTTTCAGGACAGCGGAGCGGTTATCGACAGTTCATGCCGACGCAATAGGTTCCGATGCAATAGCCTCCGACGCCCGGCCTTGTTATCCACGAACAGCCGCGGTGTGACATGCATGAGCTTTGGCCAAGCCCCGAGCAGGAAATATACTGGCCCCTGGTCTGTGCCGGGGAACCGTCGGTCTCCCAGTTGAATGATGCCGTTGTAACTCCCGAGGCCTTTTTGAGGGCTTTTTCCAGATTTGCCGCCCTTGCGCGGACAAATTTCATTTTCGAGGCCGCTGCCGCCGCATTGCACTCCATGCGGGATGTGGAGTTGGCGCAGGCTGCGTCCATGGCGTCAAAAGCCTCCGAGCGGTGAGCCAGCCAGCCGCCCTGTTCCTGCTCAAGCGTGTTCCGCCCCTGCGGGTCCAGCGTGTCCATTAGCTTGCTGTAAGTTTCCTCTATGTGTTTGTCCCAGTTGCCTTCGGCTTCCATGGCGCACTCGGTCATTGCCGGTTTGTCGGCTTGCGCCCTGCCCGCGCAGATTTTGTATGCCTCGTCTATGACGGACGACAGAGGGGGAGCTGCCTTCGCACCCGATGCCAGCAGCAGACATGCCGCAGCCGCAAGAATTGTTCCGTTCATTTTTTTGCGCTCCTTGATTTTTGCATGGGCCGCTGTGCCGGTTTCTGGCCCTGTAGCGATAGTTTACCACGTAGCGTTTCACCAACGCATGGGCCGAAAGGCCTAGCGCCGGCTGCGGGGTTGCGGGGCCGTCCGCTCAGAACAGCGCCAGGTCAGTCAGGATTGCGGTGTACGACTGGGGGTGTTTCGTCTTCTGCGTGGCAAGTGTGGCGCACTGCATGCCAAGCCCCTCAAAAGCACGGGTGAAGGTGTGGAAGAAATCTTTCTCCAGTTTTATGAAATCCGTGGACGGCATGGGGCCCACAAGCAGCGCGCCCCTTAGCTTGCTGTTGTCGCAAGTGTCGGCCATTTCTATGGGGGTGGTGTAGGCGTTGGGGTTGCTGTAGGATTTCATGAACGCCGTTTCAAACCAGCCGTCTATGCCAAGCTCCTGAGCGCGCTCGTAGAGGCGCATAAGCGTGTAGCGCGCCAGATTCTCCTCGCCCTCGGGGTAGTAAACCCCCCAGCGGCCCCATTCGTTGGAGTTCGGCGGCGAAAATTTCTCGGCCTGTTCTATCTCTTCCGCGGTGGGGATTTCAAGCTGCGCGCCAAGCGGCAGGGCCAGAAGCTCCGTCATGCGCTGCGGTTCGTTGGGAAATTCGGAACCCATGGCGCCTTTGAGCTTGTGCAGCCTGGACATATTGACCTGTCCGGTTTCCAGCGGAGACTCGCCGCTGAAAAGAACATTGTCCTGTATGTTCGGAAATGAAAGGTCCGACTTGTCCAGCATTCTCAGCAGCGTGTCTTTGGCGGTCTGCGGGTCCGGACAGGCGATGGAGCCTTCGTAGCCCGAAGGCAGATGGGTGTTCCACATCGCTTCAAAATCCCCAAGCGCCCGCCTGCCGAACACAGACGAGGCCACCATCTGCTTGCGGTTGCCGGGAAAGCTGCCCAGGGTCTGAGCAAGCAAATCCCTGTTGGAGGAGGTCATCACCATAAGGTTTATATCATCAACCACTATGGCGGACAGGGCGGAGAGCTGCGCGTCCAGTTCCTGCCAGGTTCCCTGGTCCACCGCGCGCCGTATGCCTTTTGACAGGCGCATGCCCGTGGTATACATGACAGTCCCGGGCCCCAGCGATTTCTCCATCCCGTAATACACCGCGTTAAGAAGATGCGTTTTGCCGCTGCCCGGCGCGCCGCTGATGAAATACGGGTTGAAAAAAGACCCCGGATTGTCCGTTATCGCGGAAGCCTTGGCGTGCACCGCGCGGTTGTGGGAGCCGGTCAGAACCGTGTCCATGGTCCATAACGGGTTCAGCGGGGCGCAGATGTCCCACTGGAAATTGGCCCGCCTGATGTGCTGCAGGGTTGCGGCATGCCTGGCCGGACGCATGGAGGGCGGAGTGTCCGCCGGGGAGGACGGGACGGACGGTATTTCCTCAAGCGGAGGCTGCGTCCTTCCCTCCGTGGCGGCGGGGGGCGGAGTGCGGGGCGGTGTTGGCGGAGCGGACGGCGGCTGAGCCGGCTGCGCGGGTTGCGGGGCCGGGAGCGGCGCTTCCTGAACGGGCTGCTGCGCAATCGGTTGCATTGCGGCGGCATCAGGCTCCTGCGGAGCAACGGCCTGGATAATGGGTTCCGGCATGGCGGGCTGCGTCTGGGTTTCCGGGGGCGTTACCGTGTCGCCCGGATGGGGAAAAGTGTCTGTTTGCGGCGAGGTCTGCTGGAACGGCGATGGCGCTGTCTCATCCGGCTGCGGGGCGGGGGTTGCGGGAAAAGGCTCCGGCTGCGCGGCGGGCGTGGCCTGCGGCATGAAAGCGGGCAGAGGCTGCGCCGCCTCATAGCCTGCGGGCGCGGCTTCCGGCGCGGGCTGGGGCGCAACCGGCTCCTGCTGAATTCTCAAATCCTGGAACATGGGCGCATCCTGCGCCGGCGTTTCCGGCGGCAGTTCCGGCTGTGGCGCGGGGAACGGCGTTGCGCCAGTGTTTTGCGCAGGCTGGGGGGCGGACTGGCCCGGGACCGCAACTTCCTGCTCCGCGCGGTTCTTGTCCAGTTGCAGAAGCTGATCCTCCAGTCCGCGGAAAAAGGCACTGCCGTCGCCGTCGGGCATATAGGGGGCGGGCGCGTCCGCGGTTCCGAAGTCCGCGTTTTGCGCTAATTCCGGCGGGGGCGCGCTCTGCGCCGCGGACTCCGGCTGGGGCAGCCCTCCCGCCGGATTGGTTTTCTCGTTTTGCAGGTTGAGGAGGCTTTGCGTCAGCTTGTTGAAAAAATCCATGTCGTGCTTGGGCACGGGGCGGCTGGAGGGGTTGGTCTGTTCCGCAAGCCGGCATATTCCGGGCATGGCGGAGCGGACCGCGTCGCGCATGGCGGGGGTTACATGCGCCAGAAAAACCGCATACGTGTACGGCGAGCCGGCCCTGTGAGAGCTTTCCGCGAGTTTTGAAAATTTGTTCATCACCAGCCGCAAATCCTTTATGTCTCCGTCCATGAAAAGCGCGTGGCGGTCCATATCGGTTTCGGAGGGGTATTTTGAAAGCAGCCATTTGGTAATCATGTGTCAGCGTTTCTCCACTTTGTAGTAATCCGGGTAATTGTGCAGGGCGAACACGCCGGTCAGCGCGTCCGGGCCGAAGGCGCCCTCCCGGCGCGCGACGAAAGCGTCAGTAGTGAAAAGCAGCATGTACGGCGCGTCCTGGGCGTAGATGCGGTCCAATTTTTCCAGCGCGATTGCGCCGCCGAATGCGCCGTCCAGATATTTGTCGGCCTGCGGGTTGCGGTAATGCTGCGCGTAAGGAACGGCGCCTTCCGAGTGCAGCATCGTAAACGCCAGGCCGTAAAAACCGGGGGTGTCCGATTCCGCCTTCAGGGCGAATATCGGGAAGCGGCTTTCCGGCAGCCGGTTCAGCAGTTCCGGCAGAGGCATGGTTTTTACGCGCAGCCTGAAATTGGGGTTTAGCTTTTTAAGCCCGCAAGCCAGCAGTTCCATTGCGGCGCGCGATTCATAATCCCCGTCCCCGCAGACCGCCTCTATGTAAAACCCGTTTTTCCACAGCCGTCCGCCGTGCGCTTTTTTGAGATGCCGGGCCGCCTTCTCCGGGTTTAAGGAATAGGGCGGGGATTCCGGCCCGCCGGGCCGGCGCAGCGGGGTAGCAGGGCGGATTGCCCCGCCTCCCGACATGTCCAGCAGCTTGCCGTAATCCAGGGCGAAGGCAAATCCCTTGCGCGCGTTCTCGTCCGCGAAAAAATCCGGCGGCACGCCTTTGCCGTCCAGCAGCCCGCTTCCCGCCATCGGGTTGGAGGCCACCGCGATGGCGAAATTGAATGCCGCGAATTTGACGGAGCGGTTCGGCAGCCCTTCGGTTATCGTTACGGTTTTCATCCCGCGTAAATGAGGCAGGCTGGCGCGGGAGAAATCCGCGAAATCGGCGTCGCCGGCTTCCAGCATGGCCTGGCGGGTATTCTCGGAAGGCTCGGTCAGAAAAACAAGGCGGTTTGCCCGGGCGGGCGCGCGCCAGTAGTTTCCGTTTCTGGCCAGCACGGCGCGTCCCGTTGCGCTGGTGAAATTCTCCAGCCTGAACGGGCCGGTGCCGTTGGCTTCGGTTTCCGCGCCGGACGGGGCGGAGGCGTGCTTCTGCCATGTATCCGGCGCGCCGTCCCAGCCGCCATGCGCCGCAGTCCATGACTTTGACATCACAAAAGGCCATGAGGCCGCAATTTCCAGAAACCGGGAATACGGTTTTTTAAGGGTTATGACCACACTGGAGCCGTCCGCGCGGACGGCCTTGGCGAAATCCTCGTACTTGACCCGGAAGCCGCCGTCCGGCCCGCGTATGGAGCCGACACCCAGCAGCGGCCTCAGAAAAAGCGCGGCGGGGCGGCCCGGAGCGTCCATCATCATCAGCCGGACAAGGGAGTATCGCACATCCTCCGCCGTCAGCGGGGTTCCGTCGTGGAATTTGACGTCCTTGCGTATGGGGAATGTGTAAACCAGCCCGTCCGGAGAGACCAGGCCGTTTTCCCGCGACGGCGTTTCCGAACTGATTGCTGGTTTGAAATCGGAGTAGGTGTCCCCGAAAAACAGAAGCGGCTCGTAGATATTGAAAGCCACCGCCAGGCTGTAGTGGTCGCAAACCGCGGCGGGGTCCAGCGTGGAGGGCTTGTCCGGCAGGACAGTCACAAAAGCCCCCCCCGCCCAGGCCGGGGCGCAGAATGAAGCAAGCAGAAAAGCGATTTTCGCGGTCATGGCTGTTCGTTCCCGAACTGGTCGTAGGTTATGGAGCGGCGCTCGTATTGTCCCGCCGCCTCCGTTCCGCCGAAAACGCTGACGCCGAAGGACATGTTGCCGTTGAAAAGCGGCAGCACCTGATGCGCGTATGTGTTGTTCCCTCCGGAGTATCTGGCGCGCCATGCCAGCACGCCTCTGCCGTCATATTTCCACAGGGCGGCGTAATAGTGCCCGTCTTCCCTGACATTGCAGGCGGCGTAGACATTTCCGCTGTAATCAACCGCCATGGTTACGGGGATGTTGTTCAATGTGTCGCTGTAGCCGGCCCGCCATGTCATGTAGCCCTGCGCGTCGTAGCGCAGCAACTCAAAGGCGCGCAGCCCGTTGACCCTGTTTTCGGCCAGTATGAAGGCGCCGTCGTCTGCGGCCATCAGATAGACGGGTTTTGCGTCGTAGCCGGGGTCGTAATCCGCCTCCCATACCAGATAGCCGTTCACATCCGAGTTGGCAAGATGGACATATGAGTTGTGATTGTTATACCGGGCGCTGATGGAATAGACGGTGCCGATGCCGCTTGCGGATGAAATAAGCGCGTTTACCTGCGCCGGAGCGGGCGCGGCAAACACGGCCGCCGTCAGAAAAGCGAGCGGAAAGCGCATACCGCTATTGTACTACATTATGCAATTGTTTCCAGAGAGCGGTGCGGGGTTGCGGGCGAAGTCCTTTTTAACGCGGCTGCGAATTTGTAGAATTCCGGCGGTTCTTCAAGGAGGCAGTTATGCGGACAGCGGTCAGACAGGCCCGTGCGGAAAACAAATTTCAGCAGGCGAACGCAATCGCGCGGTGGCTGGACAAGCCGCCGTCGTCGTTTACCAAGCGCGACCTGCTCAGGTTCATCGCGGCGCACGGCATTCAGGTGGTCAACTTCCGCTATGTGGGCGGCGATGGCAGGCTCAAGACGCTGGATTTCGCCGGTGCGGACGCCGCAAATCTGGACCGGCTGTTTTCCTCCGGCGAGAGGGTGGACGGCTCCAGCCTGTTCAGCCATATAGACGCGTCATCGTCGGACTTATACGTCGTTCCCAGGTTTTCCACTGCCTATGTGAACCCGTTTGCCCCGCTTCCGACGGTGGATATACTCTGCGCCTATTTCACCAGCGAGGGGGCGCGGCTGCCCAGCTCGCCGGAAAATATACTTTTCAAGGCGCAGGCCGCGCTTAAAAAGGCCTCCGGAATGACGCTGGAGGCGATGGGCGAGCTTGAGTATTATGTCATCGCGCCGCGCCAGGAGAATTATCCGGTTACGGCGCAGCGCGGCTATCACGAGGGAATGCCCTTTTCCAAGTGGGAGCAGCTGCGCGTTGAGGCCATGCACGCCATGGCGCAGGCCGGCTGCAGCATCAAATACGCCCACGCCGAGGTGGGCCATATCCGCACCGACGAGTTGGAAATGTCCCAGCACGAGATAGAATTCCTGCCCGTTGCCGCCGGGGACGCGGCGGACCAGCTTGCCATCGCCAAATCCATGCTGCTGATGGCGGGGTTCCGGCACGGGGTGAAGGTTACATTCGCGCCGAAAATATCCGCAGGCCACGCCGGCAGCGGGCTGCACATACATTCGCGTCTGGTCAAAGACGGGCGCAACATGATGCTGGAGGGCGGCCAGCTTTCCGACACCGCGAAAAAACTTATAGCCGGATACCTGGCGCTGGCGCCTTCGCTGACTGCCTTCGGAAACACGGTGCCGACGTCGTATCTGCGGCTGGTGCCGCATCAGGAGGCGCCCACCAATATCTGCTGGGGCGACAGGAACCGTTCTGTGCTGGTCCGCGTTCCGCTGGGCTGGCATAACGTCGGCGACATGGTCTCGCAGGTAAATCCGCAGGACGGCGCGGTAAAGCCCGCGGGCGGCTCCGGCCAGACGGTGGAATTCCGCTGCGCGGACGGCTCGGCCAACATTCACCTGCTTATAGCCGGCCTTGCCGCCGCCGCGCGGCGCGGGCTGGAAATGCCGGACGCGCTGGAAACCGCGAAAAAACTTTATGTTGATGTGAATGTGTTCCGGGATAAAAACATACAGAAACGGCTGCCTCAACTGCCGGCGTCATGTTTTGAATCGGCCCGCAAGCTGGAAGAGGACAGGGCCGCCTACGAGGCGGACGGCGTCTTCTCGCCCGTGGTGATAGACGGCATGGTCAGCCGCCTGAGAAATTACAACGATGCGGATTTGAGCCACAGGCTGTTCGGCAAGGAAGAGGAAATCGCCAAACTGGTCAACGATTACCTGTACTGCTGACAGCAGGAGGATTCGCTGCGCAGTCCGCGGTGCCGCGCAGCCGTTTTCCAGAAAACGCGGCAAATCCCGCGCGCGGACGGGGCCGTAAACTGCGGAAAATCCCGTATAGAATTTAAACTGAAAGTTTCAGTTGGCCGCGGGATTCGGCGAAAAATCGCTTCATACTGCCTTCACAAAATTATCCTTTCGCGCAGTGAGGCGCGCGCGGATAATTTTGTTCGGCATTATTTTGCGCTTTTTCGCCTCGGTCCTCGCGCTAACTGAAACTTTCAGGTTAACCCTGCGCGCGCAAACCCCCGGACGCACGCGCAGGGACATGCGGTCCCAATTCCATCCGGCACGACAGGCTGAAAGCCTGTCGCGCCAGCCTATGTATATGAAGTTTTGGCGGGCGCGGTTTCGGGCGCGCCGTTCATTCTGGCAGTGTTACAGTGAATTCCCCGTCGTTGACCGATACGGTGCCAACTCCCGCCTTCATGGAGCGCACCACCGCGCTGCCGTGTTTTTTATCGCGGGAAAGGGTTTGGGTTTTGAGGTTGATGAACGCTATGCCCTCGCCGTTGGTCCCTATAATCAGGTAATCGCCATGGCGCACAAGCACGGTGGGCCAGCAGTATACATCCTTGGGATAGTAAAGCGGCTGGAATTCCTTTTTAACGGAGTCGTAGGCCGTTACGCCGGACTTGAACCATGCCGTGTATACGATGGTGCCGTCCTTGACCTGCGATTCCACCGTGTAATTCGGCGCGCCTTTGAACCAGCGCAGCTTGAGTTTTCCCGCAGAGCCGTTGTCGCGCTGCCACAGATACCAGCAGTAGCGCGGGTCGGACGGATTGGCCTCCGCGCCCGCCGCGTCGGCGTAGCCGTATTCGTACATCAGTTTTGTCAGAAACTCCCTTTCTGCCGCCATCTGCGGCAGTTTCCAGTTGGAGGTGAAGGTGGCGGAGGAAAGCTCCGTCTCGTTGCCGGAGCGGTGAATGTTTGCTGCCACCGCGGCGCATTTGTCCGGGTTGAAGGCGTATAGCACCGTGTCGGTGGCGTTTGTCCCGCCGGAGATGGCGGAAACGAAAACGCTTTTCCCTCCGGGCACTGAAAACACGCCCATTTCGTCGGGGCGGTTGAATTCGGCGTAAAAATCGGCGTCCGCCTGCGAGGCCGGGCCGGCGGAGCAGCCCCCGCCGCCGATCATAAAGCTCCAGCCACCGGAGCCTTCGTGGAATTCCACCGTTCTGGCGGCTTTGCCCTCGCCCGCCTTTACGGATGGGTTTCCGGAGTCCGGCATCTTTATAAGGGATATCGCGCTTTTCGCGCCGGAGGCGCGGCTGGTTTTAGCGGATTCGGCGCAACGCGCCGGGGCCGCGCATACAAGTATCGCTAATGTCAGGTGCGTGATGTTTTTCATGCCTGCCTCCAGAAAATATTCTGCCGGAAAAACGGCTACCAAAGTATAGCGCAAAGGCCTCTTGATGTCAATTGACTGCGCAGCCGGCCAACAACTATAATACTGGCGGTCCGTGCCGTTTGACGGCGCGCTGAAACCAAAGGGAGAGGGGTTTATGAAAAAAATACAGGTCTGCTGCGCGGCGGCTGCATTGCTGCTGTCGTGCGTGTTTCCCTCCTTTGCCGGAGAAGCCGGCATAAGGCTTACCAAAATGTCCAAGGCTTTCGCGAAAAGCGCGACTGCGGCGGGGCTCAACAATCCCTCGCTGGCGATATTGCCCTATTCCGCGGACAGGAAACTTTCTGCCCGCCATGTGGACGAGGCTTGCACCCAGCTGGTGATAACGCGGTTCATGAGCGACGGCTCCTTCAAGGTGCTGGACCGCAGCCAGACCGGAGGCGGTGCCTCGGAACTGGACACCCAGTCCGCTGCCAGGATGGGCAAGCAGGCCGGCGCGAAGCTTGCGCTGTTCGGGAGCGTAACCAGACTGGGCAGCCAGTATCATCTCAGCACCACCCTGGTGAACGCGGATTCCGGCGAGGTGGTGGACTCCGACGTGACTGAAATCCCTGTTCCGGTGCTGGAGGAGGACGCCTCGCGCTATATAGTAGCCGAGGCCGACGACCAGACCGTGGGCCTCTACCTCACCTTCGCGGGCGGGCCGCTGAAAGTGGCAAACACTCCGCCCTCAACCTTCAGCAGCACAACGATTTTCCCGGCCAATCCGAAATCCTCGCTTATGGCCGCCGGCGTGGGCGCGCGTTATTTCCCCTGGGCGAACTGGATGTTTGACCTGACCGCCTTCCTGCATGCGGAGTTCACGCCGGATGCGATGCTCTACAGCATGAATCCTCCCCCCCAGGGCGGGCAGCGCGTGCAAGAGGCCTCCATACGCAGCGACGGCCCCATGGCCCGGCTGACGCTTAACCGCGTGGTTCATTTGTTCGGGCCTTTCCGCGCCATCGTCGGCGCCGGCGCTCTTGTGATGAGCATGAAGCAGCAGGACAACGGCAACCATAATTCCATCTACAACGGCAACATTACGGTATATCCCGGCAACAACGACAAAAGCGACTATTTCACCCCCACCGCCCGGCTGGGGCTGGAATGGAAGGTGCAGAAGCGGCTGGGGCTTTCGGTGTTCGGCAATTACAACTTCAAGAAACTGGAGTACACCGACACGATACAAATCAACGGACCCCAGCAGCAGATGGTGGTGCGGCGAATGGAGTATCCGCAGGTTTTCGCGGACGCCGCGCTGTCGCTGTATTTTTAAAAGGAAGCATGCGAAAAACCGCCCCGCTGCCGACGGCAGCGGGGCGGTTTTTGCTGGTCGTTGAATCTGGCTGTCTTGTGCAGACAGAAACAACCGTTCCCGTTGTACAGCGGAATTCATCGGCGGCTGGCGGGGCATTCCTGCGCAGGATTCTCCTTAGAGTCTGCTGAAAACCCCCTTTCGGGGTCTTTTGGCCGCTCTTGCCTTTGCAGCTTCGCGGCTTTCTCCCCACAACTGCGGGAAATGGGATAATGCCGCGGGAAAATGCTATGATGCTTATACCGCCATGAATTTGTTTCTGTCATCACTGGTGCTGCTTGCTCTTGCGGGTGCGGTTTCGCTGTTTTCCCGCACGGTCCGCGTTGCGGCTGCGGCGACGGTCGCGGCCTGCGCGCTGGGACTGGCCGGCATTGTCCCCGCTTTGCGGGGCAATATCATATCCATATCGCTCCCTTTACACATACCCGGCGGACGGTTTTACCTGGCGGCGGATTCGCTTAGCGCATTGTTCCTGGTCCCGCTTTTCCTGCTGGGCGGCTGCGCCGCGGTCTACTCGCTCGGCTATATGCAAAAGCGGCGCGGCGCGGCGTTTCTCCTTATGAATCTGCTGACGGCGGCGATGGCGGTGGTGTTTACCGCGCGCAACGGGATGCTTTTCCTTATAGCATGGGAGTTGATGGCGGTGTTCTCGTTTCTGCTGGTGGTGTGGGATTATGAAGACAGCCAGTCCCGCCAGGCCGGCTGGATTTATCTGGTAGCCTCGCATCTGGGGACGGCCTGCATAATCGCGCTGTTTGCGCTGGCATGGGGCAAATGCGGCTCTCTGGATTTTGACGCTTTCCCCCGCGCTTTTGCGCTGCTGCCGTTTGGCGCGGTGGCCGCGCTGACGCTGCTGGGTTTTGGCGCAAAGGCGGGGTTTTTCCCGCTTCACGTGTGGCTGCCGAAGGCTCATCCCGCCGCGCCCAGCCATATATCCGCGCTGATGTCGGGAATCATGATAAAAGCCGGGATATACGGCATACTGCGCATGGCGCTGATGTTTGTGCCCGCGCCGCAATGGTTCGGCTGGGCGCTGGTTTTAATCGGCGCCGCCTCCGGCCTGATGGGGATAGCTTTCGCGCTGGCGCAGCGCGACGTGAAACAGTGCCTCGCCTATTCCAGCGTGGAGAATATCGGGGTCATAGCGCTTGGCCTGGGGCTGGGGTTTGTCGGAGTTTCCGCCGGGCGGAAGGACATCGCGTTTTTCGGATTCTCGGGCGGCATGCTGCATGTGATAAACCATGCGCTGCTCAAAGGCCTGTTGTTTATGGGGGCGGGGGCCGTCTACCACGGGACGGGAACCCGCGATATGGAAAAATTGGGCGGGCTGCGGCGCGCCATGCCGGTTACGGCGGCCTGTTTCATGGCGGGCTCCGCCGGGATAGCCGCATTCCCGCCGCTTAACGGTTTTGTCGGCGAGTTGATGATTTATATGTCCGCCTTCAAGGCGTTGTCCGTGGCGGACGCGGCTCTGGCCGGGCTTGCCGCGCTGACGGCGCTTGCGCTGACCGGCGGGCTGGCAGCGGTCTGTTTTGCCCGGATGTTGGGCGTTATTTTTCTGGGCCAGCCGCGCAGCGCGCCGGAGAAGGCTTTTCATGAAGCCCCCCGGACCATGCTTGCGCCGATGATTGTGTTGGCCGCGCTGTGCGCTGTCATAGGAATCTGCCCGGTCCTTGTGCTGCCCGCCGTTTTTCCGGCGGCGGCGATGTTCTGCGGCGCGTATTTCGGGGCGGATGCCGTGATAGCGGGCGCGGGCATAGCGGGCTGCCTGCTCGGCATTCTGGCGGCGGCGTTGTGGATTTTCAGAAATTCGCTGCTTGACGGCAGGACTGTGTCCTCCGCGCCCACATGGGGCTGCGGCTACTCCGCGCCGAATGCCAGGATGCAGTACACGGCCTCTGCCTTCGCGCAGCCGGTGCTGTCTATGTTTGCGCTGGCCCCGCATGCCGAGCCGGCAAAGGAATTATTCCCCAAAACCGCATCCTTCCACAGCCGCAACCGCGACCTGGCCAAGGCCAGAATCTACAATCCGCTTTTCGGGCTGGTGGAGGATAAATTGTCCGTCCTGCGCGTCATACAGGGCGGCAGCATTCACGCTTATATTCTGTATCTGGCCGTTGCGCTGGTGGCTTTGCTGATATGGGCTTTGATATAAACTCGCTCGCCGATTTCCTTGCCGCGCTTGTGTGCGCGCCGTTCCTGCTTGGCGTAATCAACAGGGTGAAGGCGTTTTTCGCCGGAAGGCGGGGCCAGCCCGTTTTGCAGCTTTATTACGACCTGGGGAAGCTGCTGCGCAAGGGCGCGGTTTACAGCTCCGTGTCCGGCCCTGTGTTCCGGGCGGGGCCGGTGATAGGCCTTGCCGCCGTAACCGGCGCGCTGCTTTTCGTGCCGGCGGGCGGGCACGGCGCGTTGCTGGGTTTTAGCGGGGACATGATATTGTTCGCCTATCTGCTGGGGCTTGCGCGCTTTTTCACGGTATGCGCCGCGCTGGACACCGGCTCCAGCTTTGAGGGGATGGGGGCCAGCCGGGAGGCGTTTTTCTCCGCGCTGGCGGAGCCTGCGCTTTTCATGCCGCTGGCCGTGCTGGCGGCAAAGACGGGCGAAATCTCGCTGGAGGCGGCGTTCCGCTCCTCGTCCATGGTGGCGGGGACGCCGCTGCTGCTTGTGGCGGCGGCATTGTATCTGGTTTTCCTGGCGGAAAACTGCCGCATCCCGCTGGACGACCCCAACACGCATCTTGAGCTTACGATGATTCACGAGGTCATGGCGCTGGACCACAGCGGCCCGGATTTCGCGCTCATCTCCTACGGCGCGGCGCTCAAGATGTGGCTGCTGGGCGCGATACTCGCGCGGCTGGCGTTTCCGTTCGGCGGGATGGGATGGGCGGCCAACGCCGCGCTGTTTTTATCGGCCATGCTGGCGCTGGCGGTTATAACCGGCACAGTGGAATCCTGCATGGCCCGGCTTAAGATGACGCGCGCCCCGGCGATGCTTTTGTCGGCGCTGGCGCTGGGCTTTGCGGCTTTTCTGGTGGCTTGATGGACTTTCTTATAGTCTCGCTGATGCTTTCCTCCGTCGCGCTGTGCGCGACGGGGCGCATACGCTCGCTGGTGCGCATAGCGGTGTTCCAGGGATTGATACTGGGGCTGCTGGCGGTGTCGCGCCAGTTCACGGCGCAGACGGCGGCGCTGGCGCTGGCCACGGTGGCGGTGAAGGCGGTCATATTCCCCTATATACTGATGCGCGCCGTGGAAAAGGCCGGCGCGGTGCTGGAGCCGCGGCCTTATGTGGGCTACAACCCGTCCATAGCGGTATGCATGGCGATGCTGGGAATTTCGGCGTGGATTGCGCGCAAATTCTCGCCGCAGGCGCCGCTTGCGGCGGCGGGCGCGTTTTTCACGATGTTTGCGGGGCTGTTCGTCATCATCTCGCGCCGGACGGCTTTTTCCCAGGTGATAGGCTACCTTGCGCTGGAGGGCGGGATATACAGCTTCGGCCTCTCGCTTTCAGGCGATACGCCCGCCGCGGTGGAACTGGGGCTGCTGCTGGACCTGTTTGCGGCGGTGTTTATCATGGGCATAATGGTCTACCGCATAAGCGACGAGTTTGACCACGCCGACATGGAAAAAATCTCGTTCCTGAAGGATTCCGGCGATTATGATTAGCCTTGCGTTATGCGCCCCCGCGCTGGCCGGGCTGGCAGCCCTGATTTCCGGCAAAAAAGCGGCGCGCGCGCTGCTGACCGGGGCCGCCGTTTTCAACCTCGCGCTGTGCGGGCTGCTGTGGCGTTTTCCCCCCGCCTCCGGCAGCTGGTTCATGGCGGACAGCGCTTCCCTTATATTCCTTGCGGTTACGGGGCTGTTGTTTGCGGCCTGCTCTTTCTACGCGCGCGGGTATCTGGACACGCTCTCGCCCAAGCCGCATATATTCTCCGGCGTTTTCGGCGACGAGCCGGAGCCGGTGTTCATCTCCTTCCTGCTGCTTTTCCTGGCGGCCATGAATTTTGTGTGCCTCAGCAGGCATATCGCGATGATGTGGGTCGCGCTGGAGGCGACGACGCTGGTCAGCGCGCCGCTTATCTGCTTTCACCGGACGCCGCGCTCTCTGGAGGCGGCGTGGAAATACCTTATGATATGCTCGGTCGGCATCGCGCTGGCGCTGCTGGGAAATTTCTTCATAGCCTCCGCCGCCGGCGCGGCCAATGTTCCCATGCTCTGCGACGTCCTGCGCGACAGCGCGCGGCTGCTGAACCCGCTGTGGCTGAAGCTGGCTTTCGTGCTGGCCTTTACCGGCTACGGCGCGAAGATGGGGCTGGCCCCAATGCACACCTGGCTGCCGGACGCGCACGGCGAGTCGCCCTCTCCGGTTTCCGCGCTGCTGTCGGGCGCGCTGCTCAACTGCGCCTTTTTGTCGCTGATGCGGGTGGCGGCGGTATGCAGCGGCGCCGGGCTGGGCGAATTCGTAAACGACGTGTTCCTGTTTTTCGGCATAGCATCGGTGGTTATCGCGGCGGCCTTCATGCTGCGCCAGCGCGACTACAAGCGGCTGCTGGCCTATTCCAGCGTGGAGAACATGGGCATAATCGCCGCCGGCGTGGGCGCGGGAACGGTGTACGGCGCGGTTTTGCAGGCCATCAACCATTCGCTGGTAAAGGCGATGCTGTTCATGGCCTCCGGCAATATACTGCGCGGCTTCCGCACCAAAAGCTCAGCCGAGGTCGGCAACCTGGCGGCGATGCCGTTTACCGGGTTTTTATGGGCCGCCGGATTTATGGCGATACTGGGGCTGCCGCCTTTCGGCATTTTTGTGAGCAAGCTGGTCATAATAAAGGCGATGTTTGCCTCCGGGCACGGACGGGCGGGCGCGCTGTTTATTTTCATGCTGGCGGTGGTGTTTGCCGGGGTGGCGCATTCGGTTATGGGGATGTTCGCCCCCTCCGGCGCCAAACCGCCCCAGGGGCGGGAGCGGCTTGTATTCATACTGCCCGCCGCGCTGCTGGGCCTGTGCGCGCTGGCGACGGGGCTGTATATCCCGCAATGGCTTGACGCCGCCGTTAAATCCGCCTCCGCCGCGCTGGGGGGCGCATGGTGAAGGATATTCTTGATATAGTGGCTTTCCGCAACCGCGTCATAAACGCGGTCTCAGGCGGGAAGGCGCTGCTTGCGCTGTTTGCGCTGCCTGAACATGTCCTCTGCGCCGTTCTGGGCGACAGGGAGAAGCGCTCCGCTGAAACCCTGTTTGCCGCCGTTGAAGGCGACGAATACCCTTCGCTGACCCCGCAATGCCCGCAGGCGCATATGTTTGAGCGCGAGATAGCCGAGCAATACGATATCGCGCCGCTGGGCCATCCCTGGCTGAAACCTGTCAGATTCCACAGGCCGTACCGCGCCGGCGCGAAGGTGTTTGCCGAAACCGGTCCCGCCGTCTGCGACTTTTTCCGGGTGGAGGGCGCGGAAATACACGAGGTCGCCGTCGGCCCCGTTCACGCCGGCATCATAGAGCCGGGGCATTTCAGATTCCAATGCTATGGCGAGAATGTCCTGCATCTTGATATCGCGCTCGGTTTCCAGCACCGCGGCGCGGAGCGGGCGCTGGTCTCAAACCCGAAACGGCGGATTTTTTACATGGAAACCCTGGCGGGGGACACCACCATAGGCCATACCCTCGCCTATTGCCGCAACATTGAATCGCTGGGCGGGATGCAGATTTCGGAAAGTGCGGAGGCGGCGCGCGCCGTCGCGCTGGAGCTGGAGCGTCTTGCCAATCACGCCGGCGATCTGGGCGCGCTGGCCGGGGATATAGGCTATCTTCCCACAATGTCTTTCTGCGGGCGGCTGCGCGGCGATTTTCTTAATATGACCGCGCTGCTTTGCGGCAGCCGTTTTGGGCGGGGGCTGCTGCGCGGGGGCGGGCTGCGCCGCCCTGTTACCAAAGAAATAGCGGATGAACTGCTGTCCCGGCTTATCGCGGCGGAGGCGGATTTGAAAAACGCCGTGGAACTGCTCTGGAACACACCTTCCGTCCTTGCTCGGTTTGAAAATACTGGCGTTATCTCGGCGGAGAATGCCGTGGCTCTCGGTCTTGCCGGTCCCTGCGCGCGAGCCTGCGGCTTGGGGATAGACGCCAGAAAGGATTTCCCGTCCGGAATTTATCTCAAACGCGAATTTGAGCCCGCCGTCTGCGCCACAGGCGACGTTTATGCCCGCGCCATGACGCGCTGGATTGAATGCCGGGATTCGATAGCCCTTATAAAAGAAATTCTGCCCGCCGCTGTATGCGGCCCGGAGCCGGAGGCAAAACCCGCGCTCGCGCCTGACAGCCTGTCTGTTTCCGTGGAGGAGGGCTGGCGCGGCGAGATTTGCCATATCGCCCGCACCGACGCGCGCGGACAGTTGGATTTTTACAAGGTGGTGGACCCGTCTTTCAGGAACTGGCCGGGGCTTGCGCTTGCCATGCGCGGCCAGCAGATTTCGGATTTCCCGCTGTGCAACAAGAGCTTCAATCTTTCCTATTGCGGGCATGATTTATGATTAAAGCGCTTATGGCAAGGCTCGCGCAGCGCGAGCGGACAGTTGAATATCCCGCCAAAGAACCCGTTCTGCCGCCGCGTTTCCGCGGCAGGCCGCAATTGCGCGCGGAAAAATGCTCCGGCTGCGGCAGTTGCGCCGAAGCCTGCCCGACGCAAGCCATAACCGCCGGCCCGTTGTCGCTTGATATGGGCAAGTGCATATTCTGCGGCTTGTGCGCGGAAATTTGCGGCGAAGGCGCGGTAACTTTTACCACTGATTACAAGCTGGCCGCGTCCTCAAGACAGGATTTGACGGGTCCCGAATACCGGCTTGCGCGCGCGCTGGAGAAAAAGACGCTCGCCCTTTTTGGCCGTTCGCTTAAGCTGCGGCAGGTAAGCGCGGGCGGCTGCAATGCCTGCGAGGCGGACGTCAATGTTCTCAACACCGTTGTTTTTGACCTGGGCAGGTTCGGCATTCAGTTTGTGGCCTCGCCCCGCCATGCCGACGGGCTGCTTATCACCGGCCCCGTAACAAAAAACATGGAATACGCGCTGGTTGAAACCTATAACGCCGTCCCCGCGCCGAAAATCGTCATTGCGGTCGGCGCCTGCGCCGTTTCCGGCGGATTATACGCCGGCCATGAGCAGACTGCCGGCATCCCGCCGCAAATTCCGGTAAATCTGTATGTCCCCGGTTGTCCCCCCCATCCGATGACAATTCTGGACGGCCTCCTGCGCCTGCTGGCGAAAATTTGATTCATCCCTCCGCCGGTAAAACTTGCCGGAGGTTGAGCCAATCTGCGCTAATCTGCGTAATCTGCGGGTTATCTGCGTTTAACTGCTGTGGCGTCAGCGTTGAATGAGCAAGTGAAAACAGCTTGCGCGGCGGAAACAGCAAAACCGGCGCTATCGGCGTATGACCCATGCTTTCAGTTTCCCGCCGACAGAAACCGCAGAGCATGTTCTCCGACGAAGCGGCATTTTACCGCAGATGCCCCGCAGATTACGCAGATTAACGCAGATTAACAAAACCGCGCTTTTACAATCCGCATGGCAACCTACTAATTTTTCATTCGATTGTACTGAACGGTACGCTCTTCCTGTGTTTTGACCGCTTCAAGTCTATTTTGCGCGTTAGAGACAAGTTCTGGATCGGGAGCTTTCAAAAGTTCTTCCAGCAATGGCTTTGACTCTTCAGGTTTCATAACATTTATAAGCTTCCATGCAGCTTGTTGAGCGAATTCATGACGGCCTCGCCTAGTTTCCCCATCCCGCAGATAGGCCCGGAATATGGTTTGTATTGATGCACCGGTAACTTTTTCCACAATGTTTATTGCATCCTGCCTGGTTTGCTGTTGAGCTTTGGTAATATCGCCAGTCCATCCAAAACTATCCTCAGGAAAAGAATTCAAAACTATTCTTTTGCTGTCAGGATTGCTCTTCCAGTCAGACAACGATAATCCCTCCCGGTCCATGATTGTAATTATTGCCGCAGCAATGGCAGTGCTCGAAGCAGGCAGTGCTTGGCGAAAAGCTGCTTGCAGCAGTACAATATCATCTTTTGTGCCAATCATTCCCATAATATTCGCTGCAGCCACTTTTCCCAGCCATTCCGGGAGAGATTTGCGGATATCGGAATGAGGAGAGTAATCAGATAACCATTTTGCCGCTAGGGTGTAACCGTCTCGACTGCCTAATTTCGCGAGGGCTTCCGCAGAACAAATTGCTAGCCACCAATCATCACTTATAAGCGTTTTTTTCAGAACAGGAACCGCCTCCGCTGCGCCGATATTTCCCAAAGCAGTTACTACAAGAGCCATGTCGGAAGCAGATGTTGTGCTATCAGTCAAAATCGCTAGAAGTGTCGGCACGATATTGCGATTGCGGCAATAGCCCAAAGATTGGATTAGATTTCCGCTGGCAACCGGTTTCCCAGAGATCAGCAGAGTTATCATTTGCTCTTCCCGCAATGCATCACAATGGCGGCCAAGCAGATAGGCCGCCCTTGAACGAATGGACTGGTCAGAGTCTGTCGCAGCCCTGAATAGTCCCCATTGCGAAACAGGCGTGTCGTGAAGTCCCCAAAAAGTGATTACCTGATTGCGGTCATCATTGCTTAATTTTTCGTATTCAGAATGGCTCTTCTCTATGCGGTGGTTTAAGTTTTTTTGGTGCATAGTCATTTGCCAGCAATATAGTTTTCCCCGTTGTTTGTAGTAAAACCCCAATAATTGTCGTGTAAATGTTTCGCCAAAACAGACGTTAGGCAAGAGCAATGCACATAGAATGGCATAAAGCAAGGTGCCGGCTTGACGTGGCAACATAGTCATGGTTTACTGCCTCCCATAAGCCTGTAACCCTGCGCTGTGTCCGTACCGCCGGATTTGCAGCGAAGGCGCGACATCGTGGATTATATCGACGGACGGCTTTTTCGCTTCAACATAAAATTTGCGCTCCTTGCCGATTTTGAAGCAATAATCCGGCGCGCGTTTTGAACCGGAGATTTCAAGGCTGTCCTCTATTATGACGTCGCGGTAATCCTCGCTTTTGCCGGATTCGTTGGAGACGTCCCAGTCCAGCAGCTCAAAAAACGGATTCAAAAAATCGTTGCGCAGCTTGGCCTCTTTGTAGCCGCCGCTTTTATACTGCGCCAGATTGTCGCGGAACCGCTCCGCAAGCTGGGCGAGTTTGGCCAGCCGCTCCTCGCGGGTCTTATATTTCATACTTCAATTATAGCCGATTGCCGGGCGGCTTTGCCCGGTATCTCGCAAATGCCGCCGGGTTGCGGGGTTATCTCCCCTCTTCCTGTGTTTGGATTTTGGTTTTGAACAGCACCAGGGCTATGGGGGTTAGCAGAGTCATAAATCCTATCAGTAGCCACATGATTTGCGGGTTTCTGGCGCCGGTTTCCGGACAGTAGGTTTGCAGCAGCCAGCCGGACAATGCCCCGGCCACGAATTTCGCCGCGAAATACGGCAGTATGGAAAATCCCATATACGAGGCTTCGTGGCCTTTTGGCGCGATGGATGCTGTGTAGTCGTAGAGGCGCGGGGACCATAAAGCCTCTCCCACGGAAAGCACTACGACGGACAGTATGATGGGCATGTAAAGCGGATTTACATAATTTCCCGGCACGCCAAGAACCGTGTTGACCAGAAAATGCCCCGCCGGGCCGTTGGCTACGCCGGCAAACCATTCCGCCGGCAATGCCGGACATAACATTGAAAGCGCGGTTACAATGCAGCCGGCGGTTATCATTTTATAGGAGGATATTTTCTGCGTCAGCGCGCCCGCTATGGGGACCAGTATCACTATCAGCACCGGATTGAGCATCCCGAACAGCCTGCCTATGGGCGCGCCGCTTCCAAGCTCGCGCAGCGCATATTTGGGGAAGGTGTAATCCATATGCGAAAACGGCAGGCGCACGCCTATTATCAGCGCAAGAAACAGCATGAATTTGAGGAACACCGGATGGCGGCACGCCTCGGCGAAAATGCGGCAGGAGGATTTGATTGTTTCGGCGGCATCGCCCGCCAGCGCGGACAGTGAGAACGCCCGCTCCCCGTTTTGTTTTCCGGGAACGGCGGTGTCTTCGCGCAGCAAAAACCAGGCCAGCAGGAATGCCGGAACATAAAACAGCGCGCTGGCCAGCAGTATCATCCTGTAGGCGCTTATGCCGTAGCCGGCAGCCGTAAAAACTCCGCCCGCGCCTGCGCTGCCGCGTATAAAATCCACCGACCAGCCGGCCACGGCTATGCCGGCGTTGCGTATGGCGTAATAAAGCGAAAAAGCCATGGGCCGCTGCGCCTGGCCGGAATACTGCCTTACCGCCGCCACTGTTACCGGCGTCATCAAAGCCTGGCCCAGCGCCATCGGGAAAAAACCCAGCGCCAGCGCCGCCGGCTTTAGCGGAAGCAGCGCGGCGGCGGCGCCGGTGGCCGCGCATATCGCAAAACCGGACAGGAACGCTTTTTTCAGGCCCACGGCGTCGGCAAACGGCCCCGCCAGCACGGTAAAAACGCATAACAGCGCAGACCATGCCGCCACCAGAAGCCCGGCATTTATATCGCTGTAGCCCAGGTCGTAGGAGAGCCATAATGCCATCACCGGCGTTACCAGGCCGTAGCCCGTTATCGCCAGCATGAAGGAGCCGTAGGTTACCCAAAGCTCCTTCGGCGCGCCTTTGAGGACGGCGAATTTTTCAAAAAAGGCTCTCACTTCAATTGCTCCGCCAGCGGGGTCAGGTCAACGATATATGCGTCGCCTGCCTTGCGGGGCTGCGGCACACCGGAGAAGCCGCCTTTTTCCGCCCGGTAGCTTTCAAGACTTTGCAGAACCGCATCCAGTTTTGAGATGTCGCGCGCCACCAGTATGGGCGAAAATTCCGCCCCCGCATTGCGCCGGATAAATGCCAGGTCGCGCGCCAGGTCTTGCGGCTTTGTAAAGCTCAGCACCAGCGTCCCGCCGCTGTAATACTCTACCTCCGGGCAGATTTGCGGATAGCCCGGCACATAGTCGTATTCCTGATAGGTGGCAAAGCCGTCTATGTTGAAAACTGTTTTTTCATGCGCGGCCGGCATGTCCTTTATGGCTTTTGCCAGCGTGATATCCGACGGCATCACCGGATACGCCGCCGCCGGCGGAGCAAACAGCGCCGCCGCGTTCTGCGCCAAAAGCCATACCGCCGCCACCCCGCACGACACCGCCGCCGCCCCGCCCGGATAATACCGCTTCTCCCGCGCAAGCCGCAGCAGCCCGGAAACGGCTTCAACAATCATCAGCCCGGCGCAAACCGAAATAAATGGAAGCAACTGCCGCACCTGATACGAGAAATTTGCCCCCGGCAGCAGCAGCGGCATCGGCAGCCCGCAAAGCAGCAGCAGAACGGCCAAAGAGCGGGTTTCGCGCCGCGCGAAATACAGATACGCCGCCGCAGCCGCCGCGAAAACCGCAAGCGAAACCGGCGCATAGGCGGAGAGGTAGGGATTGAACGCATCCGCAATTTTGGCCAGCAGCGCGGTGTCATGCCTGCTGCGCGAAAAAAACGTATCCGCCGCGTCCCGCCAGGCGGAATGCAGGCCCAGATACCAGGAGTTTTGCGCGAATTGCAATCCGTGCGCCAGCAGGGGAGCCAGCGCGAACAGCGCGTATTTTTTAAGGCTGAATTCGCGCCGGAGAGCATCCCAGCCAAGCAGGAAACAGAAAACAAAAAGCACCGAATCAAAAGAGCACAGCGAAAGCGCCAGTTGCGCGCCCCACGCCGCCGCGTAAAGCCGGGGAGAATCGTCTTTGTTTGCAATTATCAGGAAGACAAAAAGCCAGCGCAGCATATCGTCCAGCGGCTGATTGGCGAGGCTGTAGGAATAATCCGCAAATGCCGGAGATAAAACATAAAATGCCGCCGCCGCGAAAGCCGCGCTTTCAGGCAGGACTTTTTTCAGCGCGGCGTAAAACAGCGCCGCGCCAAGCAGCGAAATTATTATTGAAACCAGTTGCAGCCCGTGCGCGGATTGCACTCCCCCGAACGAATGGAAAAACGCATACGGGAACAGGTAGCCGGACGGATAATGCGTGTAAAGCCTGCGCGGCCCGACGGAGGGCGAGGTGTGCGGCGATACCCCGTGCGCGTGCTGCGCAAGCGGCGGAGTATCCAGCAGCGGCGCAAAAGAGCTGTATCCCTGCGGCGCGAAAAGAAACTTGTTTTCCTTCCAGCCGCCCTTGTCCCATTGCTTGAGCGAAAGCAGCGTCTGTGTGTCGCCGAATGACCATCCGCTGAAACTGTCCGGCGCAATAATGCGGGTACACAGCAGCAGCAAAACCGCCGCCAGCAGCGACAGAAACACTTTATCCCACAGGGATTTTGCGAGTGTCATGTCCGAATCAGAACGCCGCGCCGCAACGCGACTGGCGCGGCGGCGCGGCGGTTTCAAACCATTGCTTTATTTCTTCCGGTCTATGGCGAACAGCGGCTGTGCGGGCTTGACCGGCCTGCCGTCCTCAACCAGCACTTTACGGACGACGCAGTCGCATTCCGCCTTCACCTCGTTGAACACTTTCATGGATTCAACAAGGCAAAGCACCTGTCCGGCCTTGACCGCTTCGCCCTCGTGTATAAACGGCGGGCTGGACGGCGACGGGGCGCGGAAAAATATCCCCATCAGCGGGCTGGGCACCACGTCGCCTAGCGGCTCCTGCGGCGCTGCGGACGGCGCGGACTGCTGCGCGCCGCCGTGCGCGGGCGCCTGAGCGTAGACCGGCACCGGCACCGACGGCTGGCGCTTGCGTACCAGCCGGACCTGCGTGCCGCCCTGGCTGAACTCCACGGTTTCCAGCTTGTTTTTCTGCATGAAGTCGTAGAGCTTCTGCACTTCATGCAGCACGGGGGAAACCTGCGGTCTGGCAGCGGTTTTTTTCTTGACTGTCATAGTCTATTTAGCGCCTGTTGGCGGGGGAGCGCGGTCCGCGGTCCCTGTCCCCCCCTCCTCCCGTGTTGGGAATAAGGGCCTTGCGGGAGAGGCGGAATTTTCCCATGTTGTCCATCTCTATAATCTTCACCTCCACCTCCTGGCCCATCTCAAGCTCGTCTTCCACGGTGTTGACGCGGCGGTGGGCTATTTCCGAGATATGCAGCAGCCCTTCCTTGCCCGGCAGCACTTCCACGAAGGCGCCGAAGTTCTGGATGGAGACGACCTTGCCTTTGTAGACCTGGCCCACCGACACCTCGGCAGTGTAGTATTCCACGAATTTCTTGGCGGCCTCCACCTTGTCGGCTTCCACGGCGGAGATATAGACCTGCCCTTCGTCGTTGACCTCTATTTTTGCGCCGGTCTCCTCGGTGATGCGGCGGATGTTCTTGCCGCCGGGGCCGATAAGCGCGCCGATTTTGTCCTGAGGTATGGTAACCAGCACAATGCGCGGGGCGTACTGCGATGTCTCCGGGCGGGGGGTGGGAACCGCCGCATCCATGAGGCCCAGTATATGCGCCCTGCCGCGCGAGGCCTGGGAGACGGCCTCTTTAAGGATGTCAAGCGACACGCCGCCGGCTGTTTTCACGTCCATCTGGAACGCGGTGATGCCGTTTTTGGTGCCGGCCAGCTTGAAGTCCATGTCGCCGAGATGGTCTTCCATGCCCATGATGTCGGAAAGCACGGCGTAGCGGCTGCCTTCTTTTATAAGGCCCATCGCTATTCCGGCGCAGGAGGCTTTCATGGGAACGCCTGCGTCAAACAGCGCAAGCGAGCTGCCGCACACCGTGGCCATGGAGCTGGAGCCGTTGGATTCCATGATGTCCGAGACAAGCCGTATGGTGTAAGGGAATTTTTCGTCCGTGGGGAGCAACGGTTCTATGGCGCGGCGGGCAAGCTCGCCGTGGCCGATTTCGCGGCGGCCCGGGGACATGTCGCGCTTGCATTCGCCGGTGGCAAAGCCGGGGAAGTTGTAATGCAGCAGGAAACGCTCCCTGTAAGTGCCTTCAAGGCCTTCCATGAGCTGCATATCCTCCGGCGTGCCGAGCGTGCAGGCCACGAAAGCCTGCGTCTGCCCGCGCGTAAACAGCGCGGAACCGTGGGTGCGCGGCATCAGTGCGGCGCGGATGTCTATGGGGCGGATTTCGTCGGTCTTTCTGCCGTCGGCGCGGACACGTTTGTCCAGCACCAGCTTGCGGCTTTCCTCGTAGACAATCTCCTCTATGGACATGGAGACCAGCGCCGAAGCATTCTCGGTTTCCGCCAGGGTGGCGGCTATGGTCTTTTTGAGGGTCTTTATCGCCGCATCCCGTTTGGATTTTTCAAGGAATGAGCCGAGGATTTTCTCTATCTCGGCGCGGGCCTTTTCGTTGCAGAGGGTTTTTATCTCCGCCGGGACCGGCGTCGGGGTGAAGGTGAATTTCGGCAGGCCCGCCTTTTCGCGCAGCGTAAGCTGCATGCGGCAGAGCTTGTCTATCTCCGGCTTGGCGGTTTCCAGCGCCTTGAAGAGAATATCTTCCTGCACTTCCTTGCCGCCGCCTTCCACCATCAGAATGCCTTCCAATGTGCCGGCGATGATGAGGTCCAGAGTCCCTTCCTCGCGCTGGGCGTGGGTGGGGTTTATCACAAATGCATCGCCAACAAGGCCGATGCGCACGCCCGCTATCGGGCCGTTAAAGGGTATGGGCGATACCATCAGCGCGGCGGAACTGGCGGTTATGCCCAGTATGTCCGCGTCGTTTTCCGCGTCGCTGGAAAGCACCAGCGCGGTAACGTTGGTTTCGCAGGCGTAGCCTTCCGGGAACAGCGGGCGCAGGGAGCGGTCGGTCAGCCGGGAGGAGAGAACTTCCTTGGTTGTAGGCCTGCCTTCGCGCTTGAAAAAACCGCCGGGGATTCTGCCGGCGGCGTAGGTGCGTTCCTTATAGTTCACCGTAAGCGGGGTGAAATCCGAGGGGCCTTCCTTCTGCTCCCCGGTGGAAACCGCGTTGGAAATCAGCGCCGTATCCCCCATCCTTATGACCACGGAGCCGCCGGCCTGTTTGGCCATCAGCCCGGTTTCAATGGAAATAGTCCTATCTCCCACCTTTTCTTCAAGGCGGGTTATGTTGAATTCTGTCATTTGCTTATTTCCTCACTTCCAGCTGCTTGATAAGCTTCTGGTATTGGGCGAAATCCTTCCGTTTGAGATAGCTGAGAAGTCTCTTTCGCTGTCCAACGAGTTTAAGCAGGCCTCTTTCGCCCGCGTAGTCTTTGGAATGGGTTTTCAGGTGGGATGAGATGTAATTGATTCTCTCCGTCAGCAGGGCCACCTGCACCGAGGTGCCGCCCGAGTCGGTCGGGTGAGCCTGGTATTTGGCGATTACGCCGTGTCTTTCTTGTTTTGTCAGTGTCATGTTCGCTTTGTTTTCCTCTTTTTTTCAACGTTAATTCATTATACCCCGTCCGAAGGCGGCAAGTCAAATTTTACGCGCGCTAAAACGCCGCGCGGGACCGTGCCCGGGCGGCGTTTTGCGCGAAGAGAATCAGGACTGTTTTTCAAAAGCCTCCTTCAGCCTGTCCGGTGAAACTATTTTGAAGCCGTTTTCCTTCAGCCAGGGAATTAGTTTGACAATCACGGCCCGGCTCTGGGGATGGACATCGTGCATAAGCACTATGCCCTTGCCGCGCGCCCTGAGGTAGCGCGCGATATTGCCGAACAGGTCGGCGGGATCTTTGGTTTTCCAGTCGTTGGAATCTACGGTCCAGCCCACCGGAATCAGGCCCAGTTCGCTGTATATTCTGCGGGCGTCGCCGGCGCGGATATTGCCGTACGGCGGGCGGAAATACTTCGGGCGCCGGCCCGTGGCTTCCGTTACCAGCTTGATTGTTTTGGCAAGGTCGTCCCGCACCCTCTCCCAGCCGACAGAGGTGAACGGTTTTCCGCTTGGAGTGGCGTGATAGTATCCATGGACGCCCACCATGCTGCCGGACTGGCTTTCCGCGGCGGCCAGCGCCTTGCCGCTGGCGCTTTCCAGACGCGAGCCAAGCACGAAAAACAGGGCCGGCACATTGTTTTCCTTAAGGACATTGACAAAAGTCTGTGTGCGCGAAGGGTCGGGGCCGTCGTCAAAGGTGAGAATGACTTCTCCGGGATTTAGAAACCAGTCATGCTGCTGAAGGTACGGCCTTCCCGCCGCTTTGACTATGCTGTAGTACGGTTTCGGCGCGCCGGGTTCAAGACCGGCCTGCTCCACCTCGCCCTGTTCCGGCGGCATGTGCTGCCGTTCCAGTTCAAGCAGCCTTTCCGATTCTGCGGCTTCGTCCTGTCCGCTTGCGGCGGCCTCGGGTTGCGGCGTCTGGTGCGACCGCGCGGCTTCTATTATTTCTTGCAGGCTGGCGAATTTTCCGAAATCCTGGGCGGATACCGAGGAAACCGCGCCGGATAGTATAAGCGCAACGGCAATGAACAACGTCTTCCGCATACTCACCTCCGTGAGTGGCTGCAAGCAGGTTTCCCGCTGTTCAAATGCAATTCCCGGGCAAGTCCGCCTTGGGAAACCGGCAAGTCACAGATAAATTATTTCAATTGCGGAGTTGCGCCGCATGAGCCATAGGACCCAAAGCAAACCGGGACTTCGGGCCTATGGATATGCAGGGTTGTGGAGGGTTAGGGTTTTATTCTGTCCATCAGGCGCGGGAAGGGGATGGTTTCGCGGACATGCGGCAGGCCGCATATCCAGGCCACGGTGCGCTCTATCCCCAGGCCAAATCCGGCGTGCGGGACGGAGCCGTATTTCCGTAAATCCAGATACCAGTCAAATGCTTCCGGCGGAAGATTGTGTTTTTTTATTTTTTCCACCAGGGTGTCGTGATCGTCCTCGCGCTGTCCGCCGCCGATGATTTCTCCGTAGCCTTCGGGGGCCAGCATATCCATGCACATCGCGGTTTCTGGCTGCTGCGGGTCGTTTTTCATGTAGAAGGCTTTTATCTCCGCGGGATAATGGTGGACTATTACGGGCCTGTCGTAGCGGCTGGAGATTATTGTCTCCTCGTCACCGCCGAAATCGTCGCCCCATTTGGCGCCTTCGGGCTTGTCCTTTGCCAGAAGGTCTATCGCCTCGGCATAGGTTATGCGCGGGAAGGGTTTGACGGCCTTTTCAAGTTTTGAAGTGTCGCGTTCCAGCGCCTTAAGCTCGGCGGTTTTGTTTTTGAGCACGCGGGCCACAATATAGGCCACAAAATCCTCGGCCACGTCCATATCCTTATAGATATCGCAATAGGCCATTTCAGGCTCCACCATCCAGAACTCGGTCAGGTGGCGGCGGGTCTTGGATTTTTCCGCCCGGAAGGTGGGGCCGAAACAATAGACCTTGCCGAAAGCCATGGCGGCGGCTTCCATGTAAAGCTGTCCGCTCTGCGTCAGATAGGCTTTTTCGCCAAAATACTCGGTTTCAAACAATGTGGACGTCCCCTCGCACGCGGCGGGGGTGAAGACTGGCGCGTCCACCAGCAGGAATCCGTTGGAGTTGAAATAGTCGCGCACCGCGCTTACGATTTCCGCGCGCACGTTAAGTGCCGCATGCTGCCGCGAAGAGCGCAGCCATAAATGCCTGTTCTCCATCAGAAAACCGGTGCCGTGGTCTTTGGGGCTGATGGGATAATCCTTTGCCATCTGCACGACGCGGAAATCCTTCACGCCCAGCTCAAAGCCCAAGGAGGAACGCTTGTCTTCGCGCACCGCGCCGGAGACTATGACGGAGGATTCCTGCGTCGCGGCGTCGGCCAGCTTGAACATCTCCTCGGGCACGTCGCCTTTGAACATCACGCACTGAATTATGCCGCTGCCGTCCCGGACCTGAAGAAAATGCAGTTTGCCGCTGGAGCGCTTGTTGTAAAGCCAGCCCCGTATCTCCGCTTCTTTCCCGGCATGCGCGCCGATGTCCTTTATGTAAACGTGTTCCGCCATAAATTCAACTCCCCGTTCCGTTTCCCTTTGGCAGCGCGGTTTTGCGCCTGCGGTTGGGCGGCAGCAGTTCCCTGGGTGTGGCCTGGCGCATTTCGGCCAGTTCAAGGACTGCCTCCAGCTCCGGGGCGGAGCATTCCTCGCGCACAAGCCCCGCTCCCGGCGCATACCAGCGCCGGGCGGAGCCGGAATTTTCAAGTTTTGTCTCCACCCGCATGCAGCCGGAAAATGTCCCGGCGGGGATGGAAACCCTGTCGTCAAGCGCGGCTATGGCGCTTTCGTCGCCGGATTCGCTCCAGCTTTTGCCTTTTGCGGGGGGCAGCGGAAACTCCGTCCTGCCGCCCATCACAATGCCGTCGCCGGCTATCACGGCTTTGGATGTTTTTTTGACGGTGTATAAAATGTCCGCGAAATCGCCGCGGTATTCCGTGGTCATGCGGATATGCGCGGCGGTGTTCCTGCCCGCTTTTGCGATTTTTAGCACTGTAACGGAAACCACAGCCGGGCCGTCAAGCTCGCTGCTGCGGAAATTGTACACGTACCGGGCTGCCAGCTTGAACGGAAAAAAATCTTTCATGTTTATATGATACAATTTGCGGAGACTTTTCCAAACGTATTATGGGTTATGCGGTTTTTCTGCTGCTGGCGCTGGCGGGCTGTTCCCGGAACAGCCCCGATGCCGCGCGCGCGCAGAAGACGGCGCCGGAGCAGGCGGCTGATATGACCGATAAAAAGAACGCACCTTCTTTTCAGGGGGATTACGGCTTTCCCTGGCAGGCGGTTGAAGCCCAGCTGGCGGCGGGAAATTTCAAGGAACTGGAGCAGTATTACGCCGTCAAAAACGGCGTGAAAACGGCCAAACTGGAAATCGCCGCCCGTAAAAATCTCAAACGCAGCCTGCTGATGGATTCGGAAATAACCGCAGGCGACGCCGCTTCCGCCATAAGCGAGTCCGGTCTGGACGCGAAGCTGCTGGACGGCAGCGGCGCAAAACTAACCTCCGCCGTGGACAATCTGCTGTATTTTGACATTCCCCTGGAAACTGCCGCCGCAACAGGCGTCAAACTGTCGCGCGCGGGCTTTGGCGCGCGGCTGCTGGCGCTGCGCGGCCCGTCCGGTTACGGGCAGTAGCGCCGCGCGCATGACTCCCTCCTGACTTGTGCGGAGGGGTTAAATTTCAGACCCACTCCGACGAGAGCTGCTTGAATTTTGGGTGTCCCGCTGGTAAAATTGGGGATGTTTATACGAAAAAAACGCAACAAAAGCGGTTCAATCA
>Ga0265297_10002466_pt1 | contig 37597 bp, 44 predicted proteins | sample Munlanlwell13791_FD_192502 | JGI IMG/M metagenome (GOLD analysis project Ga0265297, IMG submission 192502) | Leachate microbial communities from a municipal landfill in Southern Ontario, Canada - Leachate well 137-91 | ecosystem: Engineered > Solid waste > Landfill > Unclassified | place...
GTTTCGGTGTTCATTTGGTACTCCTTTCTTTTTTGTCAACTCTTTCGAGGTAAATCAGGTTGCCTTCACGCTCTGCGGCATACGCTTTACCAAGCAGCGATTCCTCAAGTCTTACAAGAGCCCCTATGCAGATGTGGTAAGCGTTCCTTTTGTAGAGTACTACCTGCACCGAGCCGTATTCTTCCGCGGTGCATTTTTTCAGGACGATGATTCCTGTCTTCCTGTCAATTCCCACAAGGCATTGTTTCCATTCCCTCAGGCGTAGTTCATTCACCACATTCGCGTTGAAGAACAGCCTTTTTGAGGATAGAGAAAAAGAAACGAACACCCCGGTTTTTCGGCCAGCGAGTTGAAAACTAACGTCGTCCAGATTAACTCTCTTTGCGATATCTCTCTTCATTTTTCACCGTCCTGTTTGTTCGCTGATTATTTCTTCGATATCCGGCCAGTCGGCACGGACTATACCGGCGCATTTGCGCAAAATCTTTTCTCCTTCGGTCGATGCCGAGGCGGCACAGGCGGCGATGGCAGGGGCCGAGGCGGCACAGGCGGCACAGGCGGCGATGGCAGGGGCCGAGGCGGCACAGGCGGCACAGGCGGCGACGAGGGCATAGGCCGAGGCGGCACAGGCGGCGGCGGCGGCGGCGAGGGCATGGGCCGGGGCGGCACAGGCGGCGGCATGGGCGGCGACGGCATAGGCATGGGCGGCATCTAATTCGTCCCGTGTTGCTAATCCTTCGCTGAACCGCTCGGCAACGTCAAGAGCGGCAAGACTTCGGCCATCAGCCATCAGATGCTGCACCAGTCTGGCACACTTTACTTTCGTTCCGGTGAATTTCCGCAGAACTTGTTCGTTTTCCGGCGGTTCGAGCAACCTGTGAATCAGCCACAGCATCCAGTCCCCGCGGGGGCAGTTGTTCCAGCAATCCTGCGGCGTATTGCCGCCGTCCCTGATTGTCCACGCAAGGGCACCAGAGCAGGCATCGATGGTTTCGAGAAGATTGACATATTCTGCTTTTTTCATTTTTCACCTCAAAAGTAAGTTTTTCTAAACCGGCTTCTCCGCAACCTTCACGGCCGTAATCATTTCCCGCGCTTTCGCCGCCGTGTTCACAACGGCCTCTTTCGGTATCTCCGGCAGACCGGAGGCAACCGTCACCGCAAGCCGCTTCTTCTTTGAAGCCTCAAGGGCGTCGAGATAGTCGGCGTAGTGTTCTCTCTCAGCAGGGTCAAGCATTCTTAGGTTCCACCCGCTTGCCTCGGCTGCCGAGTGATCGTCGATGAAAATCTGGAATTTTGTTGCGTCGCCGTACCCTTCGCCAAGCCAGTATCGGCAACGCTCGATTACATCGCTAAAGGCTTCCGGCATTTCGCGCGCGCCGCAGAGTCTTGTGCGGACAGAGAGGACCTTCCCTGCTTTCCAGTTGACGCTTTCAAGGCCGCCAAGATAAACGCAGGAACAATGGAAGTCGGTAAAGCTTCGCTGCTTTGACATCGAGGGGCCGAATTTTTTTTGCAGGTCGCGGGCGATTTTGACAATACGGGCCGCGTTCGGATACTTGGCCTGGGAGTCGGCCCGCTGCTGCTGCGCCGCTTGTGTGGCGTATTCCTGCCCGACCGACAACAGGCCGTTGTACAAATCGTCTTTTATTGCCTGCGTCAATTCTACGCCCGGCCAGCGGCCGCAGATTTCTGTTTTTATCCAATCGAATGTTTCTGATTTATTCATATCTCTCCAGCTCCCTTCTTTTCAATCTGGTAAATCACTGAGGTTCACGATGCCGTCATCGTTAATATCAAAAACCTTGTTATCGCTAAGCCAGTATTGCAATATCGGCAGGAAATTTGCTTTGTCAAGCTTAAGCCGTATGCGGACAATCTCATTGTCGGCGGCGGGTATTATATGGACAGGCCGAAACCTGGCAGGATTCACGCGCTGCAGTATCACTCCATTCTCAACGTAATTCGGGTCGATGCTGACGTAATTCGGGTCAGCATATGGCTTATCAAAAAACAGCGGGGCAAAAATATCAATATCCGGCGACTTCGCGTTTTCCACGAACGACCATCTATCATATACCTCTAAATCAGCCTTTTCGAGGGTGTATGCCTGTGGAATCACCGGTATGAAATAATCGGAACGTATTATCGCCGACTTGCGGTCATCGCTAAGCCCAAAGATGACGGTATTTATGGTTTCCTTTGTTCGGTTACCGAACCATATTTGAGCCGGTATGATCTCGCCGATAAAATTCTCGCCCACGGAATCCGCCAGAGCAACATGAAAAGAAGCAAAATACGGCGAGCCATAATACTTTATGATATTTGGGTCGCACTCATCGAGAGGACAAAAATTATCAACCGGTTTAATTCCAGCTTCGGCGGTCTGAATACACCATTCGACCGCTGAAACGGTAAAACCTGAAGCCGGAGAATTTCCTGCGGCAGCTAAAAATGTGTCCTCGCCCGCGGAAAAACCGCCAAACCCTGCGGCAGCTTCATTACCGGCAACATTGACCGGAACGCTGCTACAGGAATAACACTTCACAGAACAGACGTCGCCGCCAACAAACCAAGTCTGCCAATCTTTGCTATAATAATTGTCATACCATGGTGTCAGTTTGGTCCAGTGTGTGCGAACATCCCACCAGTTTTGGAATGTGATTCCTACGCCCCTTGCGGGGGTGTTATGACCTTTTACGAATATCCAAGTTTGTAAATCCTCAACTCCCCATAAATCGCAACTACCGGTAAAGAGCGCATATCCGTTGCCGTTGGTGGTAAGATTCGACCGCATCTCTGCCCTGTCTGTAGCGATGGAATAGGGCCTCCCAGTCGCGTTTTCCCGCTGAATGTATCTGGCTACAGACGGCCCTGTGGGATGGAATCGCAGGCCTCCAACCTCGACCATGTCGCCACTTGGATAGAAGAAGGCGGCGACCTGGTCGCCTTCTGCGGACGTTACCCGCCCTTCACTGTCTAACATGGGTCGGTCGATTCTTCTATCTCCGACGTTGAACACCCGTACTTCAGACGCCTGCCTTGCTTCCGGGCCGGGGAAATCATCACATCCAAACAAAAATAACAGCGCGAGAGTGGCAAGAAAAACAATCATACCAGGCCAAAATTTCTTTTCGCAGATTTTCATTTTTCAGTCTCCTTTCAAATTAGCGTTATTCATCAGTACCGGTTTCCCCGGTCGCTTACAGATATTTGCTGCGTTTGCCCGCAAACAGAATCTTCACCGCTTCCCAGAGTCCAGCCAGAATTGATTTAATCAAATTCATTTTTCATTTTCCTTTCAAAAACAGGCGGGAGCATCCGTTCTCCCGCTATTGTCCTTTCTGTTTATCTTGAATTGTGATTATGCCGTCCGGTCGATTATCTCTTCGGACAGGCACTCTGGACACATACTTTTCTTCGCGCCTTTGATGGTTGCGCTCTTAGGCTCTGGGAAAACGTTGCCGCAATGTTGACAGTAGAATTGCTCAGACGGGTCAATGTTCATCGCTCCTGATGCATCCTGCGGCGTTTTTTGTGGTGGTGGTTGGGTGAATCTGTCCAATTCGGCCAATTCAGGGTCAAGCTGGGCGGTTGGCGGGGTGTCTGTGTCTGCGGGGTTTGCAGAGCCGGGTTTGGTAGCAGTGTTTTTCTTGTCTATTTGCAACCGCTTCTTGAGACCTTCGACGCCGGGGGTTTGCTCCTCGGCAATCGGCGGGAACGCCTCTTCCAGCGTAATATCGCCGTCCCTTAAAGCTGTTCTTAGGCCGGTTAAAGTTTCAATTTCTTCGTTTCCGACTTCCTCAATCCCTTTTACGCCAAGAGCTACAAAAACTCGCTCTTTAGATATTGATAACTTCGACATCCACGATTCGACTGCCGCCCGGCGTTCTGTCAATGGCTTTTGATTGCCCTCGATAACTCCCCGGGCAACCGCCGTGATAGACTTGCACAGGCTTTTTGGCACAACACCGAAAATGGCATCCCGTTTGGCTTTGGCTTGCGCGGCTTTTGCGACAACAATCCGCATTCGCTCGTCATAAGGTTTGCCGGAGCGGGTTACGGTTGATTCGACAACTTCGGTTTTTTGTGCGAAATTACTCTCAAGGTCGTGCGCCATTCCGCAGGCTTTGACATAGGTCGGCGTCATTTCGGTAATGATTGCGCCAACGCGGAGATTGCCGTAGCAGGCCGCTACAATCTCGGCCAGACGGACGGATTCGCCGGAAGCGAAGGTTTGCCTGCCGCTGGCGTCTTTGCCGACGGGACGCCGATAAATGCAGGATTCGGCGGTCTCGATATCTACCGACACCATTTCCTTCGCCCGCTGATTGAACGCCGCCAGGCTTCGCGGGTATTTGTGCGCCGTCGATATCTGAATATCAATGCTCGCTCTTTCCATAATTTCGAGAGCGTCTTTTTCGACGGCCATTGCCTCGACGTGCTGAATTTGGTTCTCGTGCTCTGCCATAATTATCCTTTCTATTTCGCAAAGTTATCAATCACGGCTTGACGCACCTCTGCATCAATTGCCTCGATTTTCGCCATCAGGGCATTTGGAATCTGCACCTCAATGGAATCATACCCGTCGTTGAAGCTCGTCTTGGCAGCAACCACTCCGCCCACGCGTACTTCATAATTACCGATTATGATTTTTTGTCTGCTTCTCTCAGCAACTTGCCAACTCACAACGTGAATGTCAGCCTCCATAGTCGTCATCCTTTCAGAAGTAATTTTTTTACTCTGGGCACCCGGTATGCTGTTGTCTTCATATATTCTGCCGCAATTTTCGGATTCTCCGCTTTCAGGCGGGCAACGTCCAGCGATTCTCTGGATTGCCGAAAATAAGTCAGAAGGCCGTCGCTGAATTTTCCAGCCTCCGCCAGGCCCAATGCCGCCAGCATTTCAGCCTGTGCCTTTTCTTCTTTTTTCTCCCACTCCAAACGGTATTCTCTTGCCGCTTGCCACTGCTTCACAAGCCCATCGGCAATATCCACCGTCTTCTCAGGTATCCGGCGGACACGCTTGACAACTTCCATCGACGGGACACAATTTTCGGGCGGCCTGTCGCCCTGCACATTAAACTCCCAAAACTTTGCCACACGCTCCAAAATCATCTCAGCAAGGTCTTTGTCAAATGGTACCCGAAACATCACAAATCCCCGCCCACCGATTATCACGGGGTTATGGCAAACCGATGATTCTGTGGCCATCATCTGAACTGTACACTGAATAATTACTCGTTCCGGCACCTGGTCTGTACCTTCATCGCCCCAGTGGTCGGATTCCGGCGCGCGGTATGTGATGTTCGTGGACTTTGCCTCGACTGGTTCGCCTGATGATTTCACAATGCCGTCGGTCGAGGCCGCAAGGACGGGAAAGTCTTTAACGGTTCGGTACTGATTCCGAACAATTTTACCCAGCCGGTCTTCGGCCATACGGATAATTGCGTGTTCAAGCATCGAGCCGAGATTTATAGCGCGGCCAGCCTTTTCTTTGTCGTCCAGCTTGCCGGTTTTCTCCAGAAAAACCTCATAAGCATTCCTGAACGGGTCAAGTCCCAAAATGGCCGCAACATCGCTGCTGCCAATGTGCTTTTTGCGGCTCTGTCTTTGCAGGTCAGTTATCACTATTCTGTCAATTCTGCCGGTTGTTGTCGGACAGCCGGCAAACCGTTTTCAGGGGTAAATGTCGTCGATATTACCGTCGAACGACTGCGGTGAGAAGAATGGTCAATTCCCCACAAGCCAGCTTTGTTAAGATGCCCGGCACAGATAACAAACCGCGCCGGGCATCGGAGGAGAAGAACATTGCTTATCAGTTTTTTCTTTTACTATCATAACGCTTCTTCTGGCGTCATTTTCTGGCGCTCTTTTTTAGCAGCCACAAGCCCGCGAACAGCTCAAGCCCCAGAGAAGAACATTGCTTATTTTACAGGTTTTACACCGGATAGTGGTGTATGTGTATTTCTGCGTCATCGTCGCCACTTGCCGCAAAGGTTTTTTGCAATTCCTTTTCTTTTCGCAACGCAACGGTAAATTCTACAGTTGCCTCAATTCTACCGTGTAGTTTTTCATTTCCCCTACCGTAAAGTCGGCGATGTCGACAATACATCCCTCATACGCTTTTTTGCAGCTTTCACACCAGAAAGAAAAACATCCGTCCATAATGCTTCTGCTTTCGTTTTCCCGCCCGCACCTGGGGCATTTTTCCTTCGCTGATTCCATTTCGCATAGTCTTACTTTTTTCATTTTTTTACCCCTTTCGTTTAAAATACCAAAGCCATCATCAGCCACACTGCAACAAACAGCACAAGCCCCGCAGCCACGTTAAGTGCCAATTCTTTGTTTTCCCGCCGGGCCTGTATCGCCCGGGCTTCGGTAATTTGCTCAATAGTTCTCATTTTTTTACCCCTTTCGTTCAGCACAGCGCCAAAAACGCCGCTATGCACAGAATCAACCATTCTTTTTTTGTCAGTCGACGCATCATAAATAAAGTATAACACGCAAAAAACAAAAGTCAAGAAAAAAAAGGATAAAATTATCCTTTCCCTTCGTTTTGATTTGGTGGACGCCCCAATTATTACCGGACTTCTGCCAAATCGCGGCGATAAAATAAATAATTTTATCCCCTTGCCAATAAAGAGATAGGCTCCAAAACACACAAATCAAGACAAGAAGAGTCCTTGACAACCATTTCCCGAAGGGGTAAAACGATTATAATTGCTCCCCTACGGAACGTAGGGAGCGCAAACCAAACACACAATGGCGAAAAAAGGACAAAAACTGCACCGACTACTCACTCCGCAACAATTGCTGTGTGTAGATAACTATGTAACAAACACGTCGCCGACGTTCGGCAATAAAGCACAAAGTTATTCTGCGGCCGGCTACAAAGCGGTTGGGCGAACGAGAGACCAAGCAGCCTGCCGCTTTTTCGCGCGTAGCAATATCAAGCAAGAAATAGAAAAAAGAGCGCCAAAAACGCCTCAAGTAGGGCTGGTACAAGAGATTATATGCAAGGAATACGCGGTGAATCGTTGGCAAGAACTCTACGGGCGCGCTTGGATTGACCATGATAATACGACCTGCCGCACGATGCTTCAGATGCTATGGCAGGCCGCCAGATTGCTCGACCCGACAATTGTGATAGATACCCGGCAATCAGAGCGGCTCGACGCGGTTCTTGAATCGCAAGCTAAGGCCGTTGCAGCACTTGTACTCGCAGGCAAGCCGCTGCTCCAATCCTCTTCTAAGCCTGTTGACGCGGCGTTTGAGTCCGATAACGTTTCACGTGAAACACGGGAAGATATACCAGATATGGGGGATGATGAGACAATAATTGACGGCGAAAATGCCAGAGACGATAACACTTGCAGTGATAAGGAGTTATGATTTATTCTTACGTCCGATAATGAGTGTTGTGTTACATTCAAAGCGAAAGTGGCTTGTCGCCAACAATGTTATCGGGTCAAATGTGATAGATAAGCGGCATTATGGGACGTTGCGGCCACTGCGTGTGCCTTGTGGGACTGTTATCGGACGTTTTTTTACAGACCCCCCCTATGCCCCCCAACAGGCCGGGGTGTCGAATCTATACTCTCTCTCCCTTTGTGCCGCCCGGTTTTTTGATTCCCCCCTTTACGGTGGATTGATATTGTGATATAATACCACAATGAAGATTGAGAAAAAGGAAATTTTGCATTTACAGAAGACCGGTTCTTTGGTTCAGGGTTTATGTTGTGTTAAAGGTTGTCGATGCTGGCAGGAGCCGTATTATAAATCTGGGAAGATAATAGACCATCGTGTTCTTTGTAGTGGTCATCGCAGGTTGGCAAGGGCTCGATATCTTGGCAATGTTCCTGCGAATTATGTACCGTCCCGGAATCGGGATATTTATCCTGGTCATCCTCGATGTGCGGTAAAGGGTTGCGAAGATTACTGTTCGTCGCTGGGCGTGGATGCGATAACGTGCGAGCGAAGATATTCGCGGTGGTGCAATTTTCATCGGTTGGTTTTGAATCGGGATAAACAAAAAGCGATTCGGTTTGCGGATTTGAGTTTGCCGATGCCGCCATTAGAAACCGTCCTGGTTGAAGATATTTTTGTTTTGTGTGAAGTTCCGGGTTGCGGCAAAGAAGTATGTCGGCAGGGAAGCAGGAAGGATGGGCGTATATTTTTTAACAAACGGTGTCGCCGTCATAGACAATTAAAGCGGCGTGGTCTGCCGGATGATTACAAATACCGTCCGCCTGCCGCGAAAGGCTATAAGCGTGAAAATTGTGTTATAGCAGGATGTGAAAATTTGCAGGCGAATAAGGGAATTGTGGATGGGAAAGTTCGATATGACCAATATTGCGAAAAACACCGTCGCGGTCGATTTAAGGCGGAAAAGAAGGGTCGCGTGAAAGCGGATAAAACAAAATGCATTTTGTGTGGATGGGAAGGTCCTTGTGATAAACACCGGGTAATTCACAGAAAAGCGGGTGGGAAGTATGTTCCCGGCAATGTGATTATTGTTTGTCCGAATTGCCACAGGAAGATACATCGTGAACTTATCAAACCCCTTGGTTTGCCCCAGGATTGAAAAGTGGGTGCAGGGTTTGTTTGTGGGATTGATTTATGGTTTTCGTTGATTGTGGTTGATTGTGGAGTGAAATACGGGCAATGTAGGGGGTAGGATTGGCGAAGAGATTCTCTGGTAGTAGGATTCATGTGGTATAGGTTGCCGGTCGGTCAGGAATACGCCACAGAAGAACGCGCAACCTTCCGGCCAACACACAGAGGAACTATAGCAACCCTATTAAATACAAGCATTTATGACATTTCTCAAGTATCCGAACGCGGCTTTTGGAAATTTTACATTGACATCCTTGTTAGGTCTTGTTAGGTTGTGTTAATATTCGCATTTGGATAAACCTTAACATGGTTTAGGAAAGGTACTTTATGTTTGGAAAAGTATTCGCAAGTTGCTTTACGGGTTCGATGTCCGGCTCTGGAGCTGAAATGTTCGCTGTCTGGATGTATATTTTAGCCAATACCGATAAGGACGGCGGCATTGAGCTTAATCCTAAAATTATGGCCGTAGCGATAGGTATGCCGGAAGAAAAGGTTGTTGAGGTTTTAAATAGACTCCAGCAACCCGACCCTCATAGTCGCTGTAAAGAGCTTGAGGGAAGGAGATTGTTAAAATCAGGCGAATTTTTTTATGAGGTAGTGAATTACAAAACATACCGGGATATGCAAAATGTCCGACATAGAAACGATTATATGCGAAAATATATGCAAGATAAGAGGATTTTAGAAAAGGTGCAAAATTCTCTTGAAAATGAGGTTGTTAACATTGTTAGCCACCCTGTTAGCAATGTTAGCCGACAAGTAGATACAGATACAGATACAGATACAGATACAGATACAGATACAGATACAGATACAGATACAAAAGCAGTACTTTCTTTAAAAAAGAAAGTTACCAAAGAAAAGAAAGTTACCAAAGAAAGGCGCGCGCTCAATTTACCTCTGACAGAAAAAAGCAAGAATTTCCGAAAACCTTCGCCTGAAGAATTAAAGCAGTACGCGATGCAGATTGACTACAATCTTGACCCACAGAGTTTTCTCGACTTCTACGACAGCAAGGGCTGGATGATAGGAAGGAACCGAATGAAAGACTGGCAGGCTGCCGTGCGGACGTGGAGGAGGCAGGAAAGGGCGTCTGCCGGAGCGCCCCGGCAAAGTCCTGAAATGGAACATCCGGCGATTGGGAAAGAAGAAGAGGAAATTAGTAGAAAATTTGCGGCCTTTTGGAAGGCATACCCGAGGAGAATCGCTAAGACGGCGGCGCTGAAAGCATTTCGCGAAATCAACCCTGATACCGCGTTATTTGAAAGAATTCTGGATGCGGTCAAAGAACAGCGATGTTCCGGGCAGTGGATAAGGGACGGAGGGCAGTTTATCCCCTCCGCCGGCAACTGGCTGGAACAGCAGCGATGGGAAGATGATTTGCCGCCGCCGGCAGACCCCTGTACCGCCACGGCACCAGTGGACGAGGAAGAACTTTTAAACCGCCAAAAACTGGCTATCAGGATGGAGTTTGGGCTGTGACGGAGCAATCACTGGTACACGAAGCGGCGGTCTGTGGGTCAATGATTCTCGATTCCGGCGTCATTACCGGAGTCCTGACAGTTCTTCCCGATAGTGGGTATTTCGAGAATAGGGCCGCTGCGACGGTGTTTGACGCCATTGTGGCCTTACACAGGGAAAACCGCCTGATAGACCTCATCGTACTCCGGGATTACCTGGCTGCAAAAAAACAACTGGCCGTCGTTGGCGGGGTCGATTTTCTTATGCGTACCGCCGAATCCACTCCGTCGGCGGTAAATGCCGTATATTACGCCAAAAAGGTTAAAGAGCGGTACATTGCCCGGCAATTACAGGCACTTACATCGCAGACCACCGGCGACGACGGCACACTGGCCGAGCGGATGAATATTTTAAGCCGCGACCTTCGGGAATTACAGGGGCAGCTGGATGCAGACGGCGAAAATCAATCAAAAACAGAGCAGTTGCAGGGAGTATTCGATTCCGAGATTGCAGGCCGGCGCAAATCACTGCCAATGCCGTGGGAGGGTTTGCACTGGTACACCCGCGCCTTTCTTCCGGGTACGGTAACGATGCTCTGCGGCAACGTCGGCGCCTCGAAATCGCTTATGGCAATGCAGTTATTTGCCCATTATGCTGAGTCGGGGGTCAAGACCGCCCTCTACGAGCTCGAGGAAGACACCCCATTTCATCTAAGACGGGCTTTGGCGCAAAAAACGGGTCTATCTGCCCTCACCTACCCCGAAGGCGTTTCTGAGCTATCCTGCGCCGTTCCAGGGATAATGTCCGATAACGCTGATTTCCTCCAGAAAATGGGGAAGGTGCTCTTTGACGCCAAAAACCAGCAAACCCATGAGCAGATCGGCCAGTGGATTAATGACAGGGCGCATTGCGGTTGCCGGCTTATCGGTGTTGACCCGATTACCGCCGCGGTGTCCAACGGCAAGCCTTGGATCGCGGACAATGCCTTCCTTCAGAACGTTAAAGGCATCGCCGTCAGATACGGCTGCTCGATACTCTTTATTACGCATCCCACGAAGTCAATGATGTATCCTGACGTCAATCAAATCGCCGGGTCGTCGGCTTTTTCGAGATTTGCGCAAACAATCGTCTGGCTGGAATCTCACGACACAAAAAACTCGATGATAAAAAGTTGCTGCGGGTCAAGCCAGTCCGAACATACGAGGACACTGCACATTTTGAAGGCGCGGAATTCAAGCGGCGGCGGGCTGCGGTTGGCGTATCATTTTGACCCGGCCAGCCTGTGCGTCAGCGAGATTGGAATAATTGTCAAAAAAAAGAAGCATAACGAAAACGAACAACCTTAACTAAGCAGAAAGGGACATTATTAAAAAAATTGGATTCGATTATGGCATTGTTTTTCAAAGAGAAAACAAACCCCTTGACACGCCGTTCCGATTGAGTGTATTTTAGAAAGAAACACCGAAAGGAGTACGGATATGGATATTGGGACATACTTGCTGGGGGCAAAATCGGGCGTTTCAAAAAAGAAGCGAAAAATCTTCAAAGAAGCCGATGAGGACATCCAGAGATTGCAGAAATTCAAAACGGCTGCCACAAAAGATGTAGAAAAACGGGCAGGCGGATTTGAAAAAGAAGTGGCTGGAATGAGCGACATTGACAAAGCTATCAAAGAACGAGCCAGAAGGGCCAGGACTTTGCTAAGAGGGCTGAAAAAATGATTGTCAAAGTAATCTGTCCCGACTGCGGAACATTGCAGGAGATTAACTTTGTAAGCAACGAAAACGCCGCCTACAGGTGTCCGATGTGTTCCTGCCTGTACCAGCCACTTGCGCAACAAGTTTCCGACACGGATACTGCACGGATACTGACCGTGAAAATGATTAAGCAGGGCAATTTGAGCAAAAAGAGATAAGACAATGAAATTGCAAAAAACAGGCGCGGCTTTATTGGTTGCAGCATTAACTCTGATCTGGCTGCGATTCGATTGGGCGGCCATTTTTGTTTTGGCGGCGGAGGGCGTACTGTGTCATTAGGAAATGAATTGGTTGTAAATGGCGGGTTTTCCATTGGTGATAATTGGGAGTTGCCGCCGACAGGTGAGTGATATATAGGTGGTGGGTTATTGAATTTTCAGCCTTTTGCGTACAGTGAGACTTACTGGGAGGCGTCTCAGGCTATAGGGATTACTGGCGGGAAGACCTATCAAGTAGATTTTGATTTCCCCATTCTTCAAACTATGTTCGGTATGTATAAGGTTTCTTTGGGTGGTAATGAGGAATTCATTGGTATGGAACTTGAGTTGGAACTTCCGAAAGTTTTTACGGCTGGGTCGTCTGATAACAAGATAAAATTTTTAGCGCGTGGATATGACGAAGAGGATGTTTTGGTTGCGATAGACAATGTTTCCGTCCGCGAAATTCTGGACGATGGTTCTTTGGGTCTCGAAATGCTGGAAATGATGGAAGATTTTTGATAGAAAAAAACAGGCAGAATTCAAATGTTTGAAGTGCGGTTTTGAGGCCAATGCGGATTATAATGCGGCCTTGAATATTGCCTGCGGCGGCGTTAAAATGCCGGAAGAGATGGTCAGAGAAAACCAGGAAAATTCGGATGAGTAAGTGTCATCCGGGGCGTGTTGTGTGCTGATACAGTATCGTGCCGGTATGGTACGAACGCCCGAAGGTGAGAAAAAAACATCAAAAAAGGTTTATGGAAATGCAAAAAAACCTTGTTTTTTTACTCATTAACTGCCTTAAATCGAGGTCTTGGGAGAAATTATGGGTGCCCGGTTGTTTCTGACCCCGATTTGAAAGGCAGACACAACATAGAAAATGGTGCAGGATGCGCAAAAACCACTAAGCCCGACCGACCCGGAAGTATTAAAGCAGGTATCTCCGGGCATTTGGGCGACATACCAATACAAAGACAAAGACGGCAATCCGCTCGGCCTGAAACTGGCAAGCGGACAGCACTTTTCGTTTGAAGGCCGCGAATATCTCAAAGAGCCGCTCGAAATTACCTGTTGCGAAAAAGTGGCGATGAAAGCAACCGGCGGCGGATTTTCAGAATGTGCCATCGTCAGAACGCTTCACGGTATGCGGTATGGACGATACCCGCAGGGCGTCGGGTATTATTTCCCGACCGACGACGATATGCAGGATTATGTCAAATCAAGATTCAACCCTGTCATCGCAAATAATCACGCAGCCATTGGAAAATACTTCAAGACCGGCGGCAAAGCCACTGATTCGGCCAGCATAAAGCGTATCTTTGATTCCAACCTGTATATGCGGGGGGCCACACTCAAGCCCGGCGAGGACGACGGTGCAAGGAAATCAACAAAAACATCCGGCATCCAGCTTGACCGCGCCGTTCTTGACGAAGTTGACCAGATGGAAGCAGAGGTAATCGCCAAAATCCGGGGACGTATGGCAAATGCCTGTGTGGACGGCATAAAGGGATTTTACGAATTCGAGTTTATCGGCAATCCATCCGATGAGGACAGGGGCGTTGACCTGCTCTGGCAGGGTTCGGACAAGCGGTACTGGTTCAGGCAATGTTCCTGCGGCGGCCTGACCTGCGCCGAAATTGAATTTATCAACGACCCTGAAAAGACCGTAGGATTTTACCACGACAGATCCGAAAGAGAACGAACACATCAGCCGCTTGGTTATATCCGATGTGTTAAGTGTGGAAAACCAGTAGGAACCCGCAATGGAAAATGGATTGCCGAAGTCCCATCAGTCAAAACCCGCATCGGTTATAACTGGAGTCATCTGACAAGCGAGTATCAAGACCCGGCCAGAATTTTACGAGATTATCGCAAACCGCCGGAAAACAATCTCGGCGATGTAATGAGGCTTGATTTGGGACTTGCGTATTCGAGCCAGGATGAGAAGTTGCGAAAAGACAATGTTTATGCCTGTTGCGGCAATCAGGGCATAGCAGAGAGCCACAGCGGGCCTTGTGCGATGGGCGTGGACAATGACGACGGCAAGCACGTCGTTATCGGCGGCAGGACAGGAAACGACCGGTACGAATTGTTCAAACCAGTGCGATGTGATGATTTTAAGGGCGTATATGACCTTGTGCGGCGATTCGGCGTAAAGTCTGCGGTAGTGGATTGCCGGCCAAACAAAGATTCCGCCGAGCAATTCGCAAAGGCTTGCCGGGCGATAGGATGTCGGGTTTATCTGTGCGAATATACCGAGTCCATCCTGCAAGACGCAGTTTTCAACGAAGATACCGGAATCGTAAAGGTCTATCGGACGGGCATTTTTGACGCCACACACAGACTTTTTGTTGAAAATCACATCCTTTTACCCCGGATATGCGCCGTGATAAAGGAATATGCTCTACAGTGCTGTAATTGTGTAAAATCAAAAGAAAAGAACAAAAAGACCGGCCAAATAGTATTCCGGTACAAAAAAACCGGCAGGGAAAACGACCACTACCGGAACGCCACAAATTATTTTCTTCTTGCAGCAAAGAGAATAGCACGTGTAAAATCGCCGTATAACACTTTGCAGGACAGCAAAGACTGCATTACGGAATATACGATTGTGTGAAAGGAGTATATAATTGGGAGCTTCTAAGCCAAAGCCGGTAAAACCCCCTCCGCCTCCGCCACCGCAGGCGATTCCCGAAACAGCGCCGGAGACAGAAGAAACGGCAGCAAAAAAAGTTCGCAAGGCAATGGGTTATCAGCGCCAAATACTGGCCGGCGGGCTGGCCCCGAAAAGCAAAGGATTGGGATAAGCTATGCCGGACGATAAAATCGCACAAGAAATAATTGCTGAATGGGGAAGAATAGATTCTGATTCTTCCAACACGATGGCGCTTTATCAATCCGTAGCCGACCATTTCTTTCAGAGAGAAAATGCAATCATTTCGACGCGAACACCCGGAGAGGACAAATCGCTTCCCGTGCTTGATCCGACTGGCCGCAAAGACCTTGAAAAAATGGCGGCAGGTATGTCGGCGGTAATTATTCCAAACGGGCAGTTCTTTTTCCGGCTGGCCCCGGAAGATACCGGCCTGGGCAACAGAGACGATGTTCGCGCTTTTCTGAACATCTGCACCCAGATTATGCACAGTGAAATGTTTAAGGCCAATTTTGTGCAGGAGTTTAACGAATACCTGATGTCCCTTATAGGTTTCGGGACAGGGAATTTGTTTTGCGGATGGGACAAAAACGAGGTCGAATTATATTTCAAGGATTGGGATATTGCCAATTATCGCTTTGGGACAGATTACAAAGACAGGCCAAACCGATGCCTGATTCGCTGGAACTATACAGCAGAACAGGCGTATGAGGTGTTCGGGGACAAAGCCGGAAAAGATGTTATCGCCGCCGCCAAAGACCCGAAAAAAGCGCAAGAGAAATTCGCATTTATCTGGCGATGTCGGAAACGAAAAAATCGAGACACCACAAAAAGCAACAGCCTTAATTACAGATATGAGGAAATTGTAATCAACGAAAAAGAGAAAGCCGTTGTTTCCGAAGAAGGACATCAACGGTTTCCGTATCACATCTGCCGATGGATGTTGTCCAGCCAGTCGATTTGGGGACACGGGCAGGGGACGCTTGCTTTGTCCGCAGACAAAGAATTGCAAAGACAAAAGCACGCCTTGTTGTTCTGTGCCGATATGCACAACACGCCGCCGTACATAAAAACCCCCGACTTTGAAGGAACGCCTAAAATATATCCCGGCGCGGCCAACAACGGAATGAATTTAGACTGCCTGAAACCGCTCGACGCCGCCTTGCGGGGCAATTTCCCGATTACCACAGAAATTATTCATGATACCCGCGAAGTCATCCACGATTGTTTCTATATGAAAGTTTTTGGCCCGCTTGATGAGGCCGGGGACAGGATGACAAGAATCGAAGTTATTGAGCGCGTTCAGGCGGGATATATGCAACTTATTCTACCCTGCACAAGAATTTACAATGAGGGATTAACCCCGATTATTATTGATGTGTTCCATCATCTTTTAGAGAACGGTAAATTCCCGCCGTTGCCGCCGGAACTGCAAACACTCAAAATAGATTATCTTGGCCGGCTGGCCCTGGCATTACAGGAACAGCAGGCGGACGCCTTACAGCGATTTGCTCAATTCTCATTGCAAATGGAGCCGGTTGTGCCGAACTTTACAGCGGACAATATCAACGTGGACAGGGCTGGACGGCGGATGGCGACAGTTTTTGGAGTCAACGAAGGCGATTTGAATACCATAGAAGAGCGCGACGCCATTCGGCAAAAACGCGCACAAACAGAACAGCAGCAACAAATGATGATGGCGGCGCAGGCAGCCTCGAAATCCTACAAGGATTCTTCCGGCGCGGCAGAGAAAGACTCTCCCGCGGAGGCGTTGATGGCGCAGGTGGGTGGCGGATAATGCCTGTTGGCGTGGCAAAAGTAATGGATGAAAAAACAGAACAACTAATTCAAGATTTCAAAATGACTTTCGGCAGCGAATATGGCAAGCGTGTATTCGACCGCCTGAAAGTTATTTGTAAATACAAAGACAACCAGAATATATTCAACCAAGACAGTGAACGCCAGACCTGCTTTAATCTTGGCGCGGCGTGGGTGTGTGAGTATATTCAAACCCAAATTGATACAAAACTCGATAAACCTGAAACGGATTGCCAGACAGAACCAGAACCCCAAACAGAAAGCAGTGACCAATGAGCAAAGAATCAGGAACACAAGCAGGAGCGGTAGCGGCGGCAGAGCCGCAGAATGCGGCCGCGCAAGGTGGAGCGGCGACACCGCCAACGACTCCGGCAACCCCACCGGCACAGCCGGCCCCGGAAACTTTTTTCAATCCTGACGGGACAATGAAGCCCGGCTGGCAGCAATCGTCGCTCGTTCCAGATGATTTCAAAGGCCGCAAGGTCTATGACGCCATTGGAAACGACATTCCAAGTTTTTTAAGACACATCGGGCATCAGGATATTGTCATCAGCAAGCAGGGCAAGGGAATTTTTGTTCCCGGCCCTGACGCCACACAAACTGAAAAGGATGTGTTTAATAAGGCTATCGGCAGGCCGGACACGCCGCAAGGATACGATGAGGCAATCAAATCGGCCATTCCAAAAGGAATGGAAGAACATTACGACGACAAAGACTTGATAGGCGCGCTGGAAACAGTGGCATATAAGCACGGCGCAACCCCGGCGCTTGTTCACGATCTCGTTGCCTTTGACGCAGCGCGTATGGCCGCCGCCCAAAAGGAATTGGACGAAAATCCAATGCCGTATTACGAAGATTTGCTGCTTAAAGTACAGCCAATCTACAAAAAAACAATGGAAGAAGAACTCCAAAAACGCTGGGGCGACGCTTATCAATCCCGCAAGCACCTGTTCCAGAGAGCGGTTGCCGAAAACACCCCCGAAGGCGAAGAGCGGGAATTATTATTGGTTAATATCGAAAGAGACCCGTTGTTTGCCGACTTGCTTGCTACGATTATGAACAAATCCTTTACGTCTGGAATGGGACCGGATACAGGGTCGGGCAGTCCAGGCGGTGCTATGAATGTTGACCAGAGAATTGACGAATTGATGAGAGACCCGAATTATGCCGATGGCCGCACAAATCCGGGTCGGCATAAGTATCTGGTTAATGAAGTCCAGAGATTGATGGCTTCAAAGCATAAATAACTCTTGACCTGAAAATTAAAATAGGATACATGTAATACATCCGGCAAACCGTGATGGACCGGATTACAATTTCATAAAATCACGGGCAAACCAATTTGGACCCGCGTTGACAGCCTGAAAGTAAGGCCGTTGACCGAAACGTAAAACGCAGGTTGAACCTCGTAAGAGGCAAATCGCCAAAAATCGTTGTTTAACAGGATGTTACCAACTTTTTAGGAGATACTCTTATGAGTCTTCAAATACCAATCGCCTATGTTGACCAGTTTAAGGCTAATATCCTTATGCTGTCTCAACAGAAGCAGACGCTTCTCCGAGGATGTTGCCGCCCGGAATCAGTAACCGGCGACACGATGTACGTCGAAAGGCTTGGGCCAAAAGACGCTGTTCTTCGCGGCACTCGCCACGGCGAAACACCCGTCTCCGACGCCGAACACACTCGGCGCAAACTGTCAATGGCGGACTACATCGTTCCCGCCGATTTGATTGACAAGCCGGATAAGCTGAAAATGCTTATCGACCCTCAATCGGCCTACACGCAAAATCAGGTGTTTTCCCTGAACCGCGCCATCGACGATGTGATTATCACCGCGCTGGGCGGACCGGCTTACGGCGGACACACAGGCGGGACGACCATTAACAACTATGACGTGGGCGAATGTCGGTTGATTTCTTCTGCGGGCGGATTAGTTGCCGCCGGGAGCAATCACACAGACGTTACTGCGACAGGGTTGACCATCGACAAACTGCTTCTGTGCAAGCAGACTCTTGATGATGCTGAAATCGACGAATCGCGACAACGCTATTTCCTGACCAATCCCTATAATCTCAATCAGCTTCTGAATACCACAGAAGTCAAAAGCGCCGATTACAATACGGTTCGCGCTTTGGCCCAGGGCCAGATTGATACCTTTATGGGATTCAAGTTCCTCGAGTCCACCCGGCTTCCCGCCGACGGCACGGATACCGGCGCAACGAATAGCTATGCCTTTGTGCAGGACGCCATTGTTCTGGCCGTTGCCGAGGAACCGTCCGTCAGTGTTTCTGTCAGGAACGATTTGTGTGATTCTATACAGGTGTTCTCCACGTTGAGTATCGGGGCCACCCGTGTCGAAGGTCCGGCGGTAATCGAAATCAATCTGTCCACCTCTGGTTCGGCGTAACTAACGGTCGAACCATAAAAATTACTGAAAGGAAACACAAATGAGTAAGACTTTTAACTATCCAAACAATCCTTTGGGATGGCAGGCTTCGCCAAAGGATTTTACCGGAGACAATGTGCTTGGGATTTACGCCGTAGAGACCACGAAACGATTTGTTCCCGGCACTCGTTATACGACATGGGACGGCAGGGAATATAGATACGCCAGAAGCACTGGTGCGGCGCAACTTTATGCCGCCCACGGTTGCCAATTTTCTGGTACTGGTTACACCGCTATTACAACATTTGGCGTGGCGGCGTCCATTGGCGACACTGGAATCACTATTCCCGCCGCAACACACGCTGCTTTGGCAGAAGACGAACTTGCCGGCGGATACGTCATTATCTTTGATGGCGCATCTGATTACTACACTACCACCAGAATGATAGTGGGCAATGAAGCGGCTGCGGCAAACGCCGCATTTACAGTAACGCTGGACGCTCCATTGTCGTATGCGATAACGGCTGCTACGTCGAAGTGTGAAACGTATACTAACCCGTGGAATGACATTATAGTGGCTAACAACGACGCGCTGGCGTTTGCCGGTGTTCCCGCTGCGTCTGTTAGTGCCGCCGCACAGTATTTCTGGGTACAAACCAAAGGTATTGCTTGGGTTGCGCCACAAGCTGGCGTTGGTTTACGTTCGGGTCTCGGCGTTACTTGGAGACACGATGGAAGTATTGATGACGTTGATACTTCTTTCGGTGTTACTGTGCCAGCCGGTTCAACTTCACAATTTGCTGGTTATTGCGTTGAAGGTTCTCAAGCTGGAAACGGCCCGTTGATTATGCTGCAAGGATAATCGCGTAAAGCGGATTTTGACGGAGGGGATTAAACTCCCCTCCGTTTTTCAAGAAAGGATTTTTATGTATCACGGCGTTTATTCAAGCGGCGTTCTTAGTTCGCAGAATCCGCCCTGTCCGAATTGCGGCGGTTTTATGTATTTCATCAGGGAAAAAGGCAATGTGCGTTTTCGTAAATGCCGAGACTGTGGTTTTGACAGTTTGAGATTTGGTAAATTAAACTGGAAAACCATCAAGTTTTACATCAGCAAAATAGTTAAACATTTCAAGGAGTAAGACAATGGCAGCTACAACAGACCAAACTTTTTGGGGATTTTTGTGGTGGATAAAGCACAATCCATTCAAATCCATCGAGGCAATGAATACCGACGATTTAGATGAAATGGCAAAACAATTCGCGGCAGTCAATGTTACCGCGGGAACATTGTCGCTGACCGACCCCGGCAGTTACGGCACGTTGGATTTTCCAAAAAAGGGAACATCCCCGGCCCGATACGCCACGGATGGGAATGGAGTGGCGGCGGCGCAGACCGTCGCGGCGTGCGAACAATCACTGTATCCTGAACAGGCGTTAGGGAGCTAACCAATGGCAGCGAACACCTTCAATATCGTCAACTTGCCTTTTGAAGGCAGCGAATTTTTCGTTTCCTTCGCATCCGAAGAAATCACAGATGCTCTTACATTGGTCGCGGCCGTATCAGGGAAGTCGCATCATATCACAAGAATCAATGTGAGGACGGATGCCGCGATGGACATAAATATCGGCTCCGGGGTCGTGGCAAATGCTATTACGACAACTCACATCGGCCCTGTTCCACTCGCTGCCGGCTTCGGATTCTTTGGATGGAGATCCCCGGAAGGCAAAGCTATGAAACTGACTTCCGGCGCAGCTCTTGGGCTGGATTCGACAGCAGATGGAACAATCTGGGTTGAGGTGTGGGGCCGAACCTGCAAAGATTGAAAACTCGCGTCTTTCTGTTTATGAGGGCGGCGTTGTCTGGTCGCCGCCCTCATTATTATAACGGTGATTAGATTTATGACATTTTTTGCAGACAGGAATTATTGTCAATGTCCTTAACCCAAGCCGAATTGAATATCGCAAATCAAGCGTTAGACCGCATTGCAGCGGCGCAGATAACGCTCACAGGCACAACAGCAAACGAATACTTGGTTTGCAATCGGCATTATGCGCAGACGCGGGATTCCCTGCTGCGTTCCTTCGAGTGGCCGTTTGCAACAGACAGAGCTACGCTTTCACAGATAAGCACACTGGAACTGGACACGGCGCCGGGACCGGATACCTGGGCGGTCGGCGATGTCATAACAGGAATCACATCGGGGACAACCGCTGAAATCCTGACGGTAACATCGGACACAGAATATGAAATTATTCATTTGTCCGGCGATTTTACCGATGGCGAAACAATTACAAACGCTGATGTAGAGAAAGTGTATTGGCAGGGGATTCCCTTAACGTGGGAAGATGAGCCGGTTTATTGGTACGATGACTCTGATTGCGACCAGGTTGTTTGCGGAACAGGCTATCCCATTGTTTCAGGATTAACGCCCGATTTTGAATGGGGCCATCAGTATCAACTGCCGAATGATTTTGTTCGGCTCAAAAAGGTTTATGAAGATGACGGCACGGATTATGTTGACGACCGTTTTGAGCGGGAAGGTCAACGGCTTTTGACCAATTATGATACCTGCAATATCAAATACATCAAAGATATTACCGACCCGACAAAATTCGATGCTTTGTTCACAGAAGTTTTGATTTTGCGGCTGGCGATGAAATTAGTGAATCCGCTTGCCGGAATAAGGGCGGCGGAATTAAAAGCGGAAATCAGTCAGGAATTAAGAGTTGCGGAATTTAAGGCAAAACTTGTTGCAGAACAGGAAGTTAATGTGAGCGGGCGGTCGGACTTCACGCTGGCTCGCTATGGAAGTTGAAAGGCAAAAAATGAGTGGTACAACTTGGAAAAGTAGAAGTCAAAAGCGAAGAGGGATAGCGACAGACAATAAAACTTCTCCTGCGGAAGCCGCCGCGACCGCATCGGAAACAGAGGAAACGGATACCGAAAGATTGCGCAAAGCGATGAACTATCAAAGACAGGTGTTAAGGTCGGTTCCATCAGGCAAAAAAACCACGTTGGGATAGAAAGGAAAGATTTATGAGCATCGACTTGAAGGAAAAAGCGATTACATTGTTATCGACGACAACATTGAGTGTTCAGGCTACAGGCGCCACTACGCTTTACACAGTTCCGACGGGCAAGCGATGTGTTCTGCACGGCGCTCTGGTTATCTGTGGTACTGCGGCAAGCACAACGGCGGTAATCACATTCGGACAGGTCGGTGCGCTGACAGATTTTCTTGCCAGCCAGACGATGACTAATCTGGCCGCACAATACGACGCTGTACTGTGTATGCCAGTCCCGAATGCTACGCCGGTCAAAACAAAGTCTTACGCTGCCGGCACGATTATTCAGTGCAATGTCGGCACGGCGGACGTGGATGGCTCGGATGATGCGACGGTTCTGTTGTTTGGAACACTTTGTGACGCATAAGGTGAATCTGTGGCAAACGAAGTTGGCATAGGGTTTATCACTGGCCGGACACTTACATTTTCGGCGTTTCAGCCTGACGGAACTGCAAGGGGAGCGGCAAATCAATCTCTGCCGGAAATCGGTTCGACGGGATATTACACCGCGACACCTTCGACAGCGTTAGTCGCTCTGGATACGGTGATTATTACTGATTCTGTTCTTGGGCCAGTTTTGTTTAGTCAATATCAACCAGAAGTAACCGCGCCGGACATCACCACGGACATTGCGGCATTGGAAGCAAAAGTGGATATTGTTGATATTAACGTTGATGCGCTGATTCTGGCAAGCGGCAAAGTTCTGATAACAAATCAGCCGAGTTCTGAAATTCCAACAGAAGTAATAACGGTCAAAAATCTATAATGGCAAATGAATCAAACACAATTTGTTCCATCGGTGATTATGGCTTTTTCGGGAGTCCATCCATATTTATAAACCCTGTTTGCATAAACCCAACGAAGACGACCATAAATAGAAAGCCACTCATAAAGAGGTTTTGTAACGCCTTTTATGGTGATATGTTTGATTCTGCTGGAATTGAGATAATTTTCTTTCCTCGTAACCCAACGGCAATTTTCAGGACAATAATTTCCGTCATTGTCAATTCGGTCGATTGTCAGTCCTTCACTATATCCATTTTTCATATCTTGGAAAAACTGTTCAAACGATTTTTTCCAAGAAGCACAAACTTTAATTCCTCTACCGCCATAGTTTTTATATCCATCGCGCTTTTTGTTATAACAACGAGCTTTCATTCCTGCCCACATTTGATAGATTTTGGTATTCGTCATATTATGAGAAGTATTCGCTTTTTTTCGATGTTCTGCGGCGAGGCAACCACAGCTTTTAGAAAGACCATCGACAAGTTGGTATCCAGAAACAATTCTTTTGTTTCCGCAATCACAAACACAATGATACATAAATTGATTTGCTGTGTTTCTTCCGGCAGTCGCAATTACAGTGTACCGCGAAAATCGTTTCCCAATCGAAACAACATCTTTTCTCATTTTGGATTCCTTAAAGTTTATAAATACAATAATACAATAAATACGGGGGATTGTCAAATATGAATGTCCCCGTAACATCCTTTAATAAAGGTGAATTTACTCCAAAAATAGCAGAAAGAATTGATGTTGAATCCTATACTTCCGGCTGCAAAATAATGGAGAATATGATTCCCCTGATTTACGGCCCGGCAGAACGCAGGCCAGGTACGATGTTTGTTTATAAATCGGAGAAGCCCGCTGTATGAGAATGGTTCGGCTCATTCCGTTTGTGTATTCTTCCTCGATTGCTTATCTGATTGAGGTTGGCGATGAGTATATGCGGTTTTTTTATGATAATGAAGAAATCGCGGTTATGGAAACACCTTACGCCGAAGAACATATCTTCCAGTTGCATTTTCAGCAAATCGCTGATGTGATGAGAATTGTGCATCCGAGTTATGCGCCTCGGAAGTTATCCCGAACATCCACCACCGAATTTACGCTTGAGGAAATTGATTTTCGCAGAGGGCCGTTCCTGACACGAAACGATTTGATTGACCCCGACGAATTAAATCCGACAGAAATCGCCTGTTCGGCCACTGTTGTCGGTGCTTATGGTGCATTGACGGCGGACGGCGATTTGTTTCTTGAAGGCCACGAAGGCGCATTATTCAAGCTGATTCATCCAAGAACAAAGACCGTATCTGCCGGAACAAAAACGGGGACATCGACGGGTGTTATCTGTCAGCCGATAGACATAAAAGGATCGTGGGGATTTATCACTCACGGCTCGTGGACAGCAACGATTATACTTGAGAGAAATGAAAACAATGCCGGATGGGAAACATTCCGAACATATATTTCGGGCAGCCCTGCCGATTTGAATGTCAATCAATCTTTTACTGAAAGCGAAGATAATGTTCAATACCGTGCTTCTGTATCGGAACACGCGACAAGCTCGACGATAAAATGCGAAATAACCTGCAATAACAGCACACAGGAAGGCATTGTCCGAATCGTCGGCGTTTCAGATTCAAAGCACGCATCCTGCCTTGTTTTAACCGAATTGGCTTCGACAAGTTATACAAAACGCTGGGCAGAAGGCGCGTGGTCAACGTTGCGAGGTTTTCCAGCCACGATTGCTTTTATTGGAGACCGTTGTGTGTATGCGGGCGGGATTTCGGCTTCCGACAGAGTTGAAACAGAAGTGATTGATTATCCTTCGTTGAGGAGTTTGCCATAATGGCTACGTATAATATCAGCACATTGGACGAATTGCAGGCGATGAGTTCTCATCTTGCCGACGATTGCGTTCTGCTTAACGACATTGACGCTTCGGCTACAAGAGAATGGAATGAAATACAGGGGTTTCCCGGAACGTATTATGGGTTTTTGCCTATAGGAACAAATACTGCGCCTTTTACCGGCACATTTGACGGCGGCGGATACACAATATCCAATCTTTATATTAATCGTGGAAATAATTCGGGTTTGTTTGGGATTGCCTCGATAGCTAACGGAACTATTCACGATTTAGTTATAACAAATATGACAATCAAATGTAATACGCAGGGCGGTGCAGTTGGTCTTTTAGCGGGGCAGATTTCAGGAACAAGTGGAAATGATTATGTTGTTGCGGGCGTGGTTGTTTCAGGTGTTATTTTAGACTATGCGAGTGGTGCGGCTGGAGTTGGCGGGCTTGTTGGAGTCGCGATAAATGCAACTTATGATGATTGTTTTTCGTCTGTATCTATTACGACAACGGGTGCGGCCGGTGGTGGCGGTGGAGTAGGCGGATTTGTTGGAAACACAACAAGCGCTGATTTTACATCTTGTGTTTCTGGCGGCGTAATCATCAGTTCAGGAACCCCAGAAGCGAACCTTAGCGGCTATTATGGAGGATTTGCCGGACAGGCAATATCTTCCGCAACTTATTTTACGTCTTGTAAATCATCTACAACTATCATTGACAGTATGATTACATCCGGCTCTGGATGGACGAGTTGTGGTGGTTTTATTGGTTATGACAATTTGAGCATTTGTAAGTATTGTATCGCAACAGGAAACATCACATCACTTAATACACATAATACATATTGCGGAGGATTTGGCGGTTATTTAAAAAATTCATTTGACGAATGTGCCGCAACAGGAAATGTTGCTGTTCCTCAAGCGTCTGGAACTGCTTACGTTGGAGGTTTTAGCGGTCGCGATAGTGCAGTTATAACTGAATGTTATGCAAAAGGAGATGTATGTAAAAGCGGCATTGGCGCTGGTGCCTATGCGATTGGTGGATTTGCGGGTTACAATACAACGAACAAAACAGATTGTTATTGTGCTGGTTATGTTAATCCAAATTCGTCAAATTCAGGTGGCTTTGTCGGATACAAACCTTCTGGCACACTTACTCGTTGTCATTGGGATACCGATACAAGCGAAATGACAACGGGCGTAGGCGGCGGCGGAAGTCAAACAGGCGTTACCGGCCATACAACCGTTTTTATGCAAATCGAATCTACTTACACATCGTGGGATTTTGACGCTGTTTGGGTCATTGGCACAGTCGTTCAGCCCGCCACGCTCGGTTCAAATATCACGGTCTGGCCGTCAAGAACAGGCGACTATGAAAACTTTGCAGCAGGCGTCAAAGATGACGATTCTTTTTCGCTTGTTGTACCGACGCAAAATGAGATTCGCTGGCTGGCCGCATTGGAATCACTATTGCTCGGCACTGCCGGCGACGAATGGAAAATAGGGTCAAATAAACTCGAAACACCGCTGACGCCGACCAATTTTGTTGTCCGGCAGCAGTCCGAATACGGCAGTGCCTCGGTCCAGCCGGTCAAAATCAATTCGTCCCTGCTGTTTGTCGATTTCGTAGCTCGTAAATTGCGGGAGATGACGTATGTAGATCCGAAATACGAATCGCCCGACCTGACGGCGTTAGCTGAACACATAACTTTGAACGGCATTACATCAATCGCAAGACAGAAAAACCCAGATTCAATCCTGTGGATGACACTCGGCGATGGGTCGTTAATCTCAATGACCTACGAACGCGACCAGAACGTCGTAGCGTGGGCGAAACACCCATTGGGTGGCAATGGGTATGCTCAAAGCGTCTGCGTCATTCCTGGAGCGTCTGAGGACGTAATTTACTTGTCTGTGTGCCGAACCCTGACTGGCGATACGGTTTATTGGGAAGGGGAAGAAGTCTATTGGGAAGATGTGCTGGTTACGGACTACATCGGCGAGGTGGTTTATATTGAAAAGATGGCGCCGAGGGTATTTACGGCAATCGAGGACGCTTTCTTTGTGGATTGCGGCGTTACCTTTGAATCTGTTTCGCCGACATCGACAATTACAGGGCTTGACCATCTGGACGGCGAAACTGTCAAGGTGCTTGGCGACGGGGTTGTCCTCGACGACGCTGTGGTGGAAGATGGCCAGATTACAGCGAAACTGGCTGGGGTGGTAACGACGGTATCGAAAGCGAATGTGGGATTGGCACAGACTTACAAGCTCCAACCTATGCGGATTGTTCTCGGTCAGGGACAGTCGATGGGCAAGAATACACGAGTGAATAATTTGGTTATTTCATTCCTGAATACTTGGGGCGCAAAACAAGGTTCGACAGCAACAGGTTTGCTTGATATAAATTTTGACGATGTTCGATGGACTAATTCCGCAGATATTACGGGATTATTTGCCGGCGAGGTTGTCGTCAGCAGACAGGGCGGTTACGACCCACTGAATCCGATACTGATTTCAGGTGATTCGCCTTTGCCCTGTACTGTACGGTGCATTGTTCCAGATATAGATATTACAGGATAACAAAATGAACTTTCGTCAATTAACCGAAAAAGATATTTTATTTATGAAGGAAAACAGCCTGGATACGGCCTTTTACAAAGAATGCCCGAAAGAAGATACCTTTTGCTGGACACTTGAACACGAAGAAAAAGTCCTGGGCATTGGCGGTATCAAAATGGTAAATAACACGACGGCGATTTGCTGGTTTGATTTATCGAAATACGCCGGAGAACATATTGTGGTATGCTATCGCGTTATAAAAGAGTGGATACCGATAGTATGCAAAGAGAAAAAAATTCGGCGATTGGAAGCATACGTCAAGGCAGGGTTCGAGGCAGGAGTGCGAACAGTGGAACATCTAAATTTTGATTTTGAACATAGAAAGAAAAAGTACATTGGAGATATTGCGGCGGATTGTTATGTGCGTTTTTTTGACGAAATTTAATATGGCAATTACAACAAATTGGTTCAACAAATGGCTATAAAATTCAGACAAAGATTCAACTTGATTGCACTTTCGGCAGTGTTTTGTTATGATGTTTTTAGTCATATTCGTTCCTCGATAACGAATCTGATTAGAGCCACTTTCGGGCTACGACCCGTATGTGGCTTATTTTATGGTATCATACCCAGAAAGGATTGTCAATGGCTCCTGCTGCCTTAATGTTAGTTGGAACCGGGCTTGCTGCTGGTGGACAGATTTATTCGGGTATGGCTGCAAGCGCCGAGGGGAAATCTGCTGAAAATTTAGCGGAGTACAACGCCGCCCTGCAAGAGCGTGAAGCCAAACAAATTGAAGCCAGAACCGCTCTGCAACAGCGCAGGCAGGCCGAGGAATCTGAAAGACGGATGGGAACGCTGCGTGCCGGTCTCGGCGCGGGCGGCGCGGTAACGACGGCAGGTAGCCCCCTGATGATTCAGGCAAAGCAAGCCAGTGAATTTGAACTCGAAAATCTTTTAATTGGATACACTGGAAGGGAGGAAGCCACTGCCGCTCGCTCAGGAGCCGCGTTGTCTCGGATGGAAGGAAGAATTGCTCGGCAGCGTGGCAAAGCCGGCAAGATGGCCGGGTACACCGGCGCCGGGTCAACGTTGCTGACTGGATTTGGAGCGGCGGGAACATACAACAAAGATACTTATTTGGCAAAGAAACACGGAATATACTAAAGGTTTATAATGGCGCAATTTCCGATTGAGTATTCGCAATCAGTGCCGGGGGTTACTCGGATGCCCCGCGCAAATGTCAACGTCGATTCCGGCGCGGGAATGGTCGGTCAGGCGTTGTCCGGTCTGGGCGGCGCGATGTTCGATGTCGGCCAGAAGATTCAGCTTGCCCAGGATGCAATGCAGTTATCAGACTTGAATCGACAAAGAGAAGAATCGGACTTTGCCGCCGAGCAGCAACTCAAGAAAATTACTGATGCCGACGAAGCGCAGAAATTCATAGAAAACCATTTCGTTCAGCAAGCCGGGCTGCCGGGGAAAATAAAAGCCGGCGGCAGGGTGGCCGGCGCCTATCAGCAGAGCCTGAACAACGCCAAAACAGAAACACTGCGAAGATTGACAGCGGTAAGTTTGCAAGCCAGAGCCAAAGACGCAGAAGATAAATTCAAATTCGCCAGAGAATCGGCTGTCAATAAAGGCGACTTGGCGGCGGTTCACAAAATCGACAGCCTTGCCCTGTCAACTGAAATCATTGGCGAAGAACAATTCAAAGCATTATCGGAATCCGCGCCGATAGATGTGGAATTTGCCTCGATACGAAAGTTGATAGATACTAATCCGGTTGCGGCGGAACAAAGATTGTCTAATCCTGAATTTCGCAAGACGTTATCGCCTGACCAGCTTAACGTAGCGGACAGGCTTGGCTCAATGGCAAGAAAACAGCAGGAAGTAAGCGGAGAGGAAGCCAATAAGCAACTTACTGATTTGATGGCGAATCGAAAGTTGACTGTTTCCGAGATTCAGGCAAGAAGAGATTTGCTTCCCGCCAATGATTATGAAGCGTGGACAAAAATAGCATTGAATCCCGCGGATAAAAAGGGCAACGTTATCAAGGCAACCGAGTTGAAAAGTCGGGCGATAGATGTCTGGCGCGGAACATTATCCAGGACAGATGCGGAAGCCAAAATCAGGGAATCGCTGGCCGACCCAAACGGCATTAACGATGACCAGTATGCTGCTATTTACGCCGACCTCGACAGGGAAGTAAAAGGGTATCAGGCACAGGACATCAGAACATATTCTAATAGCGCGTCGCAATTGATTCTTGGAAAAGACAGCGGCGTTATGCAATTTGATGCTCTTGGAAATATGACTTTGAATATGGCCGCGCTTGTGGGTGATGAAGAAACTTTTTATCGCAAAATGCACTTTGTTGATTTGTACAACGCAGAAATGAATGATTTTCTTGCGGAGAACCCTACTGTCTCAAAGAAAGATTTATGGTTGAAATCGCAAGAGTTAAAACAGACTTATGTGAATGCCGCCAGGAATATCGGTAAAGCCGGAACTGTCAAAAAAAGTATCCATCAGCCATCGCCGGAAGAACTGCGAAAACAAAATACCAAAGAGGCTTATGAGCAAGGCAAGAAATTAAAATATTGGGATTGAGCGTGAAGGATAGATGATGTCGTTTGAGAATTGGCAAAATGAAAATAAAGAGGGCGATTTTTTGAAATGGCGGGACGAAAATGCCATCAATGCAACTATGGAAACTGACCCTGTTGCCGCCGCCGAGAAAGCTGGACAGGCTTGGGATATATCAACACAATCTGATATCCCATTGGAAGAAGCAGACCATATTTGCGGCATAAAAGACATTGTACTTGCACCGAGTGATTTCATTAAAAAAACAGCCTCGTCTGCATTGGGAGCTGCGACGAGATTAAGACGTCAGCTTTTTAACAAAACTATTGCGGATACTTTACATACTTTGGGCAAAAGTGAATCGAGTGCAGTTCAAGATAGGGCGTATGAATTGGTTGTTCAGTATGAGAAAGAAAACAATTTTACATTTGGCGAGTACTTTAACGACCAGGTAAGAGATTGGACAGAGCAATTAACTGTGCCACCGGAAGCAAGGGCGGACGAATATCTTAGGAAAGAACCGCAATATAATAAACCTCGTCCTGATATAAATCCATTTGCGTATGACGTATCAGAACCCGAAAAATTCGGGGAAAAAGCGATTGACGCAGTTGCGGGAATTACCGGGTTTGTTGCACAAATAGCCCTGCTCAAAAAAGTGGCCCCTTCAATGTCTCAACCAGTTGTTTGGGAAACCGTTAATCTTGCCAATGACGGCAAGCCGGGCGGCGGCGCCGCAATGCAAGTAACATTGGGCGGAATAAATAAAATTTTGCCCGACGCCGGAATCCTGCCTGCTGTTGGCAGAGGCACAGCAGCCAGCACTTTATTCAGTACGACAACTTATTTGGGTGGTGGCGATACCACTGACATTTTAATCAATATAGGAATCCCCTTTGCTTTTGAAGGGATGAATATAACGAAACAAACGTGGGCGAATTACAAAAATAAGGCGATGTTTTTGGATTCATTGAAACAGAAAGCCCCGGCCCTTGCTGGTACAGATAATGTTTTGATAGACAAGGCAATATCCGACCTGTTGACAAATATCGCTACCGAAGTCGTCCTTGAACTTAGGAAAAAGGGGCAAATGCAAAAAGAATTTGCGCCAAAAGCAGCTACGCCGGAATTGTCGGCGGAAGTCAGAGCGTATATGCAACAAAAACGATATAGCGAACTTCTTGAAAAGGCCAACGCTGGGGATAAAAAGGCTATCGAAGAATTGAACGATTATGTTCAGGGGAAGAATATACCGACATACGAGGAACTGCTGGAAAAAGGGTATAATGGCGACTCGAAAGCCTTTGAGCGGATAGCGGAAGGCGACTATTACGGCGGTTCGGCAATGAGGCCCGCGCTAAAGGCCACAGAAACGCCCACAAAGGCCGCCAGAGCAGTTTCCGGGGAAGAACCGACGTTGGGTATGGGTAAGGCGGGGGCAAAGCCTACGCCCGCCCAGAGACCCGCTACGCCTATTGAACAGATGAGGGACGCGGCAAAGGTCAAAGAAATAGACATTAAAACTCCGGTATCCGAGATTGGTTCTGCCGACCTGTCCAAAGCCAGAGAAAGAGGATTCATTACGTCCGCTAAAGAAGTATTGCCGGAACTCAAGATTGAAGGGCAATACATACCACGCAGCACGGATGTTTTGGCAATCAAGGCTCGAAATCTGATTGTCGATGACATTACAAAGGCTGAACAGGTCGCCCGCAAAGGTTCAGACCAGAACGCCGTAGCCACGGCTTCGGAACTGATAAAGCACTATAGCGATATGGCCGCCAAAGCAAAGACTCAATCAGCCAAAGAAGCTGCTTATGACAAGGCCGCTGATATTGCTCAAAATATGGCCGCCAAATTAACGGAACTTGGCCGGGCTGTCCAGGCCGCGTCTATTCTCGGCAGATTGACCCCGGAAGGACAGGTTCGCTTTGCCGCCAGAGAAATTCAGAAGTACAATGAGAAGGTTGAAAAAGGCAAGGGCGCGGACAGGTTCAGGAAGAAAATCCCTGGACTGACCAAAGAGCAGGCACAAAAAATCCTTGAGGAAATGAGCGAAATCGCCAAAATGCCAAATGGCAAGGAGAAATTCATTCGTTTCCAGAAGGTTCAGGATTATATCAGCAAACTTGTGCCGACCCCGACGATGGACAAAATCGCTACGCTTTGGAAGGCGGGACTGCTGACAGGGATAAAAACAAGCGGACTAAACATCTTTGCAAATGAAAAAAATCTTGAGTTAGAAGTTATGAAAGATATTCCTGCGGCGGCAGTAGATAAAATTGTGAGTTATTTCACTGGAAAAAGAACTGTAACGCCAACCATTAAAGGATTGAAAAAAGGGTTTATCGAGGGACTTGGCAATGGTCTTGAATACCTTAAAAGCGGCTACAGTGATCGCGATATTGGCGTGAAGCTGGATTATCACAAAGTCAATTACAATACCAGAGCATTTCAGGCGTACACCGAAACCGTGTTTCGTTTTCTTGGCGCACAAGACCAGCCGTTCTATTATGCCGCTCGGCTTCGCTCCCTGTATGGGCAGGCTAAGACTTCGGCAATCAATCTCGGTCTAAAAGGGCAGGCCGCACAGAAACACGTTGACGCATTGATTGAAAATCCGACCGAACAGATGATAAAGAACGCCGCAAAAGACGCAGAGGCCGCCGTATTTATCAACGAAACCGCTCTTGGAAACATTGCCAGAGGGATACAAAGGTTGCCCGGCGGTGAATTTATCGTACCGTTTGGCCGCACGCCGTCGGCAGTCGCAATGCAAGTTGTCAATTATTCACCGGTCGGAATAGTCAAAACTATAATCGAAAATATAGGAAAGGGAAGATTTGACCAGCGCGAATTTTCGATGGGCATTGGACGCGGAATCACCGGCATACCTGCGCTTGTAATCGGAGCAAGGCTGGAAGGCGCAGGAATGATCACACTGGACAGGCCAAAGGACGAAAAAGAGCGCGAACTCTGGAAACTGGAAGGCCGACAGCCAAATTCTGTTTTAATAAATGGTAAATGGCGTACCGTTCAATCTCTTGGACCAGCAGGAAACCTCTTGATTATTGGTGCGCATTTCCAAAGGGCTTTTGACGAAGAAAGCAGTCCGACAGCCGCAATGGGAAGAGCATTGACCGGAAGCGCAAAGTCATTCACAGAACAAACATTCCTACGCGGAGTCAATCTATTTGTGGACGCTTTGAATGACCCTGAATTATCCGGGCCAATGCTGGTCAACAATACCATTTCTTCGTTCGTCCCCACGATTGTTTCCGACGTTGCCCGCGCAACCGACACACAGGAACGCCGGGCCGAATCAGTCGGCGAAAAAGTTATGGCAAGAATCCCGGGCGCAAGACAAACTCTTGAGCCTCAAATCACTGTCCTCGGAGAAGAAAAAGAGCAGACATCCAATCCGCTTGAATTGATGATAGACCCGACACGGCCTTCAAAGGAAATCTCGTCGCCGGTAATCGCCGAACTGCGCCGCTTGTGGAATGAAGGATGGGAAGTATCGCCGTCTTTGCTCGGCGACAAAAAGGGATACGATGTACTATCTCAGGAAGAAAATACAGAACTTTGGAAGCGGGCTGGTGCAATTACAAAAGACAGTCTTGGACAACTTGTTTCCAATAAACTTTACGGCGAACTTCCTGATGAGAAAAAGGCTGAACTTATAGGCAAATTGATTACCGAATCGCAGAAAGTTTCAAGAATCGAAATGGTCGCTAAAAAACTAACCGGGATTGAAGGCAAAGAATTAACCGATATGATTTTTGAACTTCGCAAATCCGGCCTTGCAACAGAAGATATTATTCCCATTGCATTGAGCAAACGAAATCCTCGCAAAGCGCGGAAGGGGGCCGAATGATTTTTTCTTCTATCTGGAATCTTAACCCTACGTTTCAAACCATCAAGATTTCAAGCCTGACTGAAGGCCGAGTGCTTTTCGCAGGCGCGGACGGTCAATTGTCTGATTCCGAGAACCTGACATTTGTTTCGGATATGCTGGGCATCGGAACATCTTCTCCGCAGCGACCCCTGCACATCCGCAAAGACATCAATCAGATTTACACCTTGGTTGCCCTTGACAATGAAAATACGGTTGATAATTCTTCTGGAATCTGTTTTTCATTTCGGGGGCTGACCACGGGCACAGGCGCTACGGCGTTCAAGGAATTAGGCGCGATAGACTGTATTTATACAACCCATAACCACGCAACATTTGCCACGACAATCCGGTTTTATCCCGCGACCGCGGGCTCGCTGGTGGAAGCGATGAAGCTGTCAGGCGCGCTTGCAACATTTACCGTGCCGATTACAGGGACGGATTTGACGTTGTCGGGCCTGACCGCTTCGCAGGCGGTGATGACGAACGCGGACAAAAAACTTGTTTCTGCGGACTATCTCAATCAGGCTGTTAAAACAACGTCAAGTCCGACGTTTGCAGATATAACCGCTAAAAATTTCCTGCCCGCAAACTTGAAAGCCCACTATCATTTTAACAGCGGCGTCGGCAAAGACCTGGGCCCTAATGCAAACGACCTTACGTTGAACGGCGGGGCGGACGCCGCCAATGGAGTACTGGTACTTGACGGCACAGGTGATTATGCCGTATCCGGCAGCAATATCGGAATATCCGGTGCAACCGCAAGAACAATAATCTGTTGGGCAAAAAGGGCACAGGGAACAGGGTCGGCGATAATCTGGGACTGGGGCAATATGGTCGATAACTATAAGCGGTTTGCCCTCGTATGGAATGGTTCGACGGCTGCTGCGCCGAATACCCTGCAACTGGCTATCACCAGCGGAAATCGCATATGGACGTGGGGACAATCGTTAAATACGTGGTATCATATCGCTGTCGTTCTGCCCGATGGGGAGGATAATACAAACGACTTAATCGCTTATGTAAATGGTGTTGCGTTATCAGTTGCGTCAACAGTTGCGCAAACAATTAATACCGTCGACGGCCCGCTTTATATCGGCATTGAAAATGACGGCACAGGCAACGATTTCGCCGGTCAAATTGACGATGTTATGGTTTTCGACAGGGGCCTGTCGCAGCAGGAAATACTCCGGCTGTTTAAGGATAACTCAAAGAGATACATTACCGCGGACACCGTCGCAGCGAACATTATTACCACTCCATATGGCAGTACCCTTGCGGCAAACTGCGATTTGGCAGTCAGTGGTAAATTCAGTTGCAACGGTGCTTCTCCGCAGGCGACTTATACAAGCGGCGGAGCGGTCGCAACTACCGCGGGTGCTTTCGGATTTGGTTCGGACGCGGAAAGAATAGCCCTGACGACGCTGGTGAATAATCTAAGGTCGGCCCTTATAGGCAATGGGATAATGATTTAATAAAACAGAAAGGATTTTTATGGAAACCGAACAGAAACAGCCAACGCAGCAAAATGTAAATCTCGAAACAATGTCAAGTGAACAGTTGGCTTTGATACTTAGCGAACAGTACAAACAGGTGTTTCAAGTCAACCAGAACATTCAGGCAATCGAGCAACTTATCAGAAACAGGCTGGCAGGGGCGAAGATTCAAGGCCCGCCGGAACAACCAATGGAGCGGCAAAATGACAAGGGATGAAATCGAAACTCTTGCGGAGTTAATCGCCATCAAGACCAACGACCGGTACTTGGAAATCGTAGAGAAAATCATTGCAAATGAAATCACTTCACATTCTTCACGGTGCGAAGTAAACAAATATCGGAAAACCGCGTCGGTTATTTCAGCCATCTTTGGCGGTATCATCGTGGCCGTTGTGGATTGGATATTGAAAAAATAAGCCCGCCCCGACGAAAGCCGGGACGGGCGGGAGGTGTAAATACTTTGTCCATTTTCCTGCGATTTATCAGATTTGCACAAAATAATTTAGCAACTTTCAAGTCCATTTTTTTCACTCCCTTTTTCTATAATTTATTGACCGTCCCGCCGTATTTCCAACGCTTCCCTATCTCGATATACAGACCGTCCGGTGTGAGTTCGTCAGGCGATCCGTTGAAGTCAGGAAAGGCCTCCTGAATCAGGCTTGCTACACATTCCGAACACCACATCCGCCAGCGCACCGGCGTTATTATCTCCAACGGTGTCGCAAATGACAGCAAGCCGAACAAATCATACCTAAACTCCATCTTCTCGAGGAATTCGGCAAAACGATACGCCTTGTTTTCTTCGTCGTCCGTCATCGGGATTACCTGCCTGTCCCAGTACTCGGGGTGTGAATATATTATCCGCTTAAATCGAGGCCCGTTTTCACCACTTTTCATTGTTGAAGAGAAACTCAGGTCGCAGTATCTTTCTGAGAACAGGAACTCGCTGTGTACCCGGTTCGACCGAAGGCTGATAAGCCAATCGGTGAACGTTGCCTTGTAGCCTGCCGCCTTTGCTTTCCTGAGGTTAAAATGCAAGACAGTGCAATTCATTTTTCATTTTCCTTTCGCCTTGAACTTTTTTCCGTGCTTCCAAACTGTTTCGTTGTCATTTTTTTGTCAGCCTGCAATACTCTGCGATTAAAATCGCATCGGCTGTCGCGTGTGTTATTTTTATATTCGGCCATTGTCGCTGTGCCTTCGCTTTCGTAACGTTCTTGTCGCCTTTAGTCAAGCAGCCAAGAGCCTTTTGCCATTTTTGGGGCGAGACATAATCAAATGGAATCTTATGTGCGGTTAGCATCCCCTGCAAAAAGCCAAACGAAACACCGAACTTGAAGCTGCTGGCCACGCCCTGCTTGGGCATACTGTGAACTCTTTCAAGGAAAGCAAAGACGGCATCGCCTTCGTCGTTGAGTTTCGTAATGTATTCAAATATGTCAGATATATCCGCGTCGGTCTGGTTTTTGAATTTGAAGGTTGCAACGACCGCACCGGCCTCGTCGAGAATCCCGATTCCACCGCTTTGACCTGGGTCTATACCACAATAATAACAAGTCATTAGGTTATACCTCCTGTTTTTACGCTCATACACACTCCTTTGGCGGTTTCGGTAAGTCAATGCCTATGTAGAATTTCATTTTTTATTCCCCGCTTTTTTTGTTCCTTCATCTTTTGTTCCTTCATCTTTCCCAACAAGGCAACAAGGCAGGCGTTATACGCCTTAAGAATATCGATGTGCTCTGTTTTCTTCATTTAACTTCCTCAACAATTTTTCCGTCCGCTTCAATTCTACCTTGTCTTCAATCCACTGCCATATTAGTGCCTCTTTGCTCATTTCCAAACAGTCCGGGCAGACATAGCAAGCATAAATGACCGTCGGTTCAAGGCTGGTGAATGGCTCCTTGCAAAGGAAACACTCAACGGTCTCCTCCTTTTTTTCGGGCACTCCATTTAGTTCGGCCTCGCGGATTTTGGGGTGGGTCATATTATCCATTGTCAGTTTCTCCCCGCTCTTGTTTCTCGGCTATTTCTATCAGTCTCATTATCTGGCCAAGGCGGGTTGTGCCCGGCCACCGCCTGCATACATTAAGCCACCTTTTTGTCCATTCCGCGTCCAAAGTGGCCTGTATTTTTATCGTTTTTGCTTTCGTCCTTGCCATAATTACTCCTTTGGTTTTTTTTCAATCTTTAGGAATCTCATTAGAAGAGCTGCGCCGGTTGACCGTCCCGCCCTCGTTGGCCCAGCATCCACCGCCGGTCTGGCCGGTAGCGTTGACCGTACCGCCGTAGTTGGCCCAGCAGTCCCCGCCCGTCTGGCCGGTAGCGTTGACTGTCCCGTCCTTGCCGGCCCAGCATCCACCGCCGGCACAGCAGCGTCCGCCGGTCTGGCCCGTAGCGTTGACCGTACCGCCGTCGTCTGCCCAGCAGTCCCCGCCCGTCTGGCCCGTAGCGTTGAC
>Ga0265297_10002467_pt1 | contig 37576 bp, 25 predicted proteins | sample Munlanlwell13791_FD_192502 | JGI IMG/M metagenome (GOLD analysis project Ga0265297, IMG submission 192502) | Leachate microbial communities from a municipal landfill in Southern Ontario, Canada - Leachate well 137-91 | ecosystem: Engineered > Solid waste > Landfill > Unclassified | place...
AAGAGTAAAAACAGTTGAGAAGCAAGACAATAATATCGTTAGTACCAATCTTTACATAGGTGCTCTTGAGATTAAAAAGTACGATAAAGACGGGACAGTAATGACAGAAGTCCAAAGATATTACCCATCTGGCACTGTAAGGAAGCTTATCTATACAGGCGATACCTTAAAAGAAAACAAACTATCCTATGCCATAGGTGACCATATCGCATCAACAAAGTCATATGCAGACAACTCTGGTTACGATGACTCGACTACCTGCAATACCTACTATCCATACGGATCCCAATACAACTATGGCTGTAATGATCCAGATACTACTCACCGCTATACAGGACAGATCAAAGACAATAGCTTCATGGATCTTTATTACTATAATGCAAGATATTACAATCCAACCCTTGGTATATTTATGTCAGCAGACAAAGCTCAAGGACCAAATAGATATGCCTATGTGGGAGGCAATCCTATTATGAGGAATGATCCGAGTGGGATGGTTGTTGAGGGGGGTGGAGGAAGTTCTGATTCCGGAGATGTTGCTATGTGGAGGCTGCAACAGGGAAGCATGGACTATGTACAGTATTGTAATGATATGATGAATAGCGGTAATTCTCAGGCTGCAAGTTTTTATGCTCTGGAAAGGGCAAGAGTTATAGCTGATAGAAACGGTTATCAAGGGTTAAGAGAGGTTGATATGATTGCAGCTGTACAAGGAGCAACTGAAACGATCGGGGGAGCCATGATGTTTATGGGCGCTGCCAAGGGGATGATGCAGAGAATAAGTGGCCAAAAGGTCTCTGGATCTAATGACTACAGTGGATTTCATATAAGTAAAGCTTACAGACGTGCTAGAAACAATCTTCAAAAAACGCTAGCTCCTTATGGATATAGCGCTAAAATAATATATGAACCAGACACAGTTCCAGATTACGTTACCGGAAAACAAATACATTTTGGAGCTAGGGTAGACCATGAGGCCAAAGTTGTCGAATTAAATGCTGCTGTAGGAAGTAAATATATAGAATTAATGGAAGAGATAGGGCCACATGAAATAGAGCATATTAAATTTGATAATATTCGTCAAAGTTTTCTTGATCCAAAATCTCCGGGTTATAATCCTAACAGACCATTGTCAACAGCATTTAGGGATATTCAAGCACATCGTAACGATTTTTCATCAATCTACAAGGGTAAGCCACTGGAAAGCACAAAATTTTATAAAGCTGCTAATGAGCTTCAGGCAGAAAGCGTATGGGCGCAAACATTGGTAAATAGTGGTCTTCCACCTGATTATGATGGTAGGTTTGAAGTGTATAAAGCAAGATTGTCTGAGACAGATCTGGCATTTCACAATGATCAAGGTATTGCTTTGCGGTTGGGTACGATTCATTTTGGAGGAGGTAGAATGTGGTATACTCCTCCTACTCCATAGTGCAAGATACAGCACTGTTATTTCAAATAAATTGATTATTCGCTTCATTTTTTTGATAAAATAGTGCATGGATAAAAAATATCTTCCTTCGGAGTTTGAAAAAAAATGGTCAAATAAATGGATAGATGATAAAACCTATCAAACAAAACAAGGTAAAAACAAAATTTACGCTTTGTCGATGTTTCCTTATCCCTCAGGATCAGGTCTTCATATCGGCCATGTGCGTATTTATACGGGTACTGATGTCCTGGCAAGATATTTCCGTATGAAAGGATATTCGGTTTTGCACCCGATGGGCTGGGATGCTTTTGGACTTCCGGCGGAAAACGCCGCTGTCAAAGAAAAGAAAAACCCCATGGACATGGTGCCGCTCAATATTGCCAATTTTAAACGCCAGATGCAGTCGCTGGGATTTTCCTATGACTGGGACAGAGAGTTTTCTACTACTGACCCGGAGTATTACCGGATTACCCAGTGGCTCTTTATCCAGTTTTTCAAGATGGGACTTCTTTACAAAAAAAATACTCCGATCAATTACTGTCCGAAATGTAAGACAGGCTTGGCTGAGGAAGAAGTATTAAATGACGGTACTCATGAGCGCTGCGGGTCAATGATCACCAAAAAAGAACTGCCGCAATGGCTTTTCCGGATCACAGCTTATGCCGACAGGTTGCTTAAAGATCTTGAAGGGCTTGACTGGCCAAAAGGGATTCTTGAGATGCAGAGGAATTGGATAGGTAGATCAGAGGGAGTAGAATTAGAATTTAAAGTTCAGAATTCCGAATTCAGAATTAAGGTTTTTACAACTGCCTTAGATACTATTTTTGGTGCTTCTTTTATGGTGATATCACCAGAGCATGATTTTGTTACTGAGCTTTTAAACTCAAATCTCAAATGTCAGATGTCAAAACTCGACGAAATAAAGAATTATGTAGAGAAAGCTAAAACTAAGTCGGAGATTGAAAGAAATACTGAAAATAAAGATAAAAGCGGTGTTTTTACAGGATTATTTTGTATTAATCCATTTAATAACAAGTTGGTTCCAATCTGGATAGCTGATTATGTGTTGATGAGCTATGGTACTGGCGCAGTGATGGGAGTACCAGGTCATGATAGTCGCGATCATGAATTTGCAAAAAAATTTAAGCTACCAGTAATTCCAGTTATTAAACCAAAGAACGTAAATATAAAATTGGAGAACGATGGATTTTGGAATTATGAAGAGATAAAAACAAAATATTTTGACGAATCAATTCTTTTTAATTCAGGAGAGTATAGTGGTTTATCAAGCAAAGTAGCTAAAGAAAAAATGAACCTTTTTTTAGAGAAAAACGGTATGGGCGAACGGAAAATAAACTATCATCTGCGCGATTGGATATTCTCGAGACAAAGGTACTGGGGAGAACCGATTCCTATGATCTATTGCGCTAGATGCGCAATAGATCAAGTGAAAAGTGAGCAATTAAAAGTGAAAAGTTATAATACAGAATTCAAGATTGATAGAGAGGTAATCGAGGCAAATCTGGGGTGGTTTCCTTTGCCTGATGAAGAATTACCACTGAAACTTCCATACGTTAAAAGCTATGAGCCAACAGATACAGGCGAATCTCCGCTTTCACAGATTGATTCTTTTGTCAAAACAAAATGTCCGAACTGCGGAGGTGAAGCCAGGCGCGAAACAGACACTATGCCGAACTGGGCAGGATCATGTTGGTATTTTATTGCTTTTTCTTTTTGGAATCAAGAAAATCAAAATTCGAAATCCGAATATCGAAATTCGAAACAAACTCAAAATCTAAATAACCAAAACAGTTTAAAAAATTCGAATTTCGAAAATTTAGATTTGTTTCGAGATTCGAGTTTTGATATTCGAAATTTCAATAATCCTTGGCTTCCGGTAGATTGGTATTTGGGTGGGGCAGAACACGCTGTACTTCATTTGTTGTATGCACGTTTTTGGGTAAAAGTTCTTTATGATCTGAAACTGATTGATTTTAAGGAACCGTTTTTACGCTTGCGTAATGTTGGTATGGTCTTAGCTGAAGATCACAGAAAAATGAGTAAATCAATTGGTAATGTAATCAATCCGGACGATGTGATAAAAGAATACGGCGCAGACACTTTACGGATGTACGAAATGTTTATGGCGCCGTTTAACCAGGAGATTGCCTGGTCGACGACCGCACTCCAAGGAGCATATAGGTTTTTGAAAAGGGTGTGGAGCATATATGATAAGTTAAAAGTTAAGAATGAAGAGTTAAAAGTTAAAATTGAAAAGATAAAAATTATTGAGGACAGTCAACTGGTAACTAAGCTAAATAAAACCATCAAAAAAGTTACCGAAGATATTCAACAGATTAAATATAATACGTCAATTGCCAGCATGATGGAATTTCTCAACGCTTGGGAAGCTAGAACCTCCGAGGTTGAGGAGGAGCGAAGCGACGGGAAAACCTCGGAGGTTAATAACGGACTGTCAATAGACAACGCCAAGAAATTCCTGCAGATCCTGGCTCCTTTTGCTCCGTATATAACCGAAGAAATTTGGTACAGTGTTTTTGGTGAAACACAGTCGATCCATTTATCTACCTGGCCATCAGTGGACGACAAATCAATTATTGATACAGAAATCCAGTTACCGGTTCAGATCAACGGTAAAACCAGAGCTGTTTTGCATATTTCTTCATCCGACAGTTCTCAGGATACGGTTGTCAAAAAAGCATTAACTAATGAAAAAGTCCAAAAATATCTGGAAGGGAAAAAGCATCGTGTAATATATATTCAGAACAAAATACTTAATTTTGTTCTAACATAATTTCTATTATGGATAGTTTTACAAAACTGAAATATCTGGAAGACTCTTACTTATTAAACGACCATGCTGCGATTATTGACGTAAACAAAGACGAGAAGGGTAATGATGTGATTATTCTTGACCAGACGATTTTCTATCCGCAGGGAAGCGGCCAGCCATATGATCAGGGAATAATAAAAAATGAAAATGCCGAGATGAAAATAAATGAAGTCAGATTTTTTGAGGGAAAAGTTCATCATATTGGCCAAATGATTAAAGGAATCTTTAGTTTAGAAGATAAAGTTAATCTTATCGTTGATGAGACCAGACGGTCTTTTAACAGACGCAATCATACTGCCGGACATTTAATTGATATTGCGATTAAAACGATCGGAGAATTTACTCCGGTTAAAGGCTTTCATTTTCCCGAAGGCGCCTATGTAGAATATCAGGGTGTGATTGACGAATCAAAACGCGAGGAAATCAAAGCCAAGATACAACAAGAGGTTGACAAAATCATAGCAAGTAACTTAGGAGTCGTCTGTCAATTGACAAGTATTGATGAGCTGAGAAATCTCTGCGACTTCGTTCCCGAATGGCTACCCAAAGATAAGCCGATAAGAATAGTGAAAATCGGTGACTATAAAGCCCATCCCTGCGGAGGAACACATGTAAGATTAACCGGAGAAATCAAAAAAATGACCATTGAAAAAATCAGCAGTAAAAAAGGGAATACGAGAATAAGTTATAAAATAGAATGAAATTAAATTACCTCGAAGCACTTCATGGTTTAGAACGTTAAAATAGGGAAATCGCTTGCAAGATAATAATTCGTCTGTTAAAATATGAGCCATTGATTTATGTCTACATCACTCGAGTGTTGGTATGATCATACTAAGGAACGATTATGCCAACCAAGAAAAATAGCTATATTAGGAGCAAGTGGAGCAGTTTGTCCGCGTTTTTATCTACCGGCATTAGATAGTATCATTGGCCAATATCCCAATCTACGTTTTATTCCGGTAAGCCGGGATCCGGAGCAAGCTTCACCCAGATATCTTGCCATACCGATGGCAGAGTGTGGTTGGGTAAGTTTGGACGCCTTTCAAAAAGGAGAAGTGCAGGCAGACGCAGCTATTATTGCTACTCCCACATGTTCACATCTAACGCTAGCACGTGATTATCTTGAAACGCAAAAAGGGCTAGTAATGATCGAAAAACCAATCTGCATGCCAGGCGAATTAGGGGAGCTTGTTCATTTATTAAATTTTTCTCGCTATAGTACTAGAGAAAGAATATTTGCCGCTGATTTTTTTATGGATAGTCCTGCTTTTAAGGCAGCATTGGGCTGGATATATAATAACACCAGCGATTCAAATCCGATAGCCAAAATTACCGGTAGGTTGGTAGAAAACTGGCCTATTGAGTACGGTCGGGAGTGGTTGACAGATCCGGATATTAACGGTGGCGGATTGGGAATGGATGTACTTCCGCACGTGATCGCCCTTGTAAGAACAATTTTAGATAAAGTCCATATTGGTGATTCAATGGTTGTTAAAGAAAGTTTTTTAGCAAGATACACTAATGATGGACAACCTGCGGAGGGTAAGGGCGAAACTTACATGTGGTTAAAAGCGAGCGCTCGTGGAATTCCTATTATTATGGATGGCGGTAAAGGTACTGGAGATCATTATTACGGCGTCACAGTTCATTATAAAAATGGAGACAGCATAGAAATATTTACAGGTATGGACGGTTCAGATGGATGTGATCCTTATGTAAAGCTTAGTAAAAGAGGAAAGGCTCTCACTTATGTTTTTCCAGGTGCTGGAGTTGGTTATGGAGATATACTTAGGGATTTTATATCAATAGTTTACGATACCGAAAATCCTCAAGCTTTTTACAGCCTGAATGAAAGATTGCGTGCAGCAATGACCGGTGTTCAAGTAGTTGCCAATGCTTACGCAAAATCTGATGGATCGTTGATAAGCCATTCTCTTGGTACAACTCCTAAGACTCCGCAGCAAATAGCGTCTCGCGCTGATAGCAACGTCCAAAAAAATATGATTTCGGATCTTCGTATCGTGTAGTAACTGCAGCTGGTAGCATGATTGAAATCCCTTGAGATTTGAAAACTGTTTTTATATTTAATCACAGGTGTCGTTTTTGTTACGCTTCTTCTTGTGAGCCCGTCGGGACTCGAACCCGAAACCAACAGCTTAAAAGGCTGCTGCTCTAACCAGTTGAGCTACGGGCCCTCAAAGGATTATTTTATCATAAAAATTGATTTCTTTGGTAAAGATGCACTAAAATATATTTATGTCAGAAAATCCAACCGCGAAACCACACAAGAGTAATACCGAATTACCGAATAAATTAAGAAAAATAAAATCAATGTTAAAAGACTATTTTGAACCAAACGAATTAAAGTATACTGCCTTGGTAATGATGGCCATTGCCACGTTGGGATTAACTGCACTGCCTAAAGTAACTCTTGCCGAAGGAGGAGAGTCAATAAATCCGCGGATACACGATCAAAGATTCATGTATCATAATTTCGGACAACAATTACCTCCTCTTCAATCCGGAAATTTACGCCAAAGCGATAACGAAAGGCATAGTGATGTTTATCGTACAAAAAGAAAAGATAAGATGAAGACAGAACCTGTTGGTTATAAGGAGGTTTCTGGCATAGTGACAAAATATTCTGATTCTTTACTAAATAAAGTGTTGAAAAACAGATTCGGAGTAAAATTTGGTAAAGATGGTGAAGCGTCAGGGGGTCATTTGGATATTTGTCAATTGGCATTAATTAACGACAGACATCTGATAGCTCCAAATCCTATTCATTTTCCTGAATATGGAGATAGATTTTGGATGATCGTAAAAGAACTCCAATCGTCAGGTTTGTCCAAACAGGAAATTGCTCAAAGAATTAGGACAGAGTACTCTGGAGAACTTGACAGTCTGGCTGTAAAAACAATTATTGGTAGGAGCGTTTGGGTTGAGATAGGTGATAAGAAATATGAATCTATGGTAGCGGATCTTGCCAGTATTAATCATGTTTTACAGTATGCAGGTTTTACTTCTGTCGACGGATCTGTCCCGGATACATTTATTGCTGATGTATCCGCTTCATTTGTCGAGAGTTTGGGCTACCATTACAAAGGTGGAGATCTTTTTGATAAAGATGGAAATTATGTAAGACTGTCAATGTCTATATATATAGAATCAGAATAAAATTGATATAATGTTTTTTATGGCTCTTGAAAAATCACAGAAAAAATACATCAAGGAAAATATTTACAAACTAACCATTGATGAAATTTCAGCAAGAATAAATATTCCTAAAGAAGAAATTCACGAGTATCTCAAAGACCGCTGGGGAAATGAAAAATATGAAAAATTTCTTTCCAAAACCAATATTCCCACTCGATCCGACGAGGAAAAAATTAATATCAACAACTTTAATATCATTGATTGGTTAAAGAAAAACTGGCCGTTTTTACTTTTCTCAGCGATCCTAGTTTTTGTGGCTTATTTTAATGCTTTACATAACGAGTTTGTCTCTGATGATAAAGCCATTATTAATGAAGGTTTAGGGTTAAAGTTGCCGAACTTTACGAATATGTTTAAGACGGCTTCGGGATTTAATATGGATATGTTCTTTTATATTGCCCGTCATCTTGGCGGAACTAATCCGGCTTATTTTAGAATTTTTAATATTTTCTTTCATCTTGGAAATGTTTGGGGTGTTTATTTATTGCTTTATTTGATCGGTTCTCCTGTGATTGCGACTCTGACAGCTTTGTTGTTTGCCGTTCATCCTATTCTGATCGAATCGGTCAGCTGGGTAGCCGGCGCTCCCTATTCCCAGTATGGATTCTTCCTGATATTCTCCTTAATTACTTACATTCTCTCGACTAAAGATAAAAAACTCTATATATTGTCGGTATTTTTGTTTTTTATGGCAATGTTATCTTCGGAAAAATCAGTATTTTTTCCGCTCGTAATCTTTATCTACGAATTGGCGTTTAATAATAAAAAAATAAGATGGCTGAAAATAATGCCCTTTTTCGGAATATCATTCCTTAATGGTCTAAAATTGTTGGGATTACTTGAACAAAGGGCGCAGGATCTGACAAGACTTAATTATTCCCGTCCGTCATTTATTAATCCTTTCATACTCGTACCGGTAGCTATCACTAATTATCTCCAGCTGATTTTCTGGCCGGACGGATTAACCTTGTATCATTCGGAAATGTATAATACCGTTCCTGTTTTTATAATCAGGGCAGTATTTTTCATAATCTATTTGGTGCTTATTTTTATCAGCTACAAACGCAATCGTCTGGTTTTTTTTGGATTATGTCTTTTTATTATCAGTCTTAGTCCGACACTCTTACCTTTTGGACTGTCGTGGATAGTAGCAGAACGTTATGCCTATTTTGCCGCTCTTGGGATATTTATCAGTATTGCTGTGGTTATGGCAGATTTGCTGAAGAATAAAAAAACCGAAATAATGGTGGTAATTTTTTTTGTTCTGATTATTATCAGTCTTACAGTAAGGACGATTGTTCGCAATTTTGAATGGAAAAACGAAGATAATCTTTGGTTGGCAACAGGCAGGACTTCGCCGTCAGACCCGAAAACGCATAATAATCTGGGAGACTATTACGGCCGGCACGGTGATTGGAATAATGCGATTAAAGAGTTTCAAATTGCGCTAAAGCTTAATCCCCGCTATGCCGAGGTTTATCATAATATAGGAATGGTCTATCAACAGGTTGGCAGACAGGAAGAAGCCAGGACTGCTTATCTCAAATCGATTGAGCTTAATCCGTACCTTTGGCAGTCCATGGAAAAAGTAGCGGTGATTTATTTTACTGAAAAAGATTATGTTACGGCCGAGAAATATATGAAAAAGGCTTTTGAAATTAATCCGAAAAGCGATGAAATCGCCAGTAATTTAGGTATTATCTATTTGAGCTTGGATAATCCATTAGAAGCAAAAGTTTATCTTCAAAAAACTCTGGAGCTTAATCCGAAGAATCAAAAAGCCAAAGAAATGCTGGAGAAGATATACAGCATCAAATAGTAAATTTTATTTCATCCTTTTTGCATCCTGTAAAGCAGTGTCTGCCAATACAATTGCTCTTTTTAAAGCTGTATATTCTGCCCAATTCCGAGCCATGCTGGCTTCAGCCGGATGCGCGCTAAGTCGTTCCCAGATTGCGTATTTTTCCTCTTCGGATCCTTCTATAATTGATCGATGTAAATAGTTATCTTTATTTTGTGGAGCTCCCAAGATGTCAAAAATGCTTATTTTTGTTTCGAAAGCAGCTCTTCTAAGCAGTTTTAACGCATGTTTAATTGCCGCGGTATCTAAATGCTCTATATCTTGACCAATATTGCTGTATAGATGAGATTGGGTATCATATCGCTTATCATATCCTTCATGAATATACAAGAATATACCATCTATTTCTCCATAAGCTGTAGATACACTTTGAAAGATTGAGGTAAGTTTCTGACTGCTTGATGCCTGTTGCTGTTCTTCAGCATTTTGGTCAAGTTGACGAACGGCATAAGCATATGGAGCAGTAAGTCTCAAACTTCTGTGAGTAAAATATCCGCAAAATTCATTAAAAGCATTGCCCGAAAGTCCTTGTCTTTCCAAAAAATTGCCGATAACAATTTTCATTGCCGTGGCTTCATCAAATTTTTTTTGGTCTCGGACTGCATGTGAAAAACGGAGTGGTAGTGTAAAATAATTAGCAGTATCCTTGATTTGATTCCACAGCGGTAGTTTTTCTGTCATAGTAAAATTTTGCTCTGATTTTACATTGTTAGTAGGCTTTTGTCAACGACCGCTAAATTTATAGATTTTTTTTGGTTGTTATTCAAGTTTGCAGGTGGTAAAATAGATGTATGAAGCACCAGCTAATAAAGCTTGAGAATGGTCTCCATGTGATACTTATTGATACTGAGGCTTTTCCGACATTGACAACGCTTCTTCTTATCGGAGCTGGTTCAAGATATGAAAATAAAGAAAATAACGGCATTGCTCACTTTTTTGAACACATGGCTTTCAAAGGTACTAAAAAATATCCGACCTCATTGACCATTTCATCAATCATCGAAGGTATGGGCGGAGTTTTTAACGCTTTTACTTCTAAAGATCACACGGGTTATTGGATAAAAGCAACGAACGAGAACTTTGGTCAGACAATTGATGTTTTATCAGAGATGATTCTTCATCCGCTGCTGCTTCATGAAGAAATCGAAAGAGAAAAGGGAGTAATTGTTGAAGAGATTAATCTTTATGAAGATACGCCATACCGTAAGGTTGGCGAAGTATTTGATACGCTTTTATATGACGGTAGTCCTCTTGGTTATGATATCGCCGGTGAAAAAAAGACAGTAAAAAGTTTTAACCGTCAGACTTTTACTGACTATATGGGCCAACTGTATCATCCGAACAACGCGGTTCTGGTTGTAGCGGGAGGATTAGATAAAGTTAAAAGTGAAAAGTTAAGAGTTAAGAGTTACCTCCAGATAATTGAGGAAAAGTTTGGTAAGTGGGGGGAAGGAAGTAACGCTTCTTTTGAAAGAGTGATTGAGAGCCAAACAAAACCCGAACAGTTAATTAAGCACAAGAAAACAGAGCAGGCTCATTTTTGTCTGGGCTTCCGGACATTTTCCTTTTTTGATAAACGCAGGTATGCCCTCAGTCTTTTAACAACCATTCTTGGCGGAGGTATGTCATCTCGCTTATTTACGGAAGTCAGGGAAAGACGAGGTCTTTGTTACTATGTTTCAACCGGTCGTGAATTATATCACGATGTTGGTATGATGGTGACTCAGGCCGGAGTAGCCAATGATCTTGATAAGATAAAAGAAGCTATAGCAATAATTCTTAAAGAACATAGGAAGATTGCTAAAGGCGATTTAAAAATCGAAGAACTGCAGAAAGCCAAGAATTTACTTAAAGGAAGAATGTTATTATCAATGGAAGATTCATCCAATGTGGCTTCACTTTTCGGTACTAAAAAGATTCTTGAGAACAGTATTATAACTCCGGAGGATACAATTAAGCAAATGGAGGCTGTTTCAGGAGAAGAAATCCAATCATTAGCTGAAGAAATTTTTGTTCCGGAAAGATTAAACTTCGCTATGATTAGTCCGTTTGAAAATAATGAAATACAGATAGCCGATATGATTAGCAGATAGTATTATTTAAATATTATTGTAAATTGTTTTTGATACTTCACGGATAAAATCGACCAGTTTATTTTTATCTTTACCTTTTGTCATAATACAGATTAAATATGGCCATTTTTCCGAGTAGACAATTCCGCAATCATGGATTTGGCTGATACCTTCTTGATCGATATCTCTGACTCCATATTTTAAGGCGGTTTTCATAGTTTTCGGTAAGCCAGCTTTTATACCAAGATTGAAACTAGATTGCGTAAGATAATTCAGAGCTCTTTCCGACATTTCCCGGTTAAGATATGTGGCATTGTAAAGTACGCGAAAAAGTCCGGCATATGATTTGATATTCACAAAATTTTCCGGAGTAGACGAATCAGGATAAACAATATCCAGCTCTTGATGAACTGATTTTAGATATTTCCGGTCAACATTATTGTTTAGGATTTCAAAGGCTATGTTGTCAGATAAAGAAATCATTCTCCTTAGCAATTCGTCAATACTGTAGTTTTGGCCGACTTTCAGGCGGTCTGTTTGCTGAATATTCTCTACCAGAATATGTTGACCGGTATAAATTATTTTTTTTTCCAGAAGCTGCTGTTCGGTTTCGGCTTTTTTGAGATATGCGATCATTACCGGGACTTTGAGTAAGCTTACCGGTGAGAAAAGAGCTTTTTCATTGATACCGATCCATGGCCCATTATTAAGATCACGGTAATAGACAGAGTATTCGATCAAATAATCCTGGTAATTATTGATTATCTCGTTGACCTTTTTTTTTATCAGGCTGGTATAGATCTGATTTTGCTTGCTGTCTTGGTAGAGCTCACAGTCGAGTAGCGGATTAGTTAATTTTTTATTTTGGGACCTAACTATTGAAAGAAAATTTTTATCCTTGAAAATTAAACCGGTCTTTATTAATGCAACAGCGATGGTAAAACCAAAAATAAAAGCTGTCAAGAAAAATAATAATGAACGTCTTTTCATAATAAAACAGCAATAAAAATAGCAGAAAGCCTGAAATATTACAAGGGATGCATGAATGTGTCCAATAGTCTATTAATGTTCAAGAAAATTACATAGTTATAGGAAGTAATAGCGATATTTTAACTAAACTTGTGCAATTTAACAAAATAGTGCATGTAATAGATATTATAGAATTTATACATAAAATAGATATTGTGCATATAAGTAGACATATCAGAATAAATAAATAAAGTACTTGACATGCATACTACATTCGCTTTATACTGAAAATAAGCCATGGATCAAACAGAAAACCGACTACATCACTTAAGTCACAATCAATTAAAAGCGCTCTTCATTCTTGCAAAGAGCGAGAAAGGAATAATATCATCAACAGGCTCCAGTAATAATATCGGAAAAAAGGGTAAGTCATTAGGAGGAATATTTTCTTCATTATCAAGGCAGATAATTAATGGCAGCAATTTGGTAATACCATGGGGAAAAGCAGATTCAGGAAGAGGATTGTATTGGAAATTGAACGAAAAATTAATTACGAAAGACAGATTATTACAAATTACCGCTGAACTGTTAGCTTATGCCTAAAAAAACCGAGCGGAATGCAAAAAAGGACCAACTGATTGTAGAAACAATCATCAACTATAAAGCAATAGTTCAAATTCTTTGCATCTTTAGCATCAGTTTCGTTATTACTTTTTTGTTGGTTAGCAAGGTACCTGAACTGATAATCAGACTAAAAAAATCCGTACCGAAACCAGATATAGCCAAAAGGATCGCCAAAACCTCAATATTTCAAGTGAATGATGATTCAGACTATATTGACGCTGTTATATTAAAAGGATATATTGATGAAGAAAGCACCGGTTATCTTTTAATTGATTCGAGATCAAAAGAAGAGTATGATGCCGGCCACATAAAAAATGCAATCAATCTGCCATTATACCTGGATTACCAATCGCCCTATAAAAGCGTGGTTGAAAAAACCATATGGACAGCAAAGGTAAAAAAAGCTGCTGCAGGCAAACAAATAGTAATTGCTTACAGTTATTCCAAAGAAAACAATCTATTAATGTCCATGGTTAAGAGTCTCAGAAAAGAAAGATATCCGATAAAGGCTTTGTCTGTTGGCTGGGGAGACTGGCTAAATTTGCCGTCATGGTTGCCCGGTGCTGATCTGTCTAATGGTTTTTCTTATAACAGTTACGTAATCAGAAATAACCAATGAAAAAGAAAATTATTATAAAAATCAAGCAGGTAATAATCATCCTTACGGTGATATTCAATATATTGCCGTTGGGTATATTTTACTGGCAACCGGAGCCAAAAGACGCAAAGGCGGTTGATCTGACAATCGTATCAAAAACCAGCCAATCTGACTGGGCTGCTGGAAAATATGAATTCAATGAAATTGATCTTAACGGATCTGCGGGTGATATTAAACTTCAGGCTGATCTTGGCAGCTGGGATGCTTCGGGTCCGGCAAGTATTAATAAGTACATATATACTAATACTAAATTAATTAAGGTCAATCGGTACTTATATCTTTTTAGAAATCGTACTCTTGGCCAGTTTTTAAGATATGATTTGGATAGCAAAGAATGGAAAGAAATGGCATATTTGCCAATTGAACCCTATGAAGTTCTTGATGCCACCACGAATGGAGTAGACAAAATCTACGCTTTTGCTACAAGAACTGGTAGACAGCACTTCTTAACCTATGATATCCCGACAAACACTTGGACATTGGGAGATGCCGGTAATACCCTGGGAGCCGGAGCAACTTTAGAATATGTTTCAGGAGCAACTGACTATATCTATGCTTTCCGGGGTAACAACTCGACTGACTTCTGGCGCTATAATTTCGAAACCTGGGGATCATTGACCAACTCGACTGCCCGGTGTACCACATACTGTGATCTTATGTATGATGGAACAAAGTACCTTTACGCCATGATTGACTACAGTACTGATAGGCTCTACCGGCTTGATACGACTGTAGCTGCTCCTACGTGGACGGCAATCGGGACTAGTCTTCCTGATGGTTCTTCTTATTATCCAAGCGATATGGTAACGGTCAATGGTAACATTTATATGTTGAAGGGTAATGGGACCAAGACATTTTACCGTTATAACGGGACTTCGTGGTCGGAGATGGCAAATTTGCCTTATGTTACAACCTACGGTTCAATTACCTATGACGGAGATAACGGTGAAAACAGAATTATCGCCTATGTAGATAACGGCACCTTGCTTTACTATTACATTGACACCAATACTTGGAGTCAAGGATCACCCGGACCGACACTTTATTCGTATGATGGCAGCCAGACCTTTACATCGGATAACAACGGCAACTATTATGTCTGCCGTGCTCAAAACTCTGCTACTTGTTATAAATTCGACGGTAGTACTTGGACGACAATAACTTTTGCCACTGGTAATTTAGCTGATAATACTGTTATGGCTTTTCTCAATGGCTATCTGTATGTTGGTATGGGAAACAGTACTAACTTCCGTCAGGTCACACCGGCAACAGGAGCTTCTGCCAGTTTAACCTCAACCTCAAACAATTTTTCTGTTGGATCATCAATGGCGGCCTCCGAATCAGCTAATTTATTTGTTGTTCACGGCAATTCAACTGCGTTCAGACGATATAATACTTCATCAGGTTGGACTACTTTGGCGACATTTCCGGAAACCGCAGGACGTGGTACATCAATAGCCAGGCTTGGCAACCATATTTACGGAGTTCTGGGAAACAACCGTGGTCGCACATATCGGTATTCGGAAATTGCCAACAGCTGGGAAGAGATGGCGTCATTGCCTGTTGGGGTTTATTCAGGCGGTCAAATGATCTCCGATGGCGCCAGATACTTATATATTCAAACAGGAGGGGATAATGATCTGACTGCCAAACAGTTTTACCGTTATGATAGCCAGAATAATCTTTGGGAAAGAAAAGCTGATACTCCGAATATTGTCAGATATGGCGGAGGCCTGGGAATTAATACGGCTAACGGAAATATTTATTCAAATCAAGGTTATGGCGGCGGATTTTGGAAGTATAGCCAACCAACTAAAACCTATACGACATCAGGAGCATGGCATTCACCCGTATATGATCTAAGTTCGGTTTCGTCGTTTGAATCCTTTACGTCAACAACTGCACCGGCAGCCGGAGTGGAGAACAGTATTTTATTCTATTCACGTTCGTCTGGAGATAGTATTGTTTGGGACGAATGGGAACCGATCACAACCAATATCAGCTCGTTGCCGAAGAGATATCTTCAGATAAGAATTGTTTTGACCGGCGATAGCGGGGGAACAGTAACTCCTACGGTAGGCGACTTTTCTTTTGAATACTATAAAGATATTACTAATCCTGATGTAACAGGTTTAGATCTTGAAGCTTACAGTGCTTCTGGAGGAGCAGTTTTAGTTTCTGGTAGCACCTATAGTCATCGTAATCCATATTTCCAGTGGCAACCGGCTACTGATGTCGGGTCAGGGCTGGATGGATATAATGTATATTTTGGAACCGAGTCAAATCCGTTAACTGGTTGGTCCTTTCAGAGAAATACCAACTATACGGTCAATAGCGGAATGATTTCCGGTAGTACTTATAATTTCATTATTAAAGCAAAAGATAAAGAAGGTAATCTTTCCGATCCGGTGAGTTTTGTTTATGATTACAGCGGAATTTCTCCGTCTGTTACAAAAAGTATCACCAACCAATCTGATTGGGATAATAATGAAGCGTCAAAAAGCGCAGTTTATACGTCAAGCACTGATTGGTGGAATCAAAGCTATTTATACCGGAAACAACTGAGTATCACCGCAGTATCAGATTTAAACCCGGGTAATCTTGCCGTTACAACTGAGGACAGTTCGTTGCTTGAGGCAGCCGGTAAGGTCAGGGCTGACAGGAAAGACTGGAGGATTATCTACAAAGACGGTACATTCTGGAGGGAAATAGACAGGCGTTATATTGACGGGACAACTACACATTTTGCTATTCAGAAAGGAATTAATAACGGGAGTACGGACAATAATTACTATATATATTATGGTAATAGCGATGAAGATATTGATCCGCTAAACAACATTTCAGCCTCAAGAGTTAATACGAAATATTCTCAGTCTTTATCATTTGATGGCGGTGATTACATTAGACTCGGAACAATGAATACTGTTATGAATGGTTTATCAAGCCTGACAATAGAAGGTTGGTTTAAATACATTAACGCTAATGGAATAAGGTCTCTTTATGGTAGCAATACTACTCAGCAGACAGCAATAAACATTCCAAACGGACAAAATTATCTCCAGTATCAGGTTAGAACAATCACATCATCAACAGTATATTCTAATACCGGAACGGGATTTTTATTGCCTAATACCTGGAATCATTTTGCATTAACCTACGATGAATCTACAGGAACAGCCAGAGGATTTTTAAACGGCCGTTTGGATTATGAAAGAACAGGAATTACCGGAACAATTTTAGCAAGTGCTACTCAGTATATTGGATATAATAGCACCAACGGAGGATATATGTACGGGTTTTTAGATGAATACCGGATATCGAATTCAATAAGGTATACATCTGATTTTACCTCATCAACCGCTCCGTTTACCAGCGATGATAATACCTTGGGTCTATATCATCTTGATGATGGAACCGGCCAGACTGCGACTGACTCGTCATCTAACGGATTAAACGGGGGGCTTGGTTCAGGATCGGGAGTTGATGGTAACGATCCGACATGGATGACAGTTTCTTCACTTACTTCCCAGGAGGAGGGAAACGCACCAGCCTCAGCTGATACCGGTTTAACACTGGAACCAATGACCGGCGGATCATGGGGAGGCTATCAACTACCTTCTTTGCCTTGGGGGTTACGGCTTCAATATGGAGCAGCAGCTTATGCTAATAATAATCTTTATGTCTTAAGAGGCTACAACACGACAACATTTTATAAACTGGATTTAACAACTAATCTGTGGACTCAGCTTAAAGATACACCGGCAGCAGTATACTACGGATCGGCAATGGCATATGACGGCAATGATACTATTTATACCTTAAGAGGAAATAATACAACTGATTTCTATAAATATACAATCTCAACCAATACTTGGTCTTCTTCATTAACCCAACCGAGTTTATTATTTACATATGGAGGAGCATTGACAAAAGGAAAGGATTATGATGGCAATGATGTCTTATTTGCAATAAGAGGCGGCGGAGGTTCTGATTTTGCTATTTATTATATTAACGGTGATAATGCCGATACCTGGTCGGTTAAGGTATCGCCGACATTTACATTTTATTATGGTTCAGGATTAGCTTATGATCCGTCAGGCTATGTCTGGGCTGTCGGAGGCTATGATAATGTTGGTTTTGGTAAATATTCCCTGGAAGATGGTTCCTGGGATAATACAATTACAGCTCCTTCATATATCCCATACCTTATCGGACGTTCGGGTAATAATCTTGTGCTTTATGGGAACTATCTTTATACGACCACGTTTCTTGACTATCAGGCAAACAATGAGAAAAAAAACTATATCTGGCGTTTTAATAAAACAACAGAAATATGGGAGAATATTCAGACAGTAACGGAAAATTGGAATGTTTATGGTGTAACTGCCTATGACGGCAGCCGTTATGCTTATATGATAAATGGGGAAAGCGCAGGTCAAACAGCGATTACCAGATATGATTATCAGAATAACCAATATTTTCCGGAAACTCCAATGCTTCCGCAAGATGTAACCTATACCAATGATTATGAAAGAGTTGCTCACGCAGTAAGTACCGGCACGGCATTGGCTTATGATGGGTCTGACTATATTTACATGGCTCAGGGAGCATCGAGTTATATTAATCGTTACCAGATTTCAACGAAAAGATGGACTCAGATTCCCAATGCACCCTGTACTTTTTACGGGGACATAATTCACACAGGGACCAGTCTTTATCTGATTTGCGGAAACGATAGTAAAAAGATGTATAAATATGATGAAACAAATAAAGATTGGGACAGCATGAAAGACAGCGAAGAATCAGACGGAATAAACGGCGCCGGTAATAAAATAATGGCTTACGACGGGACCAACACCATCTACGTGCTTAAAGGCCGTAACACTGCTAAAATCTATAAATATTTGATATCAACTAATGACTGGGATGATCCAATTACTACGATTCCCGCTAATGTTGGCACGGCCTCACTTAATAACAGCCTTGGAGGATCTCTTCAGTATTACAAAAACGGTTCTGATGAATATCTTTATGTGGTCCGCGGTAATGCCACTAATGCATTTTATCGCTATTACATTAACACTCCTGGATGGACTACTTTAACAACAATTCCAGAACCGGTTTACACTGGTTCAAGTTCAATGATAGTTGATGGAAAAATATATGTTACGTCAGGTTTTTTTACAAATACACTTTATATCTATGACATTGCAACAGCCAGTTGGTCATATGGAACAGATGCTATGTCACCGATCCAGGCAGGCGGATCGATGATCAAGGGTCCGGGAAATACAGCCTATGTTTTACAGGGTGGAGCAATGTATACTTTCTGGAAATATAATATTCCTTCGTCAAACAGTTCATATAAATACAACGGATCATATACTTCGAAACCAATCGACCTGATTAACACTTATTCTTTTGTCGGCTTAAATGCAACTGTCGCATCACCTTCGGCAACATCAGTCAGCTTCGAGACAAGAACATCAACCGATTCAGCCAGCTGGTCCGCCTGGGTAAATACCAATAATGAGAAAGCCATTGATTCAACCTCTTATACCTATACAATAAACTCACCATCAAAAAGATATATACAGATCAGGACAACATTAAATTCTGATGAAAGCGCAGAAACACCGACGGTTTCGGACATTAATATTGTTTATTATTCAGATGTTACTGCTCCGACCAATCCTGATACTTTGGATCCTTATGAAACCGCAACTCAAGCGGCCGCTTTAATAAATAACACTTGGTCCAATAAGTCGGCACCGTACTTTGAGTGGTCGGGCGCAAGCGACGGTAATGGAGGATCAGGCATTGCCGGATATTATGTATACTTTGGTAATGATGAAGAAGCAGATGCGTCAGTTTCCGGTACATTGCAAACAGCTGCGAACTATACGGCTTCTCTGGCAATTGACGGATCAGAAGACGGTGAGTATTTCTTAAAAATTAAAGCGGTTGATGATGCCGGTAATATTTCTTCAACAAATTGGGAGCCTTTTCATTATCGGTATGATAGTGTTGCGCCTACGGCCTTAGACATACCCATAGCTGATCCTTCTCAATACTCAAGTACTAATAGTTATAAAATATCATGGTCAGCTGTAACAGATCCAACTTCAAATGCTACATCTTCGGGATTGTTTGGCTACAAATATCAAGCAACAAGTTCTGCAATGCTTCTTATTGCCAATGATAACTTCATAACAAGCACAAGCGTAAGCGGAGTTAATGCATATTCAGAAGGCGTCAATACTTTTTATGTCAGAGCTGAAGATATTGCAGGAAATACAACCGCTTATACTGGTGCATCATATAAGTATAACGCAACAGCACCTTCTAAGCCAGCCAGTGTAACTGATGGAACCAGCGAAGATAATGCCGGAGCTAACAAATTTTCATTTGAATGGACTAATCCGGAAACCTTCAAGGGAGAAGCGGCTAATTTAAAGTTTCACTATTCTATTAATGTTTTGCCAACGGCTACGAATATTTCGACTACATCAGCCCATTTTGTTAACGATATCAGAGGAACTAAACAGGGAACCAATACTTTTTATGTTGTTGCGGTTGATGAAGCTGGTAATGTAGATTACGACAACTATAACTATAAAGACTTTGAGGTTGATATCACCGCTCCCGGAATTCCACTTAATACCGAAGCATTTGATAATTCAATCCGTAATACTAAGTCATATCGGGTTGGCATCACCTGGGATAAACCGACCGATATGGGTTCGGCTTTTGACCGTTACGAAATTTATGCGTCAAAAACAAGTACTGCCTGTTCAACCAGTATGGCAGCTTACAAGTTGGTTGGAACTACCGCTGGTACGACAACCGGTGGGTCATATGTAGTTACTTCATATAATGATGCTGGCCTTGAGTCAACCACATACTATCTATGTGTTCTTGCCTGTTCGTCAAGTAACCAGTGTTCGAGCGGATCAACGACTGTTTCGATGTTACCGACTGGCCGTTGGTTGATTGCGCCGACTATGACTGCTTCGCCTTCAGCAGCCATAAAGACAAAATCAGCCACTATTACCTGGTCAACCGATAGAACCTCAAACTCATTTGTCAAGTATGGTACGGGAAGCGGCAATTATGGCAATGAGGTTGGATCTTCTGAGCAGGTAACAGCTCATGATATTGATCTGACCGAATTATCACCCGGAACGACCTATTATTATAAAGTGCTTTGGTCTGATGAGGATGGTAATCAGGGATCATCAAGTGAGTATTCATTCGCAACTAATCCGGCGCCGTCGGTCTCCTCAGTTAAAGTAACCAGTATTAGTATTTATAACGCGTATATTACCTATACTGTTAAAAATGCCACTAAAGCGAGAGTAGAGTATGGTAAAACCGTGAGCTATGGTTTATTCGAGTCCATGTCAACTTCGAAAAGCGAGTCGACCTATACGATTCAACTGAATAATCTAACTGAAGGAACCCTATATCATATAAGGATTGTGGCTGAGGATGAAGAAGCTAATATTTATTCCGGCGATGACTATACATTTCAGACTTTACCAGTGCCAAAAGTTAGCAATGTTAAGATTCAGCAGTTGGTTGATATGGCAAACGCCACTTTAAGACTGGTCTGGTTGTCAAACGCAGATATTTCGTCAATAGTTACTTATTATCCGACAGCCAATCCGGAAAGAGCGATAGATAATATTAAACTGACAATGACAAAGAGACACGAAGCTATCCTGCGCGACCTAGTCGATAACACCGAATACAGCATTCTTATTAAGGGACGCGATATTGCCGGTAATGAAGCTAAGTCAGAGGTGATAAAAGTAACAACAGCCAGCGATATTAGGTCGCCGGAAATTCAAAACATGAGTGTTGAAAGCACAATTGTTGGTGTCGGTGATGAAGCAAAAGCCCAGATTGTTATATCATGGGATACTGATGAATTGTCAACTACTCAGGTTGAGTATGCGCAGGGTACGGGAACAGCTTACGGCCAGACAACTCAGGAAGATACCAATCTTACAACCAATCATATTGTCACGATTACAAGCTTAACCCCATCGAAAATTTATCATTTAAGGGCAATATCCAAAGATAAAGCCAGCAATATCGGTTATTCTTTTGATACGGTTGTTATTACTCCAAAATCGACTAAAGACGCACTTAATCTTGTAATTGAAAATTTATCGAAAACATTTGGTTTTCTGAAAGGAATAAATAAATAATGAGCAATAACCAAGTTCTTTTGGAAACAATCAATCTCAGGAAATCATTTATGACAACGGGTGGACAGGTTGAGGTTTTGAAAGGAATTAATATAAAGGTTAATGAAGGAGATTTTGCAATTGTTTTTGGGCCATCCGGATGTGGTAAATCAACCATGCTGCACTGTCTTTTAGGACTGGAAAAGCCAACGGACGGAAAAATTATGATTGACGGTAAAGACTTTTACAGTATGAGCGAAGACGAAAGGGCATTGTTACGACGGCATAAAGTCGGAATGATTTATCAGCAATCGTTATGGATCGGTTCGCTTAACGTGATTGAGAATGTGACCTTTCCTTTGCACATGCTGGATTACGATGAAGAATTGATTAATAAAAAGGCTATTGAATCATTGTCGCTGGTTGGACTTGAAAAATGGGCTAATTACCGGCCAACTGAGTTATCGTCCGGACAACAGCAAAAAATCAGTCTGGCCAGATCGTTGATGACTGATCCAGTACTCATTGTTGCTGATGAACCAACGGGAAACTTAGATACAGTGTCTGGCCGTGAACTGCTCGAAACATTTATGAAGTTAGTTGAAAGAGGGAAAACAATAATTATGGTTACTCATGATCTTGAGTATTTAAAGTATGCGACAAAGATTTTCCATATAGTTGACGGTGAAGTAGTTGAAGAATATTCACCAAAGAACAGGGCGTCAATTACTATTGAAGGTAAAAAAGAAATCGGCGGAGCAAATGGATCGAATGTGCGTGATCGTGAATTTTTAAAGAAACTAAATCTATGAAAAGAACTCTTGACTTAATAAAAAAAGCGCCCAACTTAATAAAAACAGCTTATGTTTTTGTCACTTTTTTTATATTGCTGATGGATTTCTTAGTTGCTAAGATATTTGTAATTTTAGTTAAGATTCCTTTACTGGGCTATATTTTTATTATAATAAAATCTTTTTGGTTGAAGACATTGTTCCCGATTTATCGAAAAATAATAAATAGGTTTGAAAAAACCGGTAAATCAGATGTTAAACGATCGTATCTAATAAGTCTGGCATATAAAAATTTGATGGCAAAAAAAGCACGTTCGGTAATTACAATCCTGGGTATGTCTGTTGGGGTCGGAATTATTGTCTTGTTATTGTCTTTAGGTTATGGCATTGAAAAGCTAATTATTAGTCGTGTTGCCAGTCTTGAAGAGTTAAAAATGATTGATATTTCAGCCGGAGAAAACACCAGTCTAAGATTAGATAAAACCGCATGGAGTAGAGTTATAAAAATAAAAAACGTCAGTGAAGTGATTCCTCTGGTGTCGGTTGTCGGAAGGGTTAACTTTAAAAAGGCAACTACCGATGTTCTTGTCTACGCGGCTTCAAGATCATATCTGAACTATTCGAAACTAAAGGTGACTAAAGGAAAACTGTTTTCCAACAACGAAGAATACAATGGTTTGAAAGATAAGGCAGGAAGAGGAGACGGTCTAGGCGATGTTGCCGGAGCTCAAACTGAGCTTTTGGATGGAAAGCTGGGATCGGCAATTAGCTCGATGACAATGCATTTTAATATTCTACCCAACGTTGACACAATTGTTTGGAAGAACTGTAGTGTTAATTCTTCAATGTTTGGTTATACACGTAGAATTGAAGGCGGGTTGAGCGGTATTGAGTATTGGGGCAGTGATTACTATCCTTTTAATAATAAGGGGCGCGTGGGCTATGATAGGGAAAACAATAGTTTTCTTGGACGTTGGATTATAGCAAAGGTCCCGATGTATACTAAAGATGCTGAGGGGAATTTAATTCCGGCGCTTGATATAGGTGGAGGCAAGTTGTGGGAGTATGGTTGTATTCAGGAAAAAAATATCGAATTAGATAATGGAGAGGTACTTGGTGAATCAACCTCAAGTGCAACTGTTACAAACGAAATTAATATTGGTACTGATTCGGCAAATCTCAGCGATTTAATGAGTGCTAGCGATTCCGCTGGTTTACTAACAGATAATTATACTGTGATATCAAGCGATTCTGCCGGTATTGAGTTAATTAGTTTCCAATCGACTGCCTCTGCTACGCAAAAAGTAAAACCAACTTTACAGTTTAAAGAACAGCCTGATGGTGAAGCTGTTGTTTCTTCAGGTTTTTTGAATTTGCTGAATATTCCTATTAATAAAGCAGTGGGAACAGAGTTCAGAGTCGCTTTTATCATCGTAAAGAGTCTGATGCCTGACATTGAGGGCAGGATGTTGACAACAGAGGTTGATTATAAGATTACCGGGGTAATTGAGGATGAAGACACAACCTATTTTTATATTCCTTTTACAGATATTGAAAAATTGTCAATTAAAAATTTTTCCCAACTGAAGGTTATAGTTAAAGACAATGCTGATTTAGCTGAAATAAGGAAACAAATAGAAACATTTGGTTTTCGTACCAGCAGTACTGTTGACACTGTTAAACAGATCGAATCGCTTTTCGCAAACTTAAGAATAGTTTTGGCTATACTTGGATTGGTTGCTCTTGGTGTTGCCTCTTTAGGTATGTTTAATACTTTAACTGTTTCGCTGTTGGAAAGAACTAGAGAGATTGGAGGGATGAAAACCATGGGTATGATTTCAGACGAGGTACAGGATTTATTTCTGGCCGAAGCGATGGTGATGGGTCTGGGAGGCGGTATTGGAGGACTGATCATCGGTTTTCTGATCGGTAAACTTATGTCTTTGATAGTTTCGCTTTTTGCATTTACCCAAGGTCAGGGCTATCTTAATCTGACTTATATTCCGCCGGAATTTACTTTGTTTATCATTATTTCTTCATTTATAGTCGGTTTGTTTACAGGCCTATATCCGGCTCAAAGGGCCAAGAAGATATCGGCGCTGAATGCTTTGAGATACGAGTAAGCTATAAAGTTCAAAAAGTTTCAACCTTCGAATTTAGGTCATTAAAATCAATCAGAAATTAGTACAATTAATTAAGTATGAACGATTCCTTATTCTTAATTTTCCTATTCATTTTTGGGACGGCAATCGGTTCTTTTATTAAAGTGATTGCTGACAGGCTCCCAAATAATGAACCGATCACGGGCAGATCGCACTGTGATCTATGTAAAAAGCAAATAGCTGATAGTGACTTGATTCCGGTGCTCTCTTATATATTACTGAGAGGCAAGTGTCGGTTCTGTCACAAAAAACTTTCGCTTCTTTATCCGGTAATTGAAATAATTACCGGTATCATGTTTGTTTTAACATGGAATTATGTTCCAGCCGGCGACTATCTTCATCGGATTATCTATCTTGGAATAGTTTCAGTTTTGATCGTTATTTTTTTCTCGGATTTAAAATATCAGATTATTCCAGACTCTGTGCAACTAGCTTTATTTGTTTTATGTTTGATATTTATCGGTGACAATATCACTTTAAGATCGTTTGCCGATGCAGTTATAGCTGCTCTGATTGTTGCTGCTCCGATTCTGCTGCTTTTTTTAGGTACCAGAGGCCGCGGCATGGGATTTGGCGATGTCAAACTGGCGTTTAATATCGGACTGCTTTTAGGATTAGAGTCGGGATTAATTGCCCTTTACATAGCTTTTATTTCTGGAGCTATCTTCGGCGCCGGGTTATTGCTTCTTGGCAGGAAGCAACTAAAAAGCAAGATTGCTTTTGGTCCGTTTCTTGTCATCGGGATAATACTCATGATTTTTTTTAAGAATCAGGCACTGGATATAGTAAAAAGAATCTATGGGCTATAATATCTGAGTTGTTAATTCACTATTTATTTTTGTATAATCAAAATATATGGAACAAACACTTGTTGTCTTAAAACCGGATACTGTTGCGCGGGGAATTATGGGTGAGATTATCAGTCGTTTTGAAAAGGTTGGCTTAAAAATAGTGGCAGCCAAGTTGGTAAAAATCGATCGGGAATTAGCTGACAAACACTATCCGCTCTCCCGTGAAGCCTTTATTAAAGGTATGGGCCAAAAAACTCTTGATAATTATAAATCGCTTGGAGTTGATGTGAAAAAAGAGCTTGGATCAGACGATAGTTATGAAATAGGCAAAACGATTCGCGAGTGGTTGGTTGAGATGATTGTTGCCGGTCCGGTTCTAGCCTTTGTTTTGGAAGGTCCTCATGCGGTTGAACTCGTCCGTAAAATTTGCGGTCATACCCTTCCTTTATTATCGGCGCCCGGTACTATTCGCGGCGATTATTCTTATGACTCGTCATATCTAGCCAATACAGGAAAAAGACCGATAAAAAATCTGCTTCACGCCTCAGGCAACACTGAAGAAGCAAAGTATGAAATCCCTCTTTGGTTTGCCCCGGAAGAAATATACTCCTATGAAAGAGTAGAGGAAAAGGCGATGAAATAAATGTGATATATAGTTGAATTAATTAACCTAATTATTCTAATTTCTAATTGACCTAATTTATAAAGAATATATTCTCGACTTCCCCCGCCATGGCGGGGTTCGCTCGAACGATAATAATCATTCTTATTTCCTGATGAAGCGCTCGAACGATAATATCTATTCTTCGAGCAAGCGTAGCGCGTCGAGAAGTATATAACGGACTTTATAAACTTAACTCTACAATCTTAATTCATTATTTTTGCTAAAATATACTGTTGCAGCCGCTATAGCTCAACGGATAGAGCAAGCCCGTCCTAAGGGCGAGATGAGAGTTCAATTCTTTCTAGCGGCACAATGAAAAAAATACGGAACAAGAAACCGGTTGACTATTATCGCGTTCTCATACTGCGTACAATAGGAAATTTTCTGCTGCTCTCGTCTATCTTTTTTATCACTAAAACATTTTCCCAACCCATTCATGAAGAGGTCAAGTTTTTTATTGAAAAAAAATTTAATAAGCAGTATGTTGTTGCCACAATCCAGGATGAACAAAAATACAAGCGGGCACTGGAGAATAATCAACCAAAAGGACTATTGGCAAAAACACTGAATGTCAAACCAATTGAGCTGCTTGTGCCTCAGGACCCAGACTTCAGTATTGTTATTCCCAAAATCGGCGCCAATGCTCGTATTCTTGCCAATGTTGATGCGGCAGATGAAAAAGTTTATGCGGAAGCCTTGAAAAAAGGCGTGGCACATGCTCTGGGGACTTCTTTTCCGGGTGAACCAAATCATATTTTTCTTTTTGCACATTCAACCGATTATTTCTGGAATATTGGAACATATAACGCAGTTTTTTATTTACTTTACAAGCTTGAAGCAAACGATGAGGTTAATCTTTTTTACCAAGGCCAACGCTATGTATATCGGGTTATTGATAAAAAAGTAGTTGATCCGTCAGAGATAGAATATCTTACAAAAAAAACTGATTCTGAGTTTTTGACGCTCCAAACCTGTTGGCCACCAGGAACTACTTTGAAGAGAATCCTTGTTTTTGCCAAAAGAGTAGCGGAATAGTTAAAAAGTTATAAAGTTAATAAAGTTTATAAAGTTATCCCACTTCGTCCTTTGGACTTCGAGGGACGAGTAAAATTCAAAAAGAATTCGAAAAACCTCCGTGGTTTGATACAACATAGAGGCTAGTGATAGGAATCGTGGAAACTAGAAATAATAAATCCTAAGCACCAAATTACAAATAAATTATTATATCCAAGCTATAAACAATAAATACAGACAATCTATTACTTATTTAATATTTATGATTTGGTATTTATTTGTGATTTGAGATTTATTATTTGGAATTTTACTTAGAAATTAGGTTAATTTTCTTATTTACTTTATTCCTACCAAGTATAGATCGGGAAGGAGATTGGCTTCAGGATTGAGATTGACCAACACAATTACCTTACCTTCAGAAGTTGTGGTAAAAAAATTGTTTTCATATGGGCCTGAATATATTGTCTGTTTATTCAGTCCATCATAGTCCATGATTGAGATGCCTCCTTTTCTGCTCCCATTAGTATCGATCGATACGAAATGCTTGGAATCGGAATACCACAAGAAATAATTATTGCTGATTAATGACGAACTATCAGAAGATAATAAATAATTTTTGTCTTCTTTGCGGTCGTAGACGTAAATACTATCTTTTTGGACGGTTCTTTGTTCAGGGGTCTGATTGGTTGAGATCATCGGAGGCTCAATCACCAGAGGTAAAGAAAGATTAAGATTTGGAGAATAAACAAATTTGGTTTCATCGGGGGAAAAAGAAATGATCCTGAAAGAATCAGAGGCAATCTTAGCGATATCTTTTGGATAAGTTTCCAGGATCTTGACATTCAATACTTGTTTATCGGTTTCCCAAGCTTCCAAAAAAGTGTCTTTTGAGTTTGTAATGTCAAATAATTTTTTGTTTTCTTCCTCAAGTGAAAGTAAGTAGGCGGTTTTATTACTTAAATAAGCATTTTGAGGGGTTGTTTCGAAGATTGCTTGTTTATAATCGGATGAAACATAGATATTCGTATCTTTAAAAATAATGTCTGTAGGAAATTCGGACTTTTTGATAATTAACTTCAATGGCGGAAGAAAAGATAATGGTTTTTTATTGGTTTCGAAGAGGTAGACACCATCTTTTTCCGCATTATTATTATCCGAAAAAAGAAGGATTTTTTCTGTTTGGTCGATGGGAACCACTTTGATAATCCCAAGGTTTGTCAAAGGAGACAGTGAGGGATTATTCGGGAAAAGCAGACCGTCAAGCGATATCACCAATTCTCCTTTAAGGGTGACACTTTTACTCCAGCTCGTGTAACCCTCTTTACGAATCTCAACTTTGTAGCTGCCTGGGGGGAGACTTAGATTTGTATCAGTTACTCCTTTAAGTTCATTATTGATGTATATTTTTGCAGCTTTTGGCCAAGAGCTTATTGCTAGAATTCCGGTTGGGGTAAACGTTTTTTTCTCAAAGTCGACCCGGTAACCGCGAGCGTAAGCAATGACGCCGACCAAAATAGAGAGAAAGAAAATGATGATAAATAATCGATAAAATACCTTCATTTGACTATATCAAACAATTACTTAAATGTATAAATAAATAACAAAAATGTAATATCTATAGTTGATAAAATATTATACAATAATATCGTTGATATAGATAAGAAACAATTACTTTCAAATAAATATGTTCTTTCGTAAAAAAATCGGTATTGATCTCGGAACCGCCAATACACTTGTTTATGTGGATAATGAAGGCATTGTCCTTAATGAGCCAACCGTAGTGGCTTACTCTTTGGAGGATAAAAAAATATTAGCTGTTGGAGATGACGCAAGAGAGATGCTCGGACGGACACCGGGATCGATTATTGCCTCACGTCCATTAAAAGAAGGGGTTATCGCTGATTACACAACAACGTCTGCCATGATCACGTATTTTCTTAAAAAAGCCCTTAAAGGTAAAGTGCTCTGGCCGGAGCTGATGATTTCGATTCCCGGCGGTTCAAGCCAGGTCGAGAAACGGGCGGTTGTGGCTGCTTGCAAACAAGCCGGCGCCTCTGACGTATACTTAATCGAAGAACCATTGGCAGCAGCGATTGGTGCTAAGATTCCCATATCTCAAGCGTCAGGACATATGATTGTTAATCTTGGTGGTGGCACGACTGAAGTTGCGATTATTTCGCTGGGACAGCTGGTTGTTTATAAAACTATCAGAGTTGCCGGAACAAAGTTTGATGAGGCAATTATTCAACAGATGCGTAAGAAACATAACTTGGTTATTGGTGAACGGACGGCTGAAGATATTAAGATGAAAATAGGCAATGCTTTTATCGATGAAAAGGACCTGGAAAAAACCATTGAGGTCAAGGGGAGAGATTTTCAGACAGGATTACCAAGGATTATGAGGATCGGAGAAAGAACCATAAATGAAGCAATTCAAAAACCCTTAAAACAAATTCTTGAAGGCATAAAGGAAGTGCTGTCCCAAACCCCGCCGGAATTAGCAGCGGACATTGTTGACAAAGGAGTTGTTTTGTCTGGAGGAACATCATTGCTAACAAATATCGATCGTTATGTAACTTACTCAACCAATGTGTCTTCTTTTGTTGTTGATGAACCTTTATTTGCGGTTATCAGGGGAATTGGTATGGCGATTGAGAATCTGGACAGTTATAAGGAAGCGATAAGATAGATAACTTATAGCAAATATTCAGGGGCAAAATAGGATGAACAATTTTTATCAAAAGAATGATTAAAACCTATAATATATTTCATATTTGCTCTGATAGTTCAAATTACAAAAGTAAGCCAGAAAAGTATTAAAAATATAGTAATAACTATCAGACAATATATAAAATATCTAGTAGAAGTTAATTTAGATTTATTAAAAGAATAAATATCTGTTCAATAAAATTAGACAAAAATGACATTTTTTAGTTTAATGCTTAAAAACATTATAACTTATAGTAAAATATACTAGATGAAACACAAAACAATACTCGGAATTGAGATAGACAACATTTCGAAGAAAAAAGTCCTAGATAAAATATTAAAATACATACATCACCCGGCAGATTTTTTTCACATCGTATCCCTCAATCCCGAAAATCTGGTGATTACAAGTGAAAATCCTCAATTTAAAAAGATCATTGAGACAAGCCAAATTAAGATAAATGATGGTATTGGGGTTGTTCTGGCAGGGCGATGGCTTAATATACCTATAGTCGAGAAAGTTACCGGTGTTGACCTCATGCAAGACCTGTTGGATATGGTGGGAGAAGAACGCTTGAGAGCTATGCTAATCGGCGGTAAACCGAATCTGGCACTGAGTTTGTCGAAGTGCTACCAAAAAAAGTACACTCAGGCGGTTTTTTACGGGCTTGAAGGGATAACAAATATCAAAAAAATTGATAAGAATGAGGAAAAACGGCTTTTGGCTATAGTTGCCGACATTAGGCCCCATATAATTTTTGCAGCTTTTGGTTCTCCGGAACAGGAAATCTGGTTTTGGAGGAACAGAGGGAAATTAGCAGGTACGGTTTGTATGGGAGTTGGCGGAGGTTTTGATTTTCTTACCGGCCAGGTTAAACGCGCTCCGGTTTTTATCAGGAAAATCGGTATGGAATGGTTATTCAGATTGATTATTCAACCGTGGAGATGGAAGAGACAATTAAGGTTGATTAAGTTTATAGGTAAAGTAATTAGTCAAAAAATCAAACCTCATTAGTAAATTCCAGAAATTCCGTATTGACCGCCAGGTCATTTTTTATTTTTCTTTCAAGAGCAAGCAGTCCGTATCTTTCCGTATAGTAATGTCCGCCGGCAAGATAATTGATTCCTGACTCCCGAAAGATCTCTCTGATCCATTCGGAGTTTTCTCCGGTGATATAAAGGTCGATATTTTTCTTGATAAAATATGTTAAATTGGAAGGATACGGTACTCCGTGACCGGAAACAGCTGCAATGGTTTTGATTTTTTTTGGACCAAAATCATACAGTTTCATTGTTGGACTTAAAAACGGTTTTATTTTATCAATGATAGTTGTTAAATCGGCTGGTTCTATCTCTCCAAAAAATCCCCAGGGATCTTTGTCAAAGGCGAACGGTTTGGGTTTTTGTACATCTAACTGTTTGAGAATTTCAATGTTGTGGCCAATTAGCGGGTGACTGTCAAGCAGAAAGTGATATCCAAAAAGCGACAGATTATTTTTGATTAAAAAAGCCATTCTGTTTTGGAAAAGCCGATCGTAATAGAGAAAAGGCGGTTGACTAATAGTGTGATGAACAATGACAGCCTGGCAATGAGCGCTAACTGCCATTTCAAATGTTTTTATCGAGGCGGAAACTGCCAGACCGATTTTAGTGATATTTTCCGTACCTTTGATATGTAAACCATTGGCCATGTGAGGATCAGTCCTGTAAATATCTATTTTTCTATCATAGAACAATAAATCATCCAGATATGTTTGCAGTTTGCTTAAAGTTACCATATAGATTAATTATACGCTTTATCTGATAAAATGGTGTCATGAAAAAAGAGCTGGTTCAGGTACTAAGCTATTTTCTGATATTTGATTACCCTCCATCACTCGATGAAATTTACACTTTTTTTCCGAAAAGGATATCTAAAAATAAACTAAGTAAAGAACTAAGTAAAATAGTTTTTAAAAATAAGAGTATAGAGCCATATAGTAATCTGCGTTTTACGATTGATAGGTCAAAAAATAGAGTAGTGGAGTATAGTATTAAAACAGTTAAAAGTGAAGAGTTAAGAGTTAGAAGTTATGAAGAAAGGTATCAAAGTTCGTTAAAAAAGATTGATAAAGTGAGGTTTTACATTAGATTGTTATCGTTTTTTCCGCAGATCAAGTTGATTGGTTTGTCCGGCGGTGTCGCAATGCTTAACGCCGAAGAAAATGACGATATTGATATATTTATTATCACGGCTAAACACAGGTTGTGGACAGGGAGATTGATTGCGGTTTTATTGGCGCAAATATTAGGGATAAGACGATCTCGTCTTTTGGACGGGAAAAAATTAGTGATAAAAGATAAGATATGCCTGAATCTGTTCTTTGACGAGACTAATCTCAAAGTGTCAAAACGCAAACAGACGGTCTATGTTGGGCATGAGATTCTTCAGATGAAACTGTTTGTAAACAAAGATATGATTTATGAGCGGTTTTTGGATGCGAATAGATGGATTATGAAATTTTTTCCCAATTCAAATATTCTTCGAGCGAGCCTCCGATTCGGAGGCGAGTCGAGAAGTATCTCTTATTGTAATAATCGTTCTCGACAAGCTCGAACAGTAATAAGGTCGTTTAAATCAATAATTCCGAATATTATTGGGAATATATCTGAGTCTATTATGAAAAAAATTCAGCTTTGGCTCATTAAGAAACACCAAGCCAATGAAATTATTACCAATAACCAATTGTGGTTTTTCCCTGAAGATTTTGAGAAGAAGATTAGAGCCCGTTTAATAGATCAGTCTCCGGAAAAGTGATTTTTTTAAGTGTGGCGTGGTACAGTTCAAAGTGCTCATAACTCCAGAAACTGTAACCCTGTTTTTTTACCTGTTCGTTGCGTTCGATTATCCTTTTAAAATCCTTATCCTGTGATGCGTGCATCTCAATTGCCTTTAGCTTGGTTTTCCAGTAATCTTTAATATCGATTTTTGCCAGTTTATTATCATCCAAGTAACAGTTTCTTTTTGCAAAAACCGCCATTTCCCTACCCAAACCAAAATAGTAGAACTTTTTCGGTTTTATTTTTCCCTCATCAATCAATTGAGTAACGGCTTTGCTGACGGCAATATGGTCAATATGAAGAGAGATACCGTTCCGTTCATAGGTGATGATAACATCAGGTTTATAACGGCGGGCTTCATGAGCGATTAATTTTTTCAGAACCGGCAACTGGTGTTCGTTAAGAGTACCATCAAAAAAATCAAGAACGATAGTTTTTTTAACTCCAAGAACTTTGGCAGCACGCCTTAGCTCTTGTTCGCGGTGATAACCAGTATCCCGAATGATCTGCTTATCTGAACTCTGACCGGCTTGACCGCGGGTAGCTGTTATCGTGATTACTTTGTGGCCAAGGTGGGCATATTTGGCTAAAGTACCGCCGGGTCCGAAACTCTCATCATCCGGATGGGCGAAAATCCCCATGATTGTATATTTTTGCATAGAGATATATTATACAAAAAGTTATAAAGTTCGTAAATTAAAATCCGAGAAATTATGTCAATCAGAAATTCAAAACTATTTACTCTTAACTTTTCACTTTTAACTTTATTTGGTACAGCCTCACATCTTTTCCTCCCAGATCATATTTGTAACGTTCGTCACCGCGGAGAAAATCAAAGGTGATAAAACCATCTTCAATAGATTTTTTTATTAAAAAAGCCACTAGGAGTAATCCAACGCTGTAGTAGTTATATTCTGGATCATAACCCGAATTGTAGAGCATGATCTGGTTATGATTCTGGTAATAAACTGCCGAAGCTGCAGGCTGGTTATCAATGTCTAACTGGCAGATTTTCATAGGCCAAATTTCTTTGGTTGCAGTAGCTGCCTGCCAGAAAAAGTCCTTCATCTGATCGGTCATGAAATCATTCTTTGACTGTTTTGACATCCTATGTAGCCTAACAAACTGGTTATAGTTTTCTTGAGATAAATTTTCCGGGAAAGACAGGGAATATTTCTTTGTTTCCAGTCTTCTTATCTTTCTTCTTAATTCATGACGGTTTTTACGATCGAGTTTGGCTAAATATTCATTCCAGCTTGATGGAAGATAGAGTATTGGTGCTATCTGCTGGACTTTCTTTTCGTATTTATCAAAAAGGAAAAAAAGAGGGTTATCTTCACGGACGTAGTCGATCTGAATTTCTCTTATTCCATCTGGACGGACAGATTTTATAATCAACTCCCAGATCGTCTGCAACGTATCTTTGTTATCTAAAATTTTTTGATCAATAATAAGGTCTCCGTAATCAGTGATTTCTTTGTCGCCGAAGATCGGCTTCATACCGATTAGGAGTAATTTATCATTATTTTTCTCAAACGGTATCAGAGCAATAATTTTGCTGTTATCTGTAATTTGTAAAATATAAATATTTTTTTTCTCTATGAAATTTTTGGCAAACAATTCTTGATACCAAAATGTTTGAAAAGGGGAAGATAATACGTTCTTTTCCAGCTCAAGCCAGCTGTCTTTTACTTCCTCAAACGACTGTATTTTTTTGATGGTGAACATAAGCATATATTTTATAAAAAATATTGATGAATGTGATGTTGTCTATGGATTTACTATTTATCCATTTTTATAACAGTTAAAGCATTTCAGCCTCAAATGTTTCAATTATTTAATTAATTGAAACAAGACGATTGGGTGTAAATTTACCTACGATGTAGAATTTTGTTCAACTGGTGTCGGAAACTGGAATGCTCTGGTAGTCTCCGCGTTCATTCTTTGAAGTATCATCCAGCTACCGCAGTCGTCTTCTTTGAGAAGAGATTGCAGACCATTTTCAAAGGCGGGGTCTGCCAAACCAAGTTTTGAGACCAGGGTTGTCATTAGTTCGTGTAGATCTGCAAAAGAGTCACTTTCACAACTAAATGAATCAAACACAGGAAAAAAGCCAGATGTCAAAGCAAGTTCACGGATATGCTTGTACAAATGACTATCATATTGTGATCCAAATGTATCAATAATAACCACAATGCCTTGTTCGGTTATAATTCTATTCATCCATTGGAACATATATGACAATTCATCTTCTGTTCGGTCAATTTGATTAATAACATTTTCAACATACAGTAAACCCATTCTCGTTCCCTCGGGTAGACCATTACTGTGTGGATGATCGAAAATATCACTTTCGAAAACAAAGTGACCTAGTTTCCTATAAGTTTCGGCGGTATTTTCATTATATGAAAAAAAACGATCGTAACGATCTGGAGGAATAAATAATATTCTTGGATGATGACACTGATGTGTATTGAACCGATTCGGGTCTATTGACAAACCGGTTGCCGTAACAGCACATGAAAAACCAACCTCACCAATAGTAAGAACAGGTCCTTTTTCTGTCATACTTCATGTTATTATACTAGTTTAGATTGCTTAAACGTCTTAATTGTTTAGTACGCATGAATTAATAACCGAATACAGGTACTACTTCAACATATGGTCATTTCAATATATGGTTTTGTTCAATATATAGTCTTGAATATAGCAATCATTATTCATGGTGTTTAAAGGATTTAAGCCTTAAACACTCTAATTAATCGATTGATTAGAGTGAATATAGTAATTTAACTTTTTTTTAAGAAGCGAGATCTTTCATCCGATTGCACTAAGGTCATTACATATTCACAAAATTATACATGTAATACAAATAATGCAGAAATGTAGAATTCGAGCCTTGAAAACTTCAATATATTAATATAATGAAGTAATTATTAGCGGTATTTTTTTTATCACTTGGGATATAATATAGAGTAAGCTTAAAAAGCGGAATATTGAGGCTGGCGAAGCATGATACGATTTTGCCCCGATGTTGGAACTGGTAGACAAGCACGTTTCAGAAGCGTGTGCCGCAAGGCATAGAGGTTCAAATCCTCTTCGGGGCACATTAGAAAGCGTTTCCAACAAAGTTGGAATTACGCTTTCTTATGTCCTCCAGCAAACGCTCCTTCAGACGGCGAGCGGATAGTGTTGATTTTAGTCTCAAGGTAAGTTGCGGAGGACAATCAATTTTCGAGAGATGAAGAATTATAGTTGTTTATGTCTTTCCGAAGTAAGTATTCGTCTGCATGGATCCCGATTTCATCGGGATTAGAGTTTTTAGGTCCTTTTAAATTCGCTCTTTGAGCCGCATCCGGTTAAATAGAAACGGATAAGGCGAAAAGTAAGAATAGGAGGACATTAGATTTTCCGCAGATATTTATTTAGAAGATTTATGTCTCCGCAACCTGACAGGTTGGATGTCGGGTTGGTTGAATAGTCCAGAAAACGTTAATATTGTCATTCTAATTAACTCACTTCTGAGATGTACTTCCTCATGGAAAAAAGAAGGCAAACAAGAACGAACTTTTCTTTCTCTTTTCTGGCGGAGGGGTACCGTAACAAAACTGGCACCTAGAAATAGATAATCTACTTGTAATGATAGCACAATCTGCTAATACATGGGGTATATGAAAAAATATTCCTGTCCCCATTGTTCATCAACCTATTCAGTAATTCGTAAAACAAAACGTGGTCATTCAATTCGATACTTTTGTAAATCCTGCACAAAATATTTTTCTATCAATACTCATTGGGTTGATCGAAGACAAATACTCTCAGACCATTTGGATGGGCTTTCATTTCGAAAGCTTGCTTTTCGATATCGTATGTCCCACATGAAAATTTGGAGAATATGTGAAGAAGAATTAAGAAAGCTTCCAAATAACAATCAATTTACTCATAAATATTGTAATCGTTTCTCTAAAATCTTTTTGTTTGATGGAAAATATTTTAATGTAGCAAGTGAAAAACATGATTGGGTCCTTTTATGGGGTATTGATTATCTTCGTCATGATATACCGGTATTTACTGTAGCACCTTCTGAGAATTACCAATCATGGGGTAAGTTCTTTTCCTACTTCAGGATTCTTGAATGTTATCCGCAACTTCTAGTGTGCGACGATAACGTTAATCTCAAAATGGCAGCAAGAAAACACTTTCCACAAGTGAAAATACAAACGTGTTTTAATCATTTTAAAGAGAATATTAGGCGTGATTTACATGTTAGATCTGATAAAACAAATAAATACAAAAACTTTATGAGGCGAATCGAATCTATACTAAATTCTTCTCAAAAATTGTCTGATCAGACATTTAATCATTGGTTGTTTACTCTCTACCGCGATTATCATCAAGATCCTTTATGTCTTTCCATTCTTACCAACACTGAGAAGTACAAACAAGAACTTCTTGCCTATCGGGGAATTCCTCAAGCTCCTCTAACCACTAACCTAATTGAGGGGATGAATGGACATTTAGAAGTACGGTTACAAGCTTTGAGATCATTTCAAACCATACAACATGCACGATTGTGGATGAACGGATACATCCTTAAACGAAGATTTACGAAATTTACTGACTGTCGTGGTAGATTCAAGTATCTAAAAGGTAAAGCAGGGGTAGAGATGACAAAAAAAGAGTGGGTTAATCTACCGCTCTATTTTTAACGGCTAGGTGCCGTTTTTGTTACGCTTCT
>Ga0265297_10002468_pt1 | contig 37551 bp, 50 predicted proteins | sample Munlanlwell13791_FD_192502 | JGI IMG/M metagenome (GOLD analysis project Ga0265297, IMG submission 192502) | Leachate microbial communities from a municipal landfill in Southern Ontario, Canada - Leachate well 137-91 | ecosystem: Engineered > Solid waste > Landfill > Unclassified | place...
GAATTGTAACGCCTGTGTAAAGCGGTTGTCAAGCCCGCTTCGACCGACCTTCCCGCCGGTGTGACCACGGTTCGTCAAAGCCGAAATGACAAGGCGCGCAACGGATACAACAATTTTCCCTGGTGGTCTTGCCGCCCGCGGAAAGGGCCTTTTTATGGACAAGCTGAAGACCGCGCCAGTCGGGAAGCTTGCGGCATTTCGGACAAAGACGGCGGCCCTGGGAATCGGTCGGGCATTCCTGAAGAAGTTCCGCCTTCAGCTTTCGGCGGCGATAAGCTTCGCGGCCGCCTTCCTTCCGGCGTTCGTAATACGCCGCGGTATGTTTGACCGGCCGCTTGACCAGTTCGTAACGGTCGTCGTCGAAGAAGACCAGGCCCTTCTTCACACGAAGACCTGGAACGCCGCCAGTAGTGACGGCGTCCCAGGCTTTCCATTGCCGGTTCATGCCGACGATTTCGAAGACCAGGGTCGGCATATCGCGGCGGCGGATATGGTCGCCGACGCGGAACCGCTTCTTCTTCATTTGTGCCCCATTTCGTCCCAGGCTTTTTCGGTTTCGCTTTTCGCTTCCTGGCGGGCCTGGGTCGAATCCTTCTTCGCCCCGCTGATTACCTGGGCCTTTTGCCAGGCCCCTTTCAGGTCGGTTATTTGCGCGGGTTCCTTGACCTGGCAAGCCCCCAGGATTTCGGCCCTGGTGACGGGTGGCTTCAGTTTACCGGCGGCCGTCAACAGTTCGCCTATGTTCTTAAATTCTGGCGGGGGCGGGGGCCCCGCGGCGGAAGATACCTTCGCGGGCTTTTCGGCGGCCCCTTGCCCGTCCTGGGGCTTCTGGCGGGCGTTCCCTGGCTTGGTGTCGGGACGCGGAACGCCAACGGCGGGGAATTCTTTCAAAATGTCGGCCAGGGATTCCTTCAGGTAATTGTCCAGGCCCTTTTCCACGGCTTGCCAGTATTTACCGACTATACGCTTCAGGTCTTCCGCAGTTATGTTCATGTCTTCCAGTGTAACGGCGTTTGGTTCGGGGGCGGAGATTGAAGCTACCAGAAAAGCCCCAACCTGTATTATAGACGCCTGGCCTTCTATGGAAACGCGCTTGAAAGCCTCCAGCTTCATGTCGTCTTCTACAGGTCTCCGGTATGCACCGCCGCCTTTTGCCTGGGGGCGGGAAACGGGCTGGCCCTGGTCGTCGTAAACCTGGACGATTGTCCGGTCGGGCCCGTATTCGGATTCCGGCCGGTCGCGTTCTTCGACGTCGGCGACTATGTTTTCCTTGCCGCGGATAAAGGTCTTCAGTTCGTCCTTGAAGATGGTATGGCGAAGGGCCTTGTCGTAAAGCGGGTCGGTTTCGGGAAGCGACCAGTTTTTCGCCTGGACGCGGTCAAGTAACTTCGTGCCCTGGGAATAAGGGACGTCCATATCCAGGTGTACGATTTCCAGCTTTTGCTTTGAAAGTGTTCTTCCCTTCGGTTTATCGTTCATGTTTCCCCTTTCACTTTGCCGGAATATTTCGGACGACGGCCCGATACTGGCGGCAACGCGGGTTCGTGCAACGGACGGCGTCGCGACCGCTGTTGAAGGCCGTACGCTTCAGGGGCCGGTCACACGCCGGACACTTCCCCAGGTCTTCTTCCCGCTGGAAACGCTGAAGCTTCTTCCGCTTTTCCAGGTCGGCCTTCATGGTCTTTTCGTCCGCCTTCTTTTCGGGTTCGGTCGCGCCAGGCTTTTCGACGACGTGGACGGGTTCGGCGGCCGGTTCTTCAGCGGGCGCGGGCGGTTCCTTCTTCTGGTCTTCGGTCGGCATATCCTGGACGTTACGGAAGCCGGAACACTCAATCACGCGGTCGGTTCCGTCGGCGAACTTCGGGACGCCGTCACAGGCCCCAAATTCGTACGCGCAATCGTCGCACTTGTTAACGTCGGCCGGTTCGGTTGGCTTGTCCGCCGCGGGCGGAAACGGCGTTACCGGCGGCTGGTTGGCCGGTGATAACGGCTTCGGCGGTTTCGCGGCGGGCGGCTTTTGCTGGTTCTTTTTGCGGGTTGCTTTTTTGTTCATGGGTTCCCCTTTCAATTTTTGGTTCGTACGACCACGGAACGGTCGTTGTAGAATTCGACGCCAGGTATGACGGCGGTTCCTTTCGTTGACCTGGCCTTCGCGTTAAGGGTCGTCATATCGGGAAGCTTGTATTCGTCGGGAAGAAGCTTCATATCAACGACGCGGGCCTTCCAGTTATCGCGTCCGCCCAGGGTTCCCAGGTCGGTTCGTACGCGTTCGGGAACCGGCGGCGGGGCCGGAACCGGCTTCAAGTCCACGGTGATTTCGCCGTCCTTCAAAGCGGCTTCGTCCTGGGCCAGCTTCAGCTTTTCGTCTTCGATACGCTTCGCTTCGGCGGTCTTCGCGCGTTGTACCTGGTCGAAGGTTTTTATCTTGCCCGTGGTCAAGGCGTCGGCGTCTTCCAGGGGCTTCAGGATTTGCCCGAAGGCGTTGTTGATTGCGTCCACTTTGGCGCGGAAAGGGGCCAGAATCTTCTTCCTGATTTCCTGGACAAGCTTGACCCCGTTCCTGATGATTGCCAGGTCGTCGGTCGCGGGCTTCAAGTCCGCGTTCGAAGTAATCGTCCGGCCCCTGGCGATTTCCAGAAGGCGGCCCGCTTCCCTGGCGGCCGTGACCAGTTCGGGGTTCATGGCCGACGTCAAGGGGTCAACTTCTTTGTCCAGGATAACCAGGGCGGACGGTAACGGAAGGGCGGCGTCTTCGGGGTGTGATTCGGCCCAAAGTTGTTCGGCGTATTGGCCTTCGGTCGGAACGGGCGTTTCAACGGGCGGCCGTGTGTACGGTTCGCCGTCGCATTCGTCCTTTTCGCATTCTTCGAAACATTCGGGATAGTCGCGAAGGTGTTCGACGCTACATCGGCGGGGGCCCTGGACGGGCTTGTCCGCCGCGGGCGGTTCGACGAAGTCGCCCCCTTCTTCGTTGATTTCCCCGTCGTTCATGCCAGGCGGAAAGGGGCCTGGTTCTTCTTCCGCGGCCGGTGGTTCCAGGAAGGATTCGCCGAAGTCGTCTTCGGGCTTTTGTCCCGCGGAAGCGGGGTTGAAGACGACGGTCTTTTTCAGGACGGTTTTGACCCTATCCCTGAAGGCGGCGATTTCGGATTCGGGAACGTTGACCGTGGATACCTGGGCCTTGACGATTTCATCGGTCGGGAAGTCGGCGTTCCGGCTTCGTACCGGAACCATAACGACGTCCCCAACGGCCAGGGGTTCGTTCGCGAAGTACGAATATTCCCGCGGGCTTAACTGGCCGGTTGATTCGGAAAAGTACCGTACCTTGACGATGTTCATTACTTCGCCCCTTTCGCCCGCATGATTGCGTCCGTCCGGCTGAAGTCGCGAAGGATTTCCAGGATTTGCCGGTTGACTTCTTCGACCACGGTCGCGATTTGTTCCGGTTCGGGATAGAACGCGGCCCGCCAGGTCACGCCGCCGTCGTCGTTGACTTTGACTTCGGACGCCCAGGGGCAAGCCTGGTTCGGAAATTCCAGGCCGATTTCCTGGACGGCCTTGACCGATTCATTCCCCCAACCGCGGCCGTGATAGTAGTAATTGGGAATGAAAGTAACGTCCGTGTACTTGTGCATATCGTGGTGAATATACGGGTCGTACGTGACAGTAATCTTCGTGTCCAGTTCCTTGAAGACCTGGAAGGCGGGCTTCAGGATTTCCAGTTGTCCTTCTTCGACACGAAGAAGCTTCCCTTCGACCTGGGCGCGCGGAAGCATAATCGCGACCATTTCAAGCTTTGGGCCCTGGGGCCTCTTTTCGGGTTGTTTCCTGGTTCTTTTGAACGGATTCTTCATTGTTTTTCTTCCTTTCGATTCCTAATTTTTTGTACTCAATATCAGCGCAAGCCGGACATATCCCGTCCGTGATTCCTTCGACGCCCCCGCCGTCCTTTGTCCCCAGGAAAAGAACGAAGCCGAAGTGCTTCAGGTGATAGCAACATCGGACTTGAAGGGTCGTCTTCTTCTTCATTTGGCCCCCTTCCTTCGCTGAAGGGCCTGGCATTCGCGGCGTTCCCGTTCCCGCTTGTCCTGGGCCGCGGCTTCTTCCAGGGTCGCCCCGACGAACGATACCAGGACAATGAAAGCAACCAGGAAAACGACCGCCTGGCCCCAACTTATTTCCATTGATTCGTCCCCCTTTCGTAGTGTCAATTATTGTAATGCCCCTGTAAAGGCTTTGTCAAGTAAAGGAAGGCCCCAGGATTCGCGTCCTGGGGCCTCTGGCGTGTGTTCTAGTCGTGCTTATGATTCGCGGCGAGTTCTTCCAGGGCTTCCTTGATTTCCTGGCGTTCGCTTTCGTCTTCTTCCTTCGCTTCGTCCCAGGCGTCCCAATCCTGGACTTCGCCTTCGACCGAAGTACGGGCCAGGTCAACAAGGACGTTCGGGTCAAGGGCGTCCAGTTCCCAACATTCGTTCCCGTATTCGGCCATGTAACCGGCCGCGCGGGAATCCTGAATCTTCGTCGGGGCCGGAAGAAGGTTGTACTGGCGAACCTGGTTATAGTTCAAGGCGATACGCTTCACTTCGACGTCGAAGAAGTTCCCGCGGCCGTAATTGTTGAAGCGTTCCTGAAGGTCGCGTGTCATATCCAGGCCCGACGGGTCGTGGTCGCCCAGGTAAAGGACGACGACCTTGTCCACGTCTTCCCCGCGGTTCGTGCTGAAGCGGTCAAGGGCCTTCTGAATATACGAGTACGAAGCGTATCCCTTCGAAGGCGCGACGATGGTGTTCAATTCCTGGACGGCGTCGCTGATAACCTGGGAAAGCGCGTCCTTTTCGACCCAGGTTTCCACGTACACGGGTTGGGTTTTCCAGAACCGGCGGAAGTATTTGTGTTCCGCGGTATAGACCGCGGCGTCGAAGAAGTCCTGGGGGGAATCGAAGGCGCGGTCTTCGATGGAACGGTGACGGTCAACGATACGGGCGGCGTTGACGTCGCCTTCTTCGCGGGCCTTCACCAGTTGGGCGGAAAGCCCGTTATAAGAAGACCGCCGGTTCGGGATAAGTCCGGCGGCGACAAGGCGGTAATAGATTTGACGAAGCGTCAACGGCATGGTGTATTGACGGATTACCTGGTTGACAGCGGTTACGGTGTCCTGATAGTTCATGGTTCCTTCCTTCCGCGGGACAGGCGGGGCCCGAAGACCCCGCCGTTGCCGCTGATTTTATTTCCGAAGACCTTCGGCCAGGACTTTCGTCGCGACCCGTTCCAGGTGGTACTTGTCTTCGCCGGTGTACCATTGCGCGGCCCTGGTAACGGCGTTCGTCACGCCGAAAAGGGAATTGTCCGGTTCGTCCATGAAGGCGTCCAGGGCGGCCTTGAATTCGTCCTGGGTCATTTCGTTGGTTTTGTCCTTCGCGATACGTTCCAGGTATTCGAAGGGGGCGTCAATCGCCTTGTCAATCGAAGCCTTGAATTGGGCCAGAATCTTCGTGCTTTCCAGGTGCGTTTCTTCGATTGCGGCCTTTACCTGGTCGCGAAGCTTGCCGGAATCGCCGACGTGACGGAAGCGGCGGATTCCGCCGCCGTCATAGCCGACCATGCCGTTTTTGCACTTCAGCCGGTAAACGTACGCGGCAATCGTGACCGACCGGATACCGATTTCGGAATTCGAAATGTGAATGCCGCGCTGGACGACGTCGCCGACCTTGACTTCTTCGGTCGTCCTGGGCCAGATAACGGATATGTGAATCGTTTCGTCGTCGTTGAAGTAGCACTTCACTTCGGCGTCCTGGCAAAAGGGTTCCAGGATATTCAGAAGTTCCAGGTTGTCGAAGGGTTCGAAGTCGGACGATAACAGGGCGCGGACGCGGTTCGTATCCTGGCAACGAAGAAGGGCGTCCTTCGTGTAGAAGTTCTGGATAAGCCAATTCAGGTTGACGATATTCAGCTTCGCGGGAAGCCGGTCGTACGTCTTCTTCGCGAAGTCCAGGCGGGAAAGTAACTGGTCGTGTGCATGGGGGGCCAGGTAAAGGGTCGGTTCCTGGGGCTGGTCGGGGGCCTTGAAGGGAACCAGGGCCCCGCCGGTTCCTTCTTCAATCACGTACTGGAAAAGCGGAAGCCTGGTCGTCCGGTCGAAGGGGTTGTGGGTCGTGTCCCAATCGCGGGCGTTGCCGACGATTTCCTGGAACGTGACCTGGCGGCGGTTAGCTTCCTGGTTGTTCGTGCGCTGGATTCTGATTTGTTCCTGTATCTGATTGTTGGTTGTCATTTTGTCTTCCTTTCGATTTTGATTTGCGGGGCCAGAAGCGGGGCCCCGCGGCCGCTGATAGTTCGTTATTCGCTTACGCTTTCGCGTCGCTTCTGGTTGCCGGTCTTCCCGCCGAACGGGACGTGGCCGCGTTCCCTGGCGGTCTTCGCCGCCCGCTTCGCCCGTTCACTTCGACGGGTCTTCATTATCGCTTCGTAATGGCGATAAATACATTCGGCGACCTTTTCGGGAACGACCATGCGTTGACCGCCGTCGTGCCCGACCCATTGAAGGAATATCGCCTTGTCGTCGTCCGTCCGCATGGTTTCAACGAACCAGGTCGCGGTCGGAATCCAGGCACTAGCGGGCGATACAATGGTTGACCGGCGAACCTGGAACCCAGGTCGGCCGGATAAGGATTCGCGACGCCTATCGAACGCGTCGCCCAGGATAGATACTTCGGGCTGTTTTTCGTTAGGATTTACCATTGATTTTTCCCCCTTTCGGCGTTGTGTTCGTGGTTGGCTTGCGACAAAGGCCGACGTAACCGTTCATTCCCATTTCCGCGGTCAAGTGTACGTTGCCTTCGCGGAACATGAGCGTTGAAGGGATACCATTTCGGACGTTGGCGCGGAAGCCTCTTATAAGTTCGGATAACTTCGCCATTTCGGATTTACCCCCTTTCAATATTCAGGACTTCGACCTTTAAGCTAAAAACAGGGCCAGGCCCCAAAGGGCCATAACGACAACCTGGACGCCGACGCCGACGGACAAGCCAATTCCGGCGAACCGGCGGGCCTGGGGGAAGTGCTGGCCGACGAAAAGAAGAAGACCGGCGATTACCAGGCCGAACGCTATCTTGACCAGGGGAAGGGCCCAGGTATGGGCGAACGGGGCGAACAAGGGATTCGCTTCCGGTATGCCGTGGTTCGTTCCCCATAGCGTGACGAAGCCGTCCGCGGCTTCCAGGGCGACGAAGGTAATTGCCAGAATCATATTCATTTCAACCCCCTATCAAATAGCTTCACCATATCTTCCCATAATGTAAAGCCCGTGTCAAGCCCCGCCGCGGAAATGAAGGCAAAAACCAGGTTCAAAGCTGAAGGAAATAGTACCAGGACTAAAGGGTATTGCCGGTAATTTCCGGTAATTACCGTTGATTGCCGGTAATCACCAGCGGCCCCAGGACGGTCGCCGCTTTCCAGGGGGTAGAACTATACCGGCGGGGCCCCTGGCGGCCCAGGATTCGCGGCCTGGCGCGCCTGGCGGCCATAAAATGAGGCCCCCAGGGAAGCCCGATTCCCCAGGGGCCAACCGAAAGGAAGACCCAGGGCCCGAAGACCCTGGCCCCGTTAGGGGTTATTTAACCGCCCACCAGCCGCACAACCCGCCCAGGTTATAGATTACCAGGGCGACGAATATCGCGCCCGTTCCCAGGAACCCAAAAAGGCGTCCCTTCGGAACCTTCTTCAGCGGATTTTGACGGCCGCCGGTTTCCCCGTCGGGGTCGGTAAGGCCGCCGCTTCCGTTATGGAAGGCGCGACAACGGGCCTGTAACCAGGATATAGCTTTCGCGTGTTCGATGTTGGCGTTTTTGACTTCAACGGATAGGGCCTTGATTTCCTGGACTTCCCCGACCAGGCCGCCTTCCTTCGTGTTCGGCGTCCCGCGGATAGTGGTTTCCAGGGAAACAACCCGCGCGTGAATGTCCCAAATAGCGTCTTCAGTTGTCTTCGGATTTCCAGGCATTTCAAAGCCCCCCTTTTCTTTACGATAAATCTTCCTGAAGAATGCCTTTCCCCAGGGTCAAATAAGAGTGTTCGCCGATTCCGCCGGTTCCGTCACTGTAAAGAAGACAAGCCCAATCCAGGTCGCCGGTCGGAAGGTTGCCGGTCGCCGTGTAAACCAGTACGCCGTCAATATAGAATTCGATTTCGGTCGCGCTGATTATCAGGATTTCCAGGACGTGCCGGACGTTAATTGTTGGCGCGCTTAAACCGTGGGCGGAAGGCGTCGAACCGTCACACCAGTACGCCGCGTATGTTCCGCCGTCAATGACAAGCCCCGCGTAGTTTTCGGCCGACGAAATCCAGTTCCCCGAAGTAGCCGACCGAAATCCGATAAAGATTTGCTGGCAAGTTTTAAGGGAATCCAGGTTGAATTCCATACGAAGATAAGGGTTCCGGCCGACATTGAAGGCGACGTCCTTCGCGTTCGCCGCCGTATTGTTGTTGTCAACGTACGCGTTCGAACCGGCGTTGTCGTCGTCCACGTAAAGAAGATATTGGCCGACGCCCGCCAGGTTTTGATTGCCGCCGCCGCCGGAACCGCCGCCCATGTTGTCCGCGCTTTCCCAATCAATGACGACTTCGCGGACGTATTTATGAATCGCGCAACGGGGGCCCGCGAAAAGCTTGTCGAAGTGACCTTCGTCCCAGGGCGCAGTATCCTTCCCCAACTTTTCAGTACCGGCCGACGGGACAATATCGTCTTCGATTTCAATATCCAGGCCAGCTTCCCCTTTCAGATACGCCAGGTTGTCAACAATGTCCGTGTTCCAGTCGGAAGCCGTGACCAGGTATCCGGTCGCCCGAATTGTCGGCGTTGTCCATGCCATAGTTTACCCCCCTTCCGCGGCGACCAGGTCGGCCGCGTGTTCCAAATTTTCGCGTTCCAGGTCTTCGACCGTTTCCTTCGGCATCCAGTTCCGGTTCGCCAGGGGCCGGACGGCCAGGAGTTCTTCAATCCTGGCGCGGTCTTTGGGGAAGACCGACCGCCGGTATTTGTGACCCAGGTATGAATGTTTACAGGAACAACAGAAGAACCAGCCTTCTTCCCAGGCGTATTCGGCCCCGCCGCATTTCGGGCAAATGACAAGCCAATTCCCCTTGTTGACTATCGCGGGAACCGCGTCCGTCTTTTCGTCGAAGCCGCCGTCCCGTATCTTGAAGCGGCGGAAAAGACGGGCAAGGTACGCCTGGCGGAAAAGTTCGAAGGTGATTGTCCGAACGTCGTTCCGCCTGGTGAATCCGGCGAACCAGGTATTGCCGGTTATCAGTTTACTTTCCATGTGTCCCCCTTTCTAGAATCCAAGTATCGTCGCTTCGCCAAGTTCGCCGAAGCCTTCGACCCCCAACAACCAATAAAGCCCTTCGGCCGAACCTTCGGCTTGTTCGACGACCCAGGTCGTTTCGTGAACCATGCCGCCTTCGTTCATGGCGTATTCCTGGACAACTTTGTTGATATAAAAATCGCGGTCGAAGCCAAGCTTCGTCGAACCGATGGTGATTCGGTCGCTGATTTCCCGAACCAGGCATTGAATACGAAGGGTATCGTCCGGCCAACCGGCCCGCGCGATATGGGCGATTTGAATTGGATTCGCGACGGGAAGGTGGTATCGGGCCAGAAGCCATTGTGAATACGCCAGAATGTCGTTCGGCCGCGACTTGAAGGGCGCGTCAATTTCCAGGGTACGCTTGCCGTAGCTGGACTGTGAAGCGGCGTCTTCTTCAAGGACGGTCACGTTTTCCGAACTGAAAAGAACGCCGAAGATAAGAAGCGTTTTGTCTTCCAGGTCGGCTTCCGGCGGCGAATCAGGTTCCACGATATAGGCCCCCTGGTTGCCCGCGTTCGTGATTACCAGCTTCAAAGCCTGGCCGTATTGAGTGACCGCAATCGAAATGTTGTCGGAAACGTCGTCGCCGGTCTTGTCCGACGCCGTGTTCGCGTTCCAATGCGTCCCTTTGACAAGGGTATCGTATGTCGAAAGCGGCGAACCGAATTCGGCCCATAGCGTCAAGCTGGAATTCTGCGGAACGTACGGGGCCGCGTCGTCGCCGGTATGGGCCGACCATACCAGGTCGGATTCCAATTCGCCCAGGTCGTAACCGCTGAAAAGCTGGACGCCGCCCGCGGTGTACCGGCGGCCCGTGACCAGGACTTCGTTGTAAAGAAGCCGCTTCGACAATTCGTATTCCAGGCGAATCGCCGTGTCGTCGAAGGTATGTTGGGACACCAGGCCGTCGCCGGTTATGCGGGCGTGACGGTTTTCGAACCTGGCGACCCCGTTCGCCTTCACGAAGAACCGGCCCTTTTCGGTCAATTCCAGGTCGCGCATTGCTTCAATGCCCTTCCGCTTATGGAACCAGCCGAATTCCAAAGTATCAACGCCGGTGTCAATGTCGCGGGTTCCGGCCGACCAGCCGCAAGCGTCCAGAATATCGCCCGCCAGTTCCCCGACGTCGGTATCCTGGCGAAGTACCGTTGACACGGCGGTCGCCGCCAGGTCGTCCATGCCGTCCACGGCCGATATGTACGCGACCGGATTATCGGGGTCGTCGGTCGGAAGTATTTTGTCAATCTTCCCCGTGAAGTGGTTATACTGGACGCCCTGGTAAATTTCATAAACAGTCAACCAGCGGCCCAGGACAAGTTCCCCGTAATATTGGCCGCCCGTGTTTTCGGGGCTGAAGTCCCCGAAGAAGTTGTCGCAAATGATTTCGGCGATACCTGAAGAAGCTTCGGCCAGTTCTTCGTCCCAACCCCTTTCCGTCCTGGCGTAAAGTACCATCGGATAAGACGGGCTTGTCAATTCGATTTTTTCGTCCATTGCTTCGTCGCCCAACCAAACGTAAATCCTATCCTGGCCCATAAGCCGGTCTTCGCCGTAAAAGGTTTCGCCGCAAGCCGTGGTAATGGCCGCGCGGTAATGGTAATTTTTCGCGGGGTCAAGGCCGGTTATCGTGTCGTCGAAATACTGGCCCTTGACGGCCGCCTGGGGCGTCGTTTCCGACCCGTACGCGACCGTTTCCCCGTATTCGAAGAAGACTTCGCAATCTTCCGCTTCGTCTTCCGTGACTTGGCCGAATAGCTTTGCCGACGTTTCCGTCACGGCTTCCCCTGGAAGCGTGGTCACGGCGGCGTTGGCCCAACACACGCGGCCTTCGATAACGTCGCACATGGGTTGTTCGAAGCCGGTTCCGCTTCGAATCGAAATCCCCATGCGAAGGTCGTCAACTTCGGTCACGGCCCAGGCCCCCGACGTCCACGGATTGTCGTAAAAGACTTCGCAATACCAGCCTATATATGCGGAATAGCCGATATAATCGGACGTCAAGGAACTGGCCCCGTTGTTGATAACGCGCTTGTGGTACGGGCCCGCCCCGTAAGAATTGTTCCCGATTCGACACTTGTATTTGACCTTGATAATGGTTCCCGTCCGCCTGGTCGGGTTCGACATAGTGTAAAGGTCAACGTTCGTTGCTTCACTCCAATATTGGCGTTCGGCGACGTACTTTCCGACGACCCAACCGAACGCGCCTTCGTTGACGAAATGCGAATCTTCGCTTCGGACGCAAAGGTGGTGTCGGGTATCATAATACATTCCAGTCGGCGGGAAGTTAAGCTTCCCAGGAATACAGAACCGGATTCCCTTCGAATACGTCGCCGTCGGGTAAAGAAGGTTGACGGTGTCGCTGGTCAAGGCGACGATTTCCGACCCGTACGCGTAACCGTACGAATTATGAGCGTATGCGCGGTAATAATACCGGCGGCTATATTGAAGCTGGTCAAGCTTTATCGTGAAGACCGAATGAATCCTGGCGGCGTCGGCGGTCGCGTATGCGTTCGCCAGATTCGATTCCATTGTCAATTCGTCGCCGGATATGGACACGACGACCGCGTCTTCTTCGGAAGCGTTGTCTGTAATATGGACTATCTGGCCGACAAAGGCGTTCGCCCCCGTGGTGTACGTGTTCGCCAGGTCGTTCAACATGGTCAACTGGATATACTGGACTTCAGCGACCACGATAACTTCGACTTCCGCAATCACGTTGTCTTCCTGGGCCGCCCCGTCCTTGATTCGGACGTTCATTCCCGCCGAATAGCCTTCGATGTAATCCAGGACGACGACCTTCTGGCCGGAAGCCGCGTTTTCCGAAAGGTATTGCGCTTCGACGAAGCCGGACACGTTTTCGACGGTCGCCTTCTTTTGACCGGCCGCGGCGTCGTCCGAAAGGAAGGACGCGCCCAGGGCCCCGACGGTCTTCTTCACGAAATCATAACCCGCGGTTTCCGGCGGGTCGTTCCAGCCGAAGGCCCCTTCCGTATCGTCAACCTGGGAATACCCGAAGACGAATCCGAATTCGTCAATATCGCTGGCCGGATTGTCCCAAAGGACACCTTCAGCGGTGATATAATCGTCGCCGGTCGCAACAGGCGGTTCGGTTTCCACTTCGGGGATAGGGTAAGAAGTTATAAAGCCGCGTACGTCGCCATAGCTTCGGACGCCGTCAAGTTCAATGAAGGCGCGGAATTTATAGGACGTACCGGCGGACAAGCCCGTTATATCGGCATTGAAGACGCCAGGTTGGGGCGTCGCGAATACTTCTTCGTTTTCGAAAGTTCCGGTATCTTCCGACCATTCAAAGCCGTAATATTGGGCGGTACTTGCTTCGACGATGTTTCCCCAAAGCGTCGCGCGATTCCAACGTACGTCGGAATAGCCTATGGTTTCGATTTCAGGGGTCGGGACGACAACGTCCACGCTGAAGGCGACGGAATCGTATCCCCCGACATATACTTCACCTTGCCCCGAATATTCGAACCCGTAAAGGTAACTGCCGAAGCCCGCGCTGTCAATAACCGCCCCGATGGTTCCGTCATAGGAAAGCGCGAAAGTTCTTACATTTGAACCGTTTCCGCCCGACCCTATAAGCGCAAATAGACCAGGCAAAAACGAAAGGGCGTAAACTTCCCTATACGCCATTATCGTGTCGTCGGTATCTATCGAAGCCCCGATTGTCCCGTCGTCCCCTATGGTGATAGTTCGAAGCCGGTTTGCCGCCGCGCAAGCGTACGCCAGAAGATAAGTCGTTCCGTACACGTTGATAATGCCGACCCGATAATACTGGCCGCCCGCGTCTATGACTTCGGAATCAATCAAAGTTATGGCCCCCGCGTCGGTAATGGTGTACGTGTAAAGCATTACGTTGCCGCTGGCGATATTGGCAAGTACGGCGAACTTATTCGGGGCCAGTTCTATAATAGCGGCTTGTGTTTGACCGGCGGCCGCTGTTTCGATTCTCTGAATAAGAGAAATTGAAGTTCCGTCGGCTGATATGCTGAAGGTTTCAATCGTGTACCATTGGCCGGAATGCGTATCAAGGCCGACGCAAGCAAAGACCGTCCCGTAAACGTGGACGCAATTCTGAAATACCTGGCCAGTCATATTGTACGAACTGCCAGCCCCGATAATAACGTCGTTGATTTGCGTCAAAACGCCGGTCGAAGGGTTAATCGAAAAGGTCGCGACGCGGCCGTTATAAGGTGTGTTGAACGTCCGGTAAACCAGGGCGTAAACATAGCCGGAAACGTGGAAAACCTGGGAAGTCGGGTTTCCATAGGTCGCGGTGTTGAAGACCAGTAACGTTATTACGGAATCGCTTATATTGCCTTCGCTGTCACAGGCAAAGGATACGACGGCCGCGTCCTGGGTGCTTCCGTAACTGGTCGCCGCAATCCAGTAATTCGTTCCTGGAACCCGAAGCGGCGAATAAATGGCCTTTGACGAATACGACCTTGCTTCGATTACGCTTCCAATATCACCAGTTGCCATGTTACCTTCCTATGCGGGATTCTTCCCGATTGTAACGCTGAATCTTCGAAGCGAACTTCCGCGCTTCGACCTTGTTTCCCGCGAATGCCTGGGAATTGATATTGATAGTCGTTCCGGTTCCCGCCTGGGAATGTCCGGCGGCGGTCAAGCCATAGACGGCGGCCGTCCCCGCGGCGGCCAGGCCCAGGCCGATTCCTAGTTGGGCCCAACCTATCGGGCCGGAAAGGGCCTTGACGACCGTCTGGACAATCGCCAGGCTTCGCAACCAGGTAATCAGATTTTTAATAACCGGAATCATTGACATAATCGCGCTGGTCGTCGAAAACAGGGCCCCCGCGGTCAACAACCAGGTCGCCGCCTGTTTCGCCAGGGGGTTGTCAATCCGGTTTATCAGCGCGCCCGTAGCGGTCAAGGCCGACCCGACCGCGGTCAAGCCGACCTTCAGTTCCATCATATTGACGGTCGCGTGTTTAGTGTTGTTCGCCATATTAGACATTTTGTCGGATATTTCGTCGCGCATACGTCCGACAATGGTAATTGCCGCTTCATTCGCCATTATTCAGTCCCCCTTCCTTTCCCTGGCGGCCGCCAGCGGCCCCAGGGTTAAAATCCTGGCCGGTAACGGGCCCCGCCGGTATAATCCGACGGCCCGACAAGCCCCGCCCGTCCTGGCGCGTCGTCACGGTTGCCAGTCCCCGCCGTTTTCCGCGACCCCCTTCACGCCCTTGTAAATCAGGATTCGTTCGATAAGGGATTGCGGAAGGTCGGCCAGGTCGCGGGGCGGCAATCCGATTTCAGTTATAAGCATTGCTTCTTCCATTTCCGGCGGCAAGCGGTAACGGGCCGGTATCTTCAGGGCCAGGAAAAGCCCTTCCCCTAATTCCCGCCGCCGCCCTTTGGTAAAGGGCCTTGTTTCCCGTAAATCAGGTTCGCTTCGTTGACCAGGGTCTTCACGACTTCGTCGGGAAGCGAATCAAGGGTCGCCTGGTCAACCGGCCCGAACGACCATTCCTTTATTTGGCCCAACAGGATTATGTCGTCAACGGCCGTCCAGTCAACCTTGTTCACTTCGATTTCGACGGTCTTCCCGCCGATGTATTTCGGCTGAAGGTCTTCCCCGACCTGAATCTTCGCGTTGCCTTCGGGAACAACGGCGAACGGCCGGACAAGTTCGTTGACCGCCCGTTGCGTCCCGTGACGAAGTTCCAGGAAAAAGTCGGCCCAGGCCCGCTTCTTCAGGAAGCCGCCTGGTTCCAGGTAAACCCGTTTCGTTTGGCTGATTTCCATTGATTCCCCCTTCCTTTCGGTTACATAGTATTACTAGATACTGAAATGAATCTATGACGCCGTTCTGGTGACTTGTCCGTCCACCTGAAGTTCGACGCGGGCCGTCAACAGGCTTCCGACCCTGGTCTGTATTGAGTAATTCCGAACCCAACAGTTGCCGGAATACTTCGGGGACGAACCCCCCTTCGGGTAATATTCGAAGGCGACGGCCGCGGTATGCGTCCGAAGCGGCCCGAAGACCGTATCCGAACCCGTGTTCGCCGTGTCGTCGAATATGACTTCCAGGTTTATCGGGCCGTTTTCAAGGGTCGGGTGGTATTTATGGCCCGCCTGGTTAAGCGGTGTCGCTTCGTTTAATTCCCTGGGGCCAGGTAAACCTTCGATTGAAACAATCGAAGCCGACACGTCCCGAAGCGTGGAACCCGTGTCGGTAATCTTGAAGACCGATACTTGACTGTCAAAAAAGGACATTCTAATTACCCCCTTTTTCCGATTTCGCCTTGACCGGACATATAGGCGACCACGTTCCGGCCCATAGCGTTAACGATTTCCTGGACTTGCGGCATAAGCATAGTTAGGACGCGAAGGTGATATGGATTCGGGGCCGCGGGCCCGACCGACTTTCGGAAGAATTCCTGGCCGCCTATCCAGAAGTGAAGGGCCTTCGCGCGAATCGCCTTTATGGGGCCGCGACCTTCGCGGACGATGTAAAGGTAAAAGACGCCTTCCGGCGACTTCGCCCCCTGGCGGATTTCAAGCCGCTGGTCTTCAGGGCCCCCGACGACCTGGAAGACGGTTGACCGGCGTCCGGCCCCCGTCCGGTACGGCGTCGCGTCGGCCAGCGGGCCGGTTCCCTTTGCCGGTACGAAAAGTCGGCCTATGGCGCGAAGCCCTTCGTTGAAGATAATCTTCAGTTGGCTTCGCGAAAGGGCCGAAATCCTTTCGTTGATTTCGCTGGCCCCCTGGACTTCAAACACGAATTCGGCCATTATTCCGTCCTTCCTGGGTTCACGATTTCCAGGACGTTCAAGGTATGCCGCCGCCCGCGGTAAACGCCCTTTCGTTCCATTATCAAGTCCGGCCTGGCGGCCGCGGACAAGTCCGCCCGCTGGACGTTGGCGGTCGCTGATAAGCGCGGGTACGCGGCCAGGGTGTCAATTACCTTTTGCGTTTCGACCGCGACCCTTGTATCGAGTTCGACCAGGTCGCCGCGCCAGGGAACCATAACGTCCACGTTATAGACCCAGGTTCGGCGTTCCATTTGGATTGTGATTTGTTCGCTGGTTACGGAATCATAAGACACGACGACGACCCGCGCCAGGCCCTTCGCCATTGGCCGCCGGTCGTAAAGATTGCAATTCGTATCGTCGAAGTCGGCGTGTTTCCGAATCGTGGTAATGATTCCCGCTTCGATTACCGTTTGTGACATAATGCCCCCTTATTCGTCGTCTTCTTCCGTGGTTTCACTGGTAGGGCTTCCAGGATAGGCGTCTTGACCACGGGTAAAAATGGGCTTCTTTTCGTTGCCGTTTTCGTCTTCCTGGGAACCGGCGAAGACCCTGGATAACCGGCCGACCCGCCGTCCGGCCCGAAGACGGTTTTCCCGAATCGCCTTCAGCGCGGACTTGAATTTGTTCGAATACGTGGTCGCCCTGGTTTCCCCCGTTTGTTCGACTTCGTCGTCGGGGTTGAAGTTGTTCGCCGGAACCACGGTCAACAGAACGGCGGCCGCCCCGTATGCGTTCGCCGCTTTCAAAAAAGCGTACGCCGTCGGCCAGGTGGTTTCGTCCACGGGGACGGTATAGCCGACCTGGTCAAGTTCGCGATTCAGGTCGGCGGCGGCGTTGTCCAGTTCCGCTTCGACCTGGGCCAGCGTCGGAACCGTGTCCGTGTCGAAATCGCGGTCGGCGACAATGTCCCCGATTAGCCGTTCGACGTCTTCGTGTTCCGCGTATGTGTTCGCGCCAACCGTCATTGGCTTGTCCCCCTTTCGTTAAACTCCCGACGCCAAGTCAATATAAACGGATACGTTCTTCACGGGAAGGTCGGTCGGGGCGACCGCGTACGCCAGGCGAAGAAGGTAATACGGGTACGAATACCCGATGAAGCCTTCGTCGGCCTTTTCCGTGTCGCTTATTTCGCCGGTATCCAATTCGAAGGTTCCGGCGTCCCCGACGTCGCCGTCGGCTTCGTGCATACCGTACAACGTCCACGTCAAGTCGCTATTCGGGGCGTTGTCAATGGAAAGGTTAAGGACGGACTTTCCGCGGCCCTGGAATATGAAGTCGTGGTTGTCGGTATCGTCGCCAGCGAAGGTTCCGCTTTTGTTGGTTGGGGAAATGGCTTGCCGGTAATGGACTTCCGGCCCGTTGTTGGTTAATGTTTCGACTGTCATTGTGCCCCCCTTCAAGGTTATTTCCGCGGCCAGCGCGGGCCGCTATATTCAATTCAGGTTAAGGCCCCCAGGATTCGCGTCCTGGGGGCCCTGGTGACTATTTGGCGGGTTCCCCCGCTTCGGTTTCTTCAGCGTCCCGAATCCGCTTGAAGAATTCCAGGTCTTGTTCTTCCGGCGACCGAATCACGGCATACGCCGCCTTCATGCGGGCGTATTCGAATTGGTCAACAAGTACGAAGTCCTTCGCGGCCCGAACCCTTTCGACCAGGTTCTTTTGTTCAAATGCCTGGTCAACGGAAAGCTTCAATTCGGGGTGAAACAACAGGCGGGCCAGGGAATCCTTGACGTCGTAATCGTCCATAATGGGCTTGCCAGTTTTCCGGTCTTCGCCGACCTGGACTTTGTAAGGCCGGACGTCAACCTTCCATACCTTGACGGCTTTTGGATTTGGCTTATTGTTCGCCATTGTTGAACCTTCCTTCCGGTTTATTTTTCTTTGGCTTTGGCCGTCTTCTGGTCTTTGGGCTTGTCCGCTTTCGCTTCCTTCGCCTTCTTTTCGACCATTTCGAATTCGGCCTGGGTCGTTTCGTCGTCGCCGCAATGCGGGCACTTCGCGGGGTATGCGGCCCCGCCTTCGTGTGTCTTCCCGCAACCCAGGCAACGCCAGATTATCGCTTTTTCCATTTCGAACCCCCTTCGTTATTCGTTACCGGCGTCCATTTATGCCGGAACCACGGCGAATGCCGGAATATACCCGTCAACGCCGTTGTGCTTCGACTTGATAATGAACGCCAGGGCGTGCGAATCAATGGAATGAGTGTTCGCGACCGCCGTGTCGCCCGTTGCCGCCGCGAAGTTGAAAAGGCAATCGAAGCCGTTCGTCGAAGTGTGAAGAACCTTGAAGACTTCGTCCACGGCCCCCATGCCGGACTGGTCGGTATTGCGGATTACAAGCCCCATGCGTTCCTGGGACTGTGTCGTGTTTTCGTCGGACAATTCGACGTCAATCCCGCGGACGTCGGTATAAACGTTTCCGTAGTTTTCAGCCCTGATATGAAGGCCGTGTAATTCGGTTACGTTCTTCCCGCTGTCATTGCGGCAATTCAGTTCCATTGTCTTGACCCAGGAAAGGTTCGTCCCGCGGTTCCTGGCCTGGATATTCAGGGCCCGCGCGCCCCCGATACGGGTCGCCCCGTCCAGGTTGTTCGCGCGGTTGGCGACGATAATCTTCAGGCCGCAATCGTCGTTGCCGTCCCAGGTAGCTTCGAAGCCGTCGGACGCCCCGCGGTCAACCTGAATATTCATTGCCCCCTGGCGGAAGCCGGAAGTCCCGCCCAGGACTTCCAGGTCAATGTCCATAGCTTTCGCGGAATCGCCGCCCGCCAGGGATTTCGAAACGGTCAAGCGGCTGAAAGTGTGCTGGCCTCTCCAACGTACTGTCATTTTTCATTCCCCCTTTTCGTTATTCGATTTCGGGGGCCCCGTTCCCAGGGCCCCCGCTTCGGTTAGCTGATTACGCTGGCGAAGTAAACGCCGGTGTCGGTAGCCGTGACTTTGAAGTCGAAGGCGTGTTTGCCTTTCAGGAAGTCACGGTCGCGGTCGTCCTGGCGGGTCGGGATAATGTTCACGGTCAAGCCGGTGTCTTCCAGGTTCCATACGAAGGTATAACCGGAAGCCGGTTCGTCCAGGGCGGGCCGTTCGGGGACGTAAAGAAGAAGCGCGTTTTTGCCCCAAACAAAAGCCTGGGTCGCGGTTCCCGCGCCTTCCGCGGAAGTCCGGCGGACGCACGTCCCGATAAGAAGCTTTTCGACGTCCAGGGCTTCGGCGACCTGGGCGGCCGTCAAAATGCCCTTGCCGGTGTACTTGAACATATCCAGCAGAATCGGGTGTCTGCGAAGCTTGCTGAAGACCTGTTTCCCGATAACCAGCGTATTCGGAAGAACGCCGGTATTCTGAAGGACGGTGTCGCGGTACGTGTCAATGTCTTCCGGCGGGTTGGAATCGTCTTCGTTGTCCCAGGCGACGAAATCCGTACCGACGGTCGGGTTGTTATCCCATACGCCGCCCGCAAAGACGGCGGCCGCAATCTGGACTTCGCGGTTCAAGGCGAACTGGTGTGCCAGGAATTCGGAACCCCTGGTTTCCAGGTCAATCGCGGCGTCCTGGTTCTTCACGTTCTCGTCGGGAATCGGGAAGCCCAGGTGGTAGATGTCGCAATAGTATTCGTCCGTGGAAAGCTTCATGCGGGCTTCGGGATAGGTGTCGCCAGGCGTCCGAAGTTCGACCTGGTTCGTTAACCAGGAACCCTTGTCCCACACGTAATACTTGTCGGACTGTTTATCAACCGGAACCAGCGGCAAAACCTGGTCGGCGATAAACTGTTTGTTCTTATAGGCGATAGCGATTTCCGAAAGGGCCGCTTCAACGTGGACGTCGGTCGCCGTCGGATTGCCGAATTTCCTTCCGAACTTTTTCATTTGTTCGTTTTCCCCCTTTTTAGTTTTTTACTGATTAGCTGGTGGCAATCGCGCCAGGGAAACAGAAGTCGAAGACCCCGTACGGCGTGTCGCCGTCCACGGTCGCGCCTTCAACGCAGATACCGACGCAATACTTGTCGGTATCGGCGACTTCCCATAAGGCGACTTTGCCGCCGCTGGCGATACGAACCTTCTGGCCGTATGTGATGGTTTCGGCGACCGGCGCGGGCGCGCGGCCCATTACCAGGACTTGCGCGGCTTTCCCGCTTTCGGGATTGTTGATTACCAGGCCCGCGGGGACGTCAGTATCGGCCGTCGGAAGACCGACCTTTTTATCGGCGGTCATTTTACAGCCGTAATACTGTTTGCTGGAATAGTCGCTGGCGGCTTCGCGGGTGTCCGTCCAGATAAGCTTTTCGTTCATACCCATTGTTGAAGTTCCCCCTTTTTATTTTTATTCGCCGCCCCGCTTATTTCCGGCTGAAGTACAGGTCGGGGCGGGCTTTGGACACGGCCTTGATAGCGTCGGCCTTCGACGTTCCGGCGTGTTCCTTCTGGTATTTGGCGACTTCGTTGTCGAAGTCGGTCGGGTCGCCCTTCCTGGACGTACCCAGGGAACGGGTCGCTTCGGTCGCGACGCGGTTCGCTTCTTCCAGGGCCTTGAAAGCGACGTCGGCGGCGTCCTTGCCAGCCTTTTCTTCGATTTCGGCCAGGCGGACGGCGTGTTCGTGGGCCGTACCTGGAATAGCGGCAAAGCTGGCGGTCTTGTCCTTCCAGGCGGAAAGGGAAGACTGGCCGTTGACCTTCTTTTCCAGTTCGGCGATACGGTCGGTCGCCTTCTTCAATTCCGTCATGGCTTCCCCGCCAGGCGCGGCGGCCCCTTCAACCAGGGCCTTGATTGCGGCCAGAATGTCTTCAATGGTCGCGGCGGCCCCCAGGCCCAGGGCGGCGGCTACGGCCGCCAGGTCGCCTTCCTGGAAGAAGGACTTCAGTTCGTCCAGCTTCGGGGCTTCCCCGTCCTTAAACAGTTTGACCAGGTCGGGAAGGGACATAGCGCGCACGTCGGCGGCCTTTTTCCCCTGAAGTGCTTTCGGTAAATTCATGTTTTCCCCCTTTTCTTTATTGGCTTTCGCCATATTTGCGGGTACTTCGCCAGCCTTTAGCTTCTGAAGCGCGGCGATTACTTCGTCCAGGCTGGCGTCTTCGGACAACCCTAATTCCTGGGCCGCCCATTTAACGCCCCGCATTCGTTCTTCCAGCGTGTGAAATTCCGCCGGTTCTTCTTCGCCGCCAGGCGCGGATTCGGCTTTGCCGACCAGCTTGTCTATAAGTTCGCCAACATGGGCGAACGCGGCCTTCAGCTTTGACTTCATGGTCGGTATGTCGTCGCCAACCGTGAACGACAATACCCGCGCCCCCTTGCGGCTTCCGCCGAATACCAGGGCGCGTTCCAGGGTCGCTTTGTCAACGGCTGGTTCTTCCGCGCCAAGTAAAGCGACGCCTGTTATGACTGGCCCAAAGTCCCCGACCGTGTCTTCGATTTCGACGGACACGGTCGCGTATTGGCCGCCTTCGATAAGGTTGGCTATGCCGTCGGGGACTTTGTCAAAGGCCGCTATCAGAAGACTTCCCTTTCGTTCAAGGGAAATCATTCCGCCAAGTTTAATTTGTCCCTGGCCGTGGTCGCCGGTTATGACTTCCTGGGGGACGTCCAGGGCTTCCGCGACACGCCGGTTGAAGTCGTCGGACGTATGGCCGCATTTCAACGGTACTATGGCCGGAACGCCAGCCGTGAAAGCTTCGACCATCTTGTCCAGTTCTTCGTTCGACCAGGTCATTTCGACCCCCGCCGAATCCGTCCAGGTTCCGGCCGCGAATATCTTCACGCCGGTAACGGTCTTCATTTTGGGGGCCTGGTACTGTTTGACGAATCCGAATCTGGTATATTCGAATCCGGCTTCGGACGCCGCCTTGCAAGCGGCTTCGTATGCTTCTTTTTCCGGCTTCCCCGCGACCAGGGCCGCGTCATAAGCCGCCAGATAGGGTTCGGGGTACTTGTCCGCGCTCATGCCGGAAGGCCAGGTTCCCGTGATTTTGTGATGTAACCAGGCGCAAAATCCTTCAGGGCTTGACTTGTCCCCGTTTTTGGAAACGCAATCGTTGAAGTCTGTGTATGGGCCGAATGGCATTTTACTTTACCCCCTTTCCGATTTCGGGGCCCCTGAAAAAGAAAACCCCGAAGGACGGGATTCCGTCTTCGGGGTCGTTCGGGGCCGACTATGGGCGGTCAAGCCGCCTGTATTCTTTTAATGCCTTGCGGCCGGTTCCGCGGCCGCGGTGTTCGGTTTGATTAAAATATAACCCTGGCCCTTTAGTTTGTCAATAAGGGCCTGGACGGGAATAACGGCCAGGTGCTTTTCGCCGTGACGCCGGTCTTTAATGACGACCGTTTCGCCGACTATTTCGGCCAGCTTTTGCGTCCCGCAACAGTCGCAATAAATCACGTTCCCGTCAATCACGAAATACCCCCCGTTGCCACTGGCCGTCGCGCTTTACTTCGATATGACAACGGCAATTCCCGCGGCAAGTAACTTGTCCGGCCGGAACCGTCTTCAGGGTTGACCAGCCGCCAGGATATTCGCCCGCCATTTCGGGACAACCGAAGTATCCGGCGGAAGCCTGGCAATGTTCGGCCAGGGGGTCAAGTACCCATCGAATCGGTTCGATTTCCTGGCCCTGGGCCTTCCGTTCGTCTTCGCGGACTTGCCCCAGGCCCTTTTGAACTTCGAATATGGCGACCCAATAGCCGCCCGAATAAGCGGCTGGCATGGCGCGGGTAGTATTCAACGCGGCGTTAAGAGTTCCCGCGGTCACGACCGCGCCCGTCGCCAGGGCCAGGGTCACTTTTTCGTGAATCCTGGGAATAAGATTCTGGCGAATCATTTCCACGTTTTCGGCGATAAGCCGGTCGGAAATGGCCCGTATTTGCGGTAAATCAGCGCGGGACTTCGCGGACACCTTGACGGCCCCCAGGATACCGGCCGCCTGGATTTCGGTCAAGCGTTTTTCCAGGAAGGGAATCTGGCCGTCCAGGTATGCGGAAAGTTCCGGTACTGTCGCCCCGCGGTCGGCCCGCTGGCGAAGACCGCGCTTCAATTCGGCGGCCCATGTGTCATAAACCTGGACAAGCTTCTTCTGTTGACGGTTCGTCGCGTCTTCCCAGGACGCGGAACCACGGCGTTGAATCTGGCCCGCCTTCGGCCTGGCATAGTGACCAGGGCGCGGCGGCCGCCGGACGAAGTGGTTCCCGAAGTAAATCGGGACGCGCTTGTCGGCGAAGCGGGCTTCGACTTTGTTGACGACGAAGCATTCTTCGACCGTGACGTCCGGCCGTGGGCCGTCTTCCAGGTACTTCAAGGTCAAATGGGGCTTGTATTCGTAATCCTTCGAATACTCGATACCGGCGTCGTCCAGGACGGCGGCCAGGCGGCCGCGGAAATCTTCCAGCATAGGCGACCGGACAATGGCGACCAGGGGCCGTTCTTCGTTTTCTTCGAAGACTTCCGTCCCCTGAAGGACAACGTCAAGGCCGGTATATTCGGCCGCCAGCTTTGAAGCAAGCTGAAGGATTCGGTTCCGGTTGTCGTCGCCCAGGTCGGCGTTATCGTAAAAGTAAAACAGGGTAATGTGAAGTTCTTCCGCCGGTTCGCCGCCTGGTATAGCGATTCGCGAAGCGACGTCCGACGGGGCGAAAAGGGCCAGCATTGCGCCTTCGTGGTTCGCCTGGAAATCGAACTTCATTATCGCCCCTTTCCGGCCAGGGCCAGTTCTTTTTCGATAATCCGTCCTTCCAGGTCTTTGACCTTGTTCGGAAGGTCGAAAAGACCGGCGACCGGCGGTTGTTCGACGTCACGCGGGCGACCCCGTTCTTCGTCGGGAAGGTCGGGAAGGTCGGCAATCGCGCGAAGGTGGTCTTCGTCAACGTCGGTCGGCGTGAAGACCTTCGCCTGGGCCGCGGTGTTAAGCGAATTTACCAGGGCGGCCAGGTCAACCTTGCCAGGTTTTTCCCAAACGATTTCGGGATAACCGGACAAGCCCGACCAGGCGTTGAAGCGGAAAAGGTACGGGACAAGCTGAAGGTTCCAGGTTTCCAGAAGATAACGCTGGACGGCTTCAAGTACCAGGCTGAAGAAGTCCTGGGAACCCTTGTTCAAGGCGTACGACCCCGTACCTGTCATACCCTGGATAATGAATTGCGCGAAGAAGCGCATTAACATTACTTTATGCCAGCGGTCAATAATCTGGTTGACGTCGTATATCTTATTGCCGCCCGACCAGGGTTCCATTTCGACGCCAGGCGGGACGATAAGGTAAACTTCTTCGTCCTTCCGAAGCCCCTTCATGGCCGTCTTCAGGTCGGTTAAATCCTGGCCTTCGAAGTTTTCGTCGGTCAACTTCGCGACCGGCATTCCGCCGACGTCGCGTTCGACGCCGATTCCTTCCAGGTCTTCCAGGTTACGGGCGAAGCGGTACGGCCGGTAAAGGGCCCGTAAAACGGAATGCCCCTGGGGGTTCCCCTTCCGGCCCTTGTACTTAAAGTGAACGCATTTCGTTAGCGGTATTTCGTACGTCCGGTTGAAGTTCGGGTCGGCCTGGATAAACGATTCCAGCTTGTCCGGTTCGGCCGTGTTGTACCCCCATTTCGACAAGCTTTCCTGGCCGCGGGGGTCAAGGTTCTTCAACCAAAGGCGGCCGTCCGTCCGTTTTTCAAGGACGATTTCGGAAACGGCGAACCCGAAGTCCAGGCATTCTAGGGCGTCTTCAGTGTGCGAATTCCACGTCTGGCCGTCCATATTGTTCATGCACTCCCAAAGCCAATCGGCCGCGGCCTGGTCGTTGGGGGCCCCGCCAGGGGCCGGTTCAACATTGATAGCGGCCGCCTGAAGGGGAAGTTTTATCGCGTCCAGAAGGGCCCCGATTATCGGGTCGTCCCGCATTTCCATATAAAGCTTGACTTCGGTCGTCCAGTTTTTGATTGCGTTCAAGTATTCTTCCCGAATCAAGCCGCCGATGTGCTTCAAGCCGGTGACGCCGACGACGGTTCGAACCCCGTTACCTGGGCCCTGGGGCTTGCCTTGAAAGCGACGCCGCCCGCCGCGGTCGCGCTTAAAGAAGGGCCGCCCCTGGTTCGGGCGGCCTGGATTTTGATTCTGTGCGTTCTTGGGCGGGCCTGAATTGGTGTTGACCATATCTTCGACCCCTTTCGTGAAGATTTCGGGCTTTACCGAAATATTATACTGGTTTTTCCATTGTGTCAAGTTGACACTATGGAAGGTTCAAAAGTGGACTAACGGGCGGGCGACACGAAGGAAAAGTCGTCCACTTAATCACGCCAGCGCGACTTCTTCGATTCAGTGGCGACGCCGGTCGCGCGGCCGATAATCAGGCGCGGCTTCAGGGCCCGCAACCCGTGAACCAGTACGTCCGGTATGTCGTCATGCGCGCCCCTGGGGAAGTCCCCGACTTCCTTCAGGAAATCGGCCAACCAGGAAGCCCTTTCGGGAATGTAAACCTGGCCCGCTTCCATAATGCCGGTCACGGTATGGGCCCGCGTGACCTTGTCGTCCACGGCCTTGACCGCCCGCATGGGGACGGTCGTATCCCGCCGCAACTGTTGAATCAAGGAAATGCCGGAAGCCTTGTCTTCAATCAGGACGCGGTCGGGGTTCCATTTATCGAAGTTCGCCTGGCAAGCCCGAACCAGGTCGGGGAACGCCAGGCGGCGGACGAACAAGTCCAGGATATAGTAACGCCGCGGGGCCCGTGTTTCGCCGATGGTCAAACAGGCCGAACGGTCGTTCCGTTGTTCTTCCTTGAAGGCCGTGTCCCATATCTGGATAAGTCGGGCAAAGTTTTTCGGAATCGTATCTTCGGCGTACGACTTCAACCAGGCCGTCTTTATGAGGCCGCCGCCTTCCGGTTGCGGCTTCCCGCGGTATTGGGCCGACCACCAGAAGGGGCCGGACGCGATTCGCTGGCGTTTCAGGGATTCGTCGTCGTAACGTTCCGGCCAAAGGGCTTCGCCGACCTTCCGGCCCAGGGGGTCGTTTTCTTCCGCCAGGGCGGGAAGGTTGATTACTTCCCAGGCGTCCGGCTGGACGTCGTCTTCGACGATGGTCTTTTCTTCTTCTTCCGCGTCCTGGGGCGGGTTCCCCAACAACGCCCCCGCCAGGTCTTGTTCATGCCAGCGCGTCATAATGACGATTATCGAACCGCCAGGGGCAAGCCTGGTTCGGGCGACGGAACGATACCAGTTCCAGTTCCGCTTCCGGTAAACAGGCGACAAAGCTTCGGCGTCGTTTTTGATAGGGTCGTCAATGACAATCAGGTCGAAGCCGCGGCCGGTGAAAGGGCCCCCGATACCGGCGACGTACATTCCCCCGCCGTAACCGCGAAGCCGCCAGCGGCCCTTCGCCTTCGTATCCTGGGTCAAGCGAAGACCCAATTCGTCCCCGTTTTCTTCGATGGTTTCCTTCGCCTTGCCGCCCCATTCTGAAGCGTATCCCATTTCGTAAGACGCGAAGCCAACCTTCTTCCAGGGGAACTTCTTCAGGAACCATACGGGCGTCCAGTGTGACACCAGTTCGGACTTGCCATGTTGGGGGGGTATGTTGATTACAAAGAACCGCTGGCCGTCGGCGACTTCGGCAATCCGGTTCGATATGAATTCGATATGACGCGGGCGTGTATAGGCCCCATGCGAAAGGTGTTCGCCCAGGTTCGCCGGTGTCCTTGTCCAGTTGGCGGCCGATTCCTTCCCGCGGATTTCAACCGCGTTCGCCGCGTCCTTCAGAAGATAAGGTGTTCGTGTTATCATTCGTCCGTCCATAGCTGATTATAATTCCGCCGCCTTCGCCCCGTTCCCAGGTGAACCGCTGGCAACCGGATTCGCGGGCCAGCTTTTCGGCGGCCTGTATCTGGATAATTTCGTCAATCGTGACGGTTCCCTTCGGCGACCAGTGAAGCTTGTCGCCCTTGTCTGAATTGCACTTCCGACAAAGCGTTTGAAGGTTCGGAAGTTCGGTCTTCCCGCCGCGGGCCAGGGGGATTTTGTGGTCAACGGCCAGGGCGGAAAGGTCGGGTAATTCTATACCGTGGGGATTCGTGAAGACCGGCTTCAGGCCGCAAGCCTGGCAAGTGAATTCGTCCCGAAGGAAGACCACGCGCTTGAACCTGGGAACCGCCAACCACCAGGATTCAAAAGCGGTCGTACAATGGTAAACCCGCCGCTTCCCCTTCGGGTAAAGAAGCCGAAGGGCCGGTTGAACTTCTTCCCATACGCCAGGACAAAAGCGTTGTTTATGCCGCGGAACGGGCTTGCCACACCAGATACAAAGACCAGGCGTCTTCACGGGGAAGGACGCTTCTTCGTGGTACGTTTCCGACGCGAAGATGTACCGGCGGCGACCTTCTTCGGAAATAAGCGCGTCAATCTTCCAGCGGACTTCAAGCCAATACTGGCGGAAGCGCGGGTCGGTCGCTTTACTTGTCCGGCCGTATAACCACCACTGAATCTTCTTCAGCCGGTGAACGCTTCGCTTCTTCATTCGCCCCCTTCGCCTTCGGGAAGCCAAATATTCAGCTTTGCGAAAAGCTTGTACCGTTCTTCTTCCTGGTAAAACGGGAAGACAAGCTGGCCCTTTTCGACCGGCGTCCGCAAGTCCACGTCGGCCAGGGGTTGCCCCGTCCGGTGAAGGTAAAGCGTCCCGTCCGGCCGCCCGTGTCGAATAAGTTCGTCGGCTTCCAGGGCGTCGTCCCATACTTCGGGGAACTTGCGAAGTTCGTTCCAACATTCGTTCGAATGAAAAGGGCAACCGATACAGGAAGACCGCGGGACGACCAGGCCAGGGTATCGTTCGGACAACCAGGCGACGCAATCGTCACGGGACATTCGCTTGTCAATCAACGGGAAGGTTTTGTTTTGCCACTGGATACCGGAAGGGGTCGCCCGTTGGTATTCGTCCAGGCTGATTCCGACCTGAAGTTCGACCGCGTCCTTCGGTAATCTGGCCTTCGGCCCGACGTCCAGAAGTTCCCGAATCTTCCGGCGAATCGGCCGCATTTTGTAAATCTCCGTACAATGACGGCGGCCCATTTGAAGACGGCCGTCACGCCGCATATATAGCGGCATTTGGTGGAACCTGGATTTCATTTCCGCGGCGTTCAAAAGGTCGTCGCGGACGTTACCAGCCGACACGCGAAGAAGGGGGATTCCAGCTTTCGACGCTTCCGTTTCCAGGAACTTCAAGTGTTCGTATGTCCGCGGGTCTTCCCAACCAGTGTCGGCGAAGATTGCCAGGTCGGGCTTTTCAATTTCCCCGCGGCAAGCCATAAGAAGAAGTGTCGAAGACTGGACGCCCGCGCCCAGGGATAGGGCCTTCATTCGCCGACCTTCCAATCCACGGTCACTTCGACCAGGGCCCCGAAGCGTTCGGGGTCGGCTTCGACCTGGTAATCGGGAACCGGAATCACTTCGAAGGATACGCCCATTTTAAGGGCGGCGTGTTTGACGGTTGCCGTCTTCACGCGTTCCGCTTGTTCCGGCGTCATAAAGAAGCGTGTATGCCTGAAAGCCTGGTCTTCGTACTGTTCGACCAGTTCCGGCGTCCAGGGGCCCCCCGTCGAATCCTGGCGCGCCTGGCGCGGGTTTCCGGCGGTTCCCTGGTCGAACTTCAGCATTCGGGAAGTGTCAACCGGCGGTAATTCGACGAAGGTTGTCTGTATAGGCTGGCATACCCGACAAACGCGGTACGGCCGCTTTTTCCCCTTCGGCCGAACAAGCTTGATATTGCCCTTCTTCAGCGGGCCCCCGCACTTCTTACACGTTGCGTTCTTCATTTCCGCCACGTTCCCTTCAGCTTTATTTCCACGACCGCGCGGCCGGTCGGAACGCCAGGCAACCCGCCCAGGGTTCCGTCGGTCGGGGCGACTTCGTTGTAAAGGTTAATTTCAACGCCGACGATTCGGAAGCCCTTCAGCATTTCGCGAAGCTTCCGAATGAAGGCGTTCTTCCGTGTCCAGTCAACCATGTTTTATTCCCCCTTTCCCTGGGAAAGTTGCTTCTGGCCGCCGTAGTATTGAAGAAGAACCTGGTCGCCGCGGGTAATGAATTCGGACTGGCGTTTCCGTACCAGTTCCGGCGGGTCGTTCGTTATCACATTGACCGCCAGGAAGACGGCGAATAGGTCTTTGACCAACGGCGGAAGCACTTCGACAATGACTTCCGCCTTCGACGTCGCCAGGCCCCGCGCCAGGCGTTCGCCGCGTTGGGCGGATTCCGCCAGGCGAACCAGGTCGGCGACTTCCATTTCCAGGGCCGGATTCATGCCCGCTTTGACCAGGGCGTCAATCTTCGCCTGGTAAAACGAAATACCGGCCCGCGCCAGGGCCCCTATGTCCTGGAAGGTTCGGGCGTGGTCGTCGTTCATTCGGTCAACTTGGGCCTGGACGTCCTGGAAGTCGGCCGATTCATGGCGGGCCGCCCGTTCCAGTATGCGGGCTTGCCAACCGTAATCGGCCGACCATCGTTCCAGGGTCTTCAGCGACACGTCCGCCCCAACGCCGCGGACGACGCCCCATAGACGCTTTAGGGTTCGGGTCGGCCCCATTTGTTCGTACACCAGGAAGAAGTATTCCTGTTTTTCGTCGGCCCGAATAGCGTTCCAGGGCTTGCGCGCCTGGCGTTTATGCGACCGCTTCGCCTTTTCGCTCATAATCGAATCCTTCCAACCAGGCCCGAATGAATCCCCGCGACCAGGTAACGGCGTTCCGGTACGTCCGAAGGTCGCCGTATGGTGATAACCTGGGCTTGCCTTCCTGGGCCGCTTTCCGGCCCTTCTGATATGCGGCGGCCAGCCGCGGATTGTCCGGCGGGTTTCCCGCCAGCTTGACGATACGCCGTCCCGCCAGGCAAAAGATACCGGACGTCGCGCACATTTCGTCGTACGGCCCCAGGCGGGCTTCGAAGTTCGTCTTGAATTTGTTCGCGTCGTCCTGGGTTATTTCGCGGGCGACCTGGGAATCGTCGTCGAAGGCCATTATTCCGGTTCCGCAAATATACCCAGGCTTTGAAAAGACGATGGTCTTCTTCATGGTTTCGGGGCCCCTTCCCCGTCGTCCACTCCAACGGACTTCCGGTCGCCGATAAGGATATGCCAACAGTGAAGGCATACCTGGCCTTCTTCGCGATAACCGCTTGTGAAAAGGAAGTTCTTCAGCGTGACGTCGCCGCGGGTGTAAAGGACGGCCAGGTCTTCCGGTTCCTGTTTAACCCAATCGCAAAGGCGAATCGGGTATCCGAACGGCTGGCGGTAAACGTGGATTTTGTTCCGCTTCTGGCCCTTTTGCCGCGCGACGAAGTCCGGCCCAGGAAGCGGCTTTGGCGGCGAAGGGACGTCTGGTTCGATGGTATAGTGAAGCGCGTATTGCTTCAGCTTGTCCAGCTTCCCTTCCGTGGTCTTCGCGTAACCGTACGCAGTAATGCGGGCGACTTCGCCGACCTGGGCGTCCACGGTCAACCGGAAGACGTCGGCCGGTGAAATGCCGAATACCTGGCAAAGCAATTCGGCCAGCTTGCCGCCGTCCCATAGGATACCGGCTTCGCCCATGATAGCTTCGTCCAGTATCTTCGCCCGTTCTTCGTTGAAGCGTTCAATCAGGCGTTCTTCGGGTTCGACCGGCGGGCCCGCTTTGACTATGCGGACAAGCCCGTCCGCGGAAAGGCCGACCAGGTCGCCGCGGGTTATATGTTCCGCCGCTTTACCCAGGGTCGCCCATACCGGCGGCTTGATAGTGACGCGGGGTTCGCGCCAGGCTTCTTCTTCGCCGTCGTGCCGGTCAATAACCACCAGGCGGCCGCGGTTCACGGCGTCTATGACTTCGCCAGGGACGGGCGCGTGACCGTGGGCCCGTATCCGGCGGCCGACCAGGTTCCAGATTGCGAAGTAAAGTTCAATGCAAATGAAGTCGCGGTCGGTTTTGTACGGGATTTGTTCGGGCCGGACGGGGCGCGGCGGCCAGTGTCCGGTCGCCAGTTCCTTCGTCCAGTAACCCAGGGCCCAGGCGAAAAGCTTCACGTACAAGGCGTAATCGTAGTGTCGGCGGCCGAAGACGGAAGCCCGTTCGATTGCCAGTTCACCCAGGGCCAGATAATTCGTGTCGTTCATGCGGAAGACCTGGTACTTCGAACCAGCGTACCAGGACAAGCGGCCGATTGCTGTCCCCTTCCCGATACTTTCGAAGACTTCGTAATCGTCGTCTTCCGGTATATACCGGCCGATTACCAGGAAGTGAAATAGCTTCGTATGCGGCGTGATTTGCGTTTCCGAAAGCCAACCTATCGGGCCGCCCCCTTCCACGCCGACGCCGTCCCCTGGAACATACTTTACGCGGCCGTACTGGTCGCGCTCGATGGTACAAAGCATTTCGCCGCAACGCGGGCAAGGGAAGACCAGGTCGAACCGGACGACGAAAAGAAGCTTCCCGTTCGACCGCCAGTTGTCGAAGAATTCCCGCGGCGTTATTCCCTGGATAAGAAGGCCCCGTTCTTCCATGTACGCCAGCCCTTCGTTTTCGAAGTCTTCGTCCTGAATATCCAAAGTTGATTGAAGATACGGCGTCCGCCGGATTCGGACGTTGCCGACCTTCTTCCCATGAACGCGGGGAAGCCGGTCGTATGCGTCGTGAACGGAACCGGCCGTGTACTTCGCCGCGTAACCGCGGTTCCAGTCCCGCCGTGTACACGTCTTCCGACCGGCCAGAAGCGCGTCCGTCGTCCAGGCGTACGAAATAATCATGCGGGCTTCGCGCCTTTCCTGTATTTCGCCTGGTGTTGTCGGCCGCTTTCCGCGATTCGGTCGGCTTCTTCCTGGTTGAACATACCGGCGGCGACCGCCTTCTTCAGCGTGAATTCATGGCCGCGCTTGCCGCCTGGACAACTGAAGGTCACGGCTTCGAATATATTCTTTTCGACAAGCTTCACGTACGAATGAAGGTCGGTCGCTTTTACGGTATGGCCGGACGGACATTTGAATTCGGTCTTCATTTTGCCCCCTTGTATAGCTGTTTCGCGGTATCCCCGCGGACATAAAGCGGGTGCTTCGGCTGGCCGTTTTGCGTCAAGCCCAGGCAATAAACGGACTTGCCAACCAGGGCCAGGACTTCCGCGGGCCGGTCGCCCGCGTCCTTCCCGAAATGGCCCCAACCGACCAGGACGTCGTCGGTCAAGCGAACCATAACGCGAAGTACATGGTCGTTGCCGCCGTCGCCGGTTCCCTTCTTTTTGGCCGCCCAAAGTTCCTTCGGGTCGGGCGTTACCAGGGAAAACAGGTTCCCGACGAATAGGCCGCCGTACCCCCAGGACTTCGCGAACCCGACAACGCGCCGGATTGTCGCGTCGTCCAGGACGCCGGTCGCCGTGGACGGATTCAAGCCGATAAACAGAAGAAGCGGCTTCGACTTGTCCCATATACGCCAAAGCGCAACGCGGAACTGGTGTCCTTCGTCAAGGAAGGTCGCCCCGCTTATGGTTTCGCCGATTCTAAATTCGGTCACTTTGGAACCTTCTTCCCGTTCGCGTCACGCTTCCAAGCGAAGCCGCCCAGGACGTCGCGCTTGCGAACCAGCGGAACGGCCCCAGGTACGCCGCGGCATACCGGACACATCGGGTTCGCTTCGTTCGACAAGTCCCGCCCGTCCGCGGCGAAGCGTTCCATTTGCCCCCCGCATTTGGTACAAACGATATATTCCGCCATAGTAAAAACCCCCTTCCGGTATATACGTTCGGTATATACCAAAGTTCTATTTCGGGACGGCCCCTTTCGTGATTCCGTCCGGCTGGCCCAGGTAGCGCGCCAGGTCTTTTTTGATGTAATACGGCTTCCCCAGGCGGTCAAGTAACGCGGTCGCGTCCTTCGCGAATCGCTTCCAGTCGGTCGCCTTCGCTTCTTCGCAATAATTCAGCGTTCCGACTTTGAAGTGGTCGGTATAGGGCGCGGCTTCTTCGATAAGGGCCAGCGTTTCCCCAGGAACCAGGACGGGTTCGCACGATACCCAGGTCGGGATTCCGCGGGACTTCGCCAGCTTCAGGGATTCGACGCGCTCGTAAACCAGGGGAACGTTCGGTTCCCAACGGGCAATCGTCAACGGGTCGCGGCAAGTCAACGATACCCCGAACAAGTCCAGGTGTGAAAGTATATCGAAGTCCCTGGTCGCCCTATGGCCGCCCTTCGTTAGTATCGCGGCATAAAGGCCGTAATTGTGAAGGACGTTAATCGCCGCCCTGGTCAAACAGGTTTCGGCTTCCGCCGGTTGGTACGGGTCGGTTATGAACGATAAAAGGATATGCCGCCGTTCGCCTTTTTTGGCAAGCCTGGCGGCGTCGCTTCGTAGCAGTTCCAGGGCGTCCGGCCGCGGGATTCCGCGGCGGAAGAAGTCGTCCGGCTTCTTATGGGTCACGTCGGCCCCGTAGCAGTACCGGCAAGCGTGTTCGCAACCATTGTAAAGGTTGGCGGCCAGTTCGAAGTATTCCCTGGCCCGCCCGTTCGTTTCGTAAATCATTATCCAGAATCCTTTCCGAAGACTTTCGAGTAAACGGCGGCCGCCTTCTGGCCGCGGATTTCGACCCCGACGTTGCGGAAGGCGGTTTCGAATTGGTTCCTTATGTCTTCCAGTTCGGCCAGGTATTCTTCCAGGGAAAGCCCGTCAACCAGGAATTCGGCGGGTTCCTTTTCCGGCCGGATTCCCAGGCGGCGGAACCATTTGTCCTTGCGAAGCTGAAGGCCGTCGCGTGATTCGACCGCGTCTTCGTATTCGCGTTGGGCGTTGAATTCGGCTTCGGTTATGCCTTTCACTTCTTCCCCCTTCCGACCGGCCAACAGGTGTTCGCGTGGTAGTAATGAGGTTCGACGGACATTCCGGTCGGCGGCGTTTTCACGATACTATCGCCGACCTGAATCTTTTTATCCGTAACCGGACAACCCTTGTTCGAACAAACGTGTTCGGTGGTCGCGGTCGTTAATGTTCCTTTGCTCATTGATTCCCCCTTTCGGATAGTGTTTCCAGTTTCAGGATTCCCCCGTGATAGACGCCGATTCCGACGGCGTCGTATTCGTGTTCGGTCAAGTTCCGCGGCAAGCCTGGGAACCGCCAACAGATATTCGCCTTCGTGGTTGCCTTCGAAGCGTGGGCCCCGTCCAGGACGGCGTTCTTCCAGGTCGCCGGATTGTACGCGAAGAACGGGTAATTCATGCCTTTGGCCCAATCTTCGACCGACCGGAAGCCCGCCTGAAGACCGGCAATGTTCCGGTTCCGGCGGCCGCCGCCCGCCCAGGCGAACTTGACGTCTTCGATTGCGACGGCCTGGGCCCCGTATTGGGAAGCGCGTCGGGATAGGTCGCCAACGATGGTCGGGAAGCGTTGGGCGAAGGGAAGCCCCCTGGTCACTATCACGCCCCAGGCGACCAGGGATTCCCCTTCAAAGACCGCCCAACCCGTGAACGTGGACGACGGGTCAACTGCTATAAATCGTCCCATTATCGGCCCCCCTTCTTTGCTTCCCTTTTTCGATACAGGCGGGACAACGTTTCCGGCCAGGCGCGGGTGTCTTCCCGCAATCGGGACAAAGCCCCTGTTTCCGGTTACGTTCACGGTATGCCTGTTGATACCTGGTCTTTTTCCAGCGCGGAATAAGGGCCTGGCGGCGGCGGTTTCCAGCAAGGCACTTCTGGCAGTAAAAGCCGTCGGCGTCCCGCGGGCCCCCGCACATAGGACAAGCCCCGCGCTTCAGGTTCCGGTAATAATCCTTCATGGTGAAAGTCATTGCTTCGCCTTTCCCCGCCAGGATTCGCCGGTTATCACGGCCGACGCGCCTTCTTTGACGCGGTCAAGGATTCGTTCGGATATGGTGTCCAGCTTGTTCGTCGTCATAAAAAGCGGCCGCCGTTCGCGGTATCGGAAATCAACCAGGGCGTCCAGTTGGGCGTCCCGCCAGGGCGTCCGGTTTTGCGCGGCCAGGTCGTCCAGGACAACCAGGTCGGCGGCCTTCAGGCGGGCCCATAGCTGGCCGTATGCTTTGGAATCTTCCAGGTACGATTGAAGTTCGTTCAAGAGTTCTTCGGCCTGGTAATAGATAACCCGTTCCCCGTTTTCCAGGAACGACCAGGCGGCCGTGTACGCAAGGGTTGTTTTGCCGACGCCTGGTATTCCGATAAGAAGGGCCAGCGGCGGGTCAATCTTCCCGTCCAGGAAATCGTTGACCAGGTCGAAGGCTTTCCGGTTCCCGTCGGTCGCGACCAGGGCGTCAATCCCGCGGCCCTGGGTATGCCGCGGGACATTCGACGCTTTGATTACGCTTTCGACGTGCTGTTTCCAGGCCATTTCGCGGCGTTCTTCTTCGTTCAATTCAGCCCCCTTTCCTTCGCCTGGGCGACCAGGTCTTCTTCCCCAGGAAGGGCGAAGGCGGCCTGGCGCGGCCGGTCGGTTCGGTCGGGCTTGCCTATGTCTTCGTTGACGAAGACCATTGAAACGAATTCCCCGCGCGCCTTGACCTTCTTCTTCCAGGCGGCCAATATATCGGCTTCAGAATAGCCCCTTTTCGTCATTCGGTCAATCGCCTTCGCTTCCTTCCCGTAATTCGGAATCGGGTCTTTGTCGGTCGTTTCAGGATACCCGAAAACCTTTTGCATTTCCGCAAATATCGGTCGGGAATGAAGCTTCGGTATGCGGGGCTTCTTCGAAGAAGAAGATACTTCTTTGTTGTTACTCTCTGGTGTTTTACTCTGGTTACTCTCTGGTGCTGGTTTTTCGTGCGTACGTCGTGCCTGGCCCGATGGTGTCAACTTGACACTATCCATTGGGTCAACTTGACCCGTTCCATTAGGCCAATTTGACACTATGGACGGTTCATTTTGACACAATCGGTTCAACGCTTCGTAATTGACCCGATACCACTTCGTACGGTCAATGTTCGATTTGTTGAACCGGCCCGATACCAGATAACCGGCTTTTTCCAGGCGCGCGAAGATTCGCTTCAGCGTGGATTCCGACCAAAGATAGGCGAATTGTTCGGCCCAGGCTTTGAACGAATTGTACGTCCAGAAGAAGCCGTCCTGTTCGTTGCGGTTGGCCCGCTGGTTCGTTACGACCCAATAGTGGACTTGCTGAAGAACCAGGGCTTCGTCAATGCCGGAAAAGCCCTTTTCCTTCTTCAGAAGACGCGCAAGTTCGGGAATAAGAACCAGGGGCCGTTCGTCGTAGAGTAACCGACTTTCGGCCCCCATTTGTTCTTATGCCCCCTTCTTCGGATTCGCGCCCCCCTTGCCGTCCCCCAGGTCGGAAGTACCGACTTCAATCGCGCGGATAATCTTGATTTGCGCGTCGGTTTCGGGCGTCTTCTTCACGGCCGCGACGATTTCAAACGGCTGATTCAGGCCGTCAAAAAGCTTCGCCTTCGTCTGTTTAACGCCGGAAATGACGGCTTCGGCCGTGGTCTTCCCGCGACCGGCGACAACATGGGACTTGTCGGTCGCCCCGTTCGTGAAGTCAATCACGCAACCATAAGGAAGCTTTTCTTCCGGTACGTGGTTGAAGGTAATGTCCTTGAAGGTGATTTCGCCTTCGGTCGGGTCAACCGGCTTTTCGCCGGTTCCCTGGTCGGCGGGCTGGTCGGCGGGCTTGCCCTTTTTGCCCGCGGGAAGGGCTTTCGTCGCCGCGATTTCGGCCTTCAGGATTTCGACCTTGCCTTCCTGGGAAAACTTGAAATCCATTGCCGATTGAGGCGAACCGACGGTCGCGAATAAGGAACCGTGGGGCTGTTTCAGAAGGTTGACCAGGCGGAAGACTTCGTACACGTCGAACTGGTTTAAGACGGTCTTGAACTGGATTGTCATAACCAGCTTGCCGTCGCCGTCGAACCCTATCGCCTGTTTGAAGTCGAATATCGGGTTGAACCGGACTTCGACCTGAAGCGGGTTCGTCGCTTGCGCGGCGGCGACCGTGGCGGCCGCTTCCTTCTTTGCGGCCTTCTTTGCGGGCTTGTCGGACTGGTTTTCTTTAGACATGATTCCCCCTTTCGGAACATAAAAAAGCGACGTGCAGAATATTTACACGTCGCGAACGATGGTTTCCCCGTTGAAGTACCTGGTAAAATGGGCGTTCAGGAATTGCGGGACTGAATCGAAGCCCAGGCGTTCGGCTTCTTCGTCAAGCTGGTTCGATATGCCGACCAGGATACGCCAGTTTTTGTTCACTTTCCCAGGGGCCAGCTTCCCCTTTTTGTGTTCGGTTTTCGCCGGTGTTTCCATAGGCGACCCCCCTTCGTTTTTCCCTGAATTGTAACGCCTGTGTAAAGCGGTTGTCAAGCCCGCTTCGACCGACCTTCCCGCCGGTGTGACCACGGTTCGTCAAAGCCGAAATGACAAGGCGCGCAACGGATACAACAATTTTCCCTGGTGGGCTTGCCGCCCGCGGA
>Ga0265297_10002469_pt1 | contig 37527 bp, 16 predicted proteins | sample Munlanlwell13791_FD_192502 | JGI IMG/M metagenome (GOLD analysis project Ga0265297, IMG submission 192502) | Leachate microbial communities from a municipal landfill in Southern Ontario, Canada - Leachate well 137-91 | ecosystem: Engineered > Solid waste > Landfill > Unclassified | place...
GCGTGCTGCACGTCATCGGCGGAGTTCAGATTGAGCCGCACACCGCCCACATCAACTTTGTGGATGATCTGCTGGGAGACCACTTTCATGACAACCGGAAAACCGATCTTCACGGCCTGCTCCCACGCGTCCTCGGCGGTCCTGACAAAAGCCCACGGGATCACAGGAAATTCATAGGCGCTAAAGATCTCCATAGATTGATTGATCGGAAGAAATTTTTGCCCGGCTTTCATGGCCGTTTGAAGAACCTCACATGCGGCCTGCCGGTTCACCTTGTAATGCTTCACGCCTGTCCGGGATCTGTTAAGCCATTGCTGATACCGGTTCATGGCCGCCAGCGTCCGGGCCGAATCCTCCGGAAAGGAACAGTGAGGGATCATGTGCTCTTTCAGATACTTCACACCGGCATCCACATCCGAGTGTCCCATAAAACAAGTTACGATCGTCTTGTCGGACTCTTTGTCGACATCCACAATGACCTTGGCCGTCGCTTCAGCCTCCGTCATGGCCTGAGGCGTCAGGAGCACCATCACGCCGTCCACGTTGGGTTCTGCAATAACGCAACGAAGAGCGTGCTCGTAGCGGTCATGCTGGGCGTCTCCGATCACGTCGACGGGATTTGAAAAGTTCGATGTCGGCGGAAGTTTTTCCTTGAGTTCCGCGACTGTGGCTGGGCTCATTTCCGCCATTTGAAGGCCAAACTTCACGCAAGCGTCGGTCGCCATGATTCCGGGTCCGCCCGCGTTCGTCACAATCGCCACACGACTCCCTTTCATCAGCGGCTGGTTCGCAAAAACGATGGCAAGGTCGATCATCTCCTGCGAGGAGTCCATTCGCATCACACCCGATTGCGTGAAAACAGCGTCGTAAACCTCATCCGAACCCATCAGGGAACCGGTATGAGAACTGGCCGCCTTGGCCCCTTGGGCCGTGCGTCCGGATTTGATCACAAGGATGGGTTTCGTCTTGGCAATATCGCCCGTGATCTCACGCGCGATCTCTATGAATTCGTGTCCTTTGACGATATCCTCCAGATACATGATGATCACTTCCGTATTCGGATCGTCTTTTAAATACTGCAAGACCTCAAGCTCGGTCATGTCGACTTTATTGCCAAGGCTGATGATCTTGGACATCCCGATGTTCTCCCCGCAAGCGTAATCCATCAGCGCGGTCGCTAAGGCGCCGCTCTGCGAAACAAAAGCGATCTTGCCGTTCTTCGGAATGTGGCCTGAGAAACTTGCGTTCATGGAAACCTTCGGGTCGTTATTAATAAGCCCCAGGCAGTTCGGGCCGAGCATGGCAATCCCGTACTGGTCCGCGATCCGTTTGATTTCTTTCTCGAGCTTGACGCCCGCACCGCCGATCTCGCGAAAGCCCGCCGAGATCACGATCGCGGCCCTGGCACCCTTTTTGGCGCAGGCCTCGAGTTCTGCCGGGACTGAGGCACCCGGGATGATAAAAATGGCAAGGTCCACACTTTCCGGGAGATCGGCGGCGTTAGAAACACATTTGACACCGAGAATTTCCTCAGCTTTAGGATTGACCGGAAAGATCTTTCCTTTGAAACCGCCGTCCATGAGGTTTTTCATGATCGCATAGCCGACGGCTTCCGTCCGCCTCGATGCGCCGACCACCGCAATGGATTGCGGTTCGAACAGGGCCTTCAAATCTTTTTTTCTGGATGTCATCACAGCTTCTGCGCTCATAGTCATATCTCCCTTAAGCCGCCACCGGGTTGGGGGCTTCGATCCCGGGCTTCCCCTGGGCCAGATATTCGAAACGCTTCCAGCGGGCCGACACATCTTTCTGCGCGATCTGGAAAAGTTTTTTGGCTTCTTCGGGATTGCTCTTCACGATCATCTTGAACCGGTTTTCCATCATTAAATACTGTTCGAGCGGGATGGTAGGCGCTTTCGAGTCGAGAACAAGAGGATTCTCGCCCTTTGCAGTGCGCCGTGGATCAAAACGATAAAGGATCCACTGTCCGGACGCAACGGCGGCCTTTTGATCCTGAAGGCCGTTGATCATATTGATGCCGTGCGCGATGCAATGGCTGTAGGCGATGATGATCGAAGGGCCGTCATACGACTCAGCCTCCTGGATCGCCTTAAGGGCTTGCTGGTCATTGGCCCCCATCGCGATCGTCGCCACATAAACATTCCCATAGGTCATAGCGATCATCCCGAGATCCTTCTTGGCGCCTGATTTCCCGCCCATTGCGAATTTTGCGGTTGCGCCACGCGGCGTAGATTTCGACGCTTGTCCGCCCGTATTGGAATAAACTTCCGTATCGAGCACAAAAACGTTCACGTTCTTGCCCGACGCAAGCACGTGATCAAGACCTCCGTACCCGATATCGTAGGCCCAACCGTCCCCGCCGAAGGCCCAGACGCTTTTCTTGACGAGCGTATCCGCCAAACTCAAAAGCTGTACAGCGTCAGGATCCGTGCCCAGTCCCGCCAGTTTCTTTTTAAGCGCCGCAACACGTTCCCGCTGATCATAGATCTCGGCTTCGGTCTGCTGTGCCGCGTTCAGGATCGGCTGGACAAGATCCGCGCCAAGCTTATTCTGGAGTTTTACGAGAAGTTCTGAAGCGTATTCTTTTTGTTTGTCGATCGCCATCCGGAAACCATAACCGAATTCCGCGCAGTCCTCGAAAAGCGAGTTGGACCACGCCGGTCCGCGCCCGTTGGCATCTTGGGCCCAGGGCGTCGTCGGCAAATTGCCTCCATAGATAGAGGAACAGCCGGTCGCGTTGGCTATAACGGCACGATCGCCGAAAAGCTGGGACACAATCTTGATATAAGGTGTTTCCCCGCAGCCCGCGCAAGCGCCCGAGAATTCGAAAAGAGGACGCATCGCCTGTTGCTGGTTGATCATGGACGTTTTAAGTTTCTTCCGGTCGTAGTCCGGGATCGAGAGGAAAAATTCCCATTTCGGCGCTTCGGCGGCGCGAAGCGGCATCTGAGACTGCATGTTGATGGCCCTCTTCTTCGGATCTGTCTTGCTCTTCGCCGGACACGTGTCCACGCAAAGCCCGCAGCCCGTGCAATCCTCGGGTGCGATCTGGATTGTGAACTTTTGTCCTTTGAAATCCGGCATCTTCGCGTCCGCGGATTTGAATCCTTCAGGGGCCTTCTCAAGATACTTTGGATCATAGACCTTCATACGAATCACGGCATGAGGACACACAAAGTTACACTTGCCGCACTGAATACAGATATCCTGTTCCCAGACCGGGATCTCGAGTGCGATATTGCGCTTTTCGTATTGGGTCGTTGCCGTCGGGAATGTTCCGTCCACCGGCATCGCGCTTACAGGAACCTCGTCCCCGCGGCCCTCGATAATGAGACCGAGGACCTTTTTGACGAACGCAGGAGCGTTCGAGGTCACGGGAGCACATCTCCTGACCTTGCTGTCCGCGACCGCAGGGACCTTGACCTCGGAAAGATGCGCAAGGGTCATGTCCACGGCCTGGAGGTTCTTTTTGACCACCTCCTCGCCCTTTTTACCGTAGGTCTTCTGAATGGATTTTTTGATCGCTTCGATCGCCTGCTCGCGCGGCAATACGCCCGAGATGGCGAAAAAGCAGACCTGCATGATGGTGTTGATCCTCATGCCCATGCCGCTGTCCGCGGCGACTTTGTAGGCATCGATTACGTGGAACTTGAGTTTCTTTTCGATGATCTGTTTCTGGACTTCGACAGGAATGTTGGACCAGACTTTTTCCGCGCTCCACGGGGCGTTCAAAAGGAACGTTCCACCGGGCACGATATTCCGGAGCATGTCGTATTTTTCAAGAAAGACGGTTTGGTGACACGCGACAAAATGTGCCTTGCTGATAAGGTAGGGGGCGCGGATGGGTTCGGGACCGAAACGGAGATGCGACACGGTGATCGCACCGGACTTCTTGGAATCGTAAACGAAATACCCTTGCGCGTAATTTTCCGTGTTCTCGCCTATGATCTTGATGGAGTTCTTGTTCGCGCCGACTGTCCCGTCCGCGCCGAGACCGTAGAAAAGAGCGCGCACGACCTTGTCGGATTCGATGGAATATTCCGGATCATAAGGAATGCTTGTGTGAGTTACGTCATCGTTGATGCCGATCGTAAAGCCGTGTTTCGTCTTGCCTGAGGAGTAGAAGTCAAAGACCCCCTTCACCATCGCCGGTGTAAATTCTTTAGAGGAAAGTCCGTAGCGGCCGCCGTAGATCTTCGGCACCTGCTTGAACTTCGACCAGCCGTTCTGTGAAGCTTCCTGAAGCGCCCCGACGACATCCATAAAGAGAGGTTCGCCGATCGCTCCCGGCTCTTTGGTCCGGTCCAGCACGATCAGATTCCTGGTCGTTTGCGGCAGAAGATTCACGAAACGCTTCACGTCGAACGGACGGTAAAGCGAAACTTTGAGGCAGCCGACCTTCGCGCCTTTGGCATTGAGCGCCTTCACGGTCTCCGCGACCACTTCCACGCCGGAACCCATGATCACAACCACCTGTTCCGCGTCCATGGCACCGATGTATTCAAAAAGCTGGTATTTCCGCCCCGTCAGACCCGCGAACTTGTCCATGGCCTGCTGGACCATGTCGGGACACGCGGCGTAGAACTTGTTGACCGTCTCGCGACCCTGAAAATAAACATCCGGATTCTGCGCAGTGCCGCGAAGCACGGGATTATCCGGTGAGAGAGCGCGGGCGCGATGTTCCAGCACCTTGGCCATGTTGATCATGGCCCGGATCTGGTCGTCGGAAAGAAGGCTGATCTTCTGAACTTCGTGGGAGGTGCGGAAACCGTCAAAAAAATGAAGGAAAGGAACGCGGGACTCGAGACTGGCCACCTGCGCGATAAGTGCGAAGTCCATGGCCTCCTGGACCGAGTTAGAAGCAAGCATCGCAAAACCGGTCTGGCGAACCGCCATAACGTCGGAGTGATCGCCAAAGATCGAAAGCGCCTGGGCCGCGAGCGAACGCGCGGAAACGTGCATGGCCATGGACGTAAGTTCCCCTGCGATCTTGTACATATTCGGGATCATCAGAAGAAGACCCTGCGACGCCGTGAAGGTCGTCGTCAGTGCGCCCCGCTGAAGTGCGCCGTGCACCGCGCCCGAAGCTCCGCCTTCGCTTTGAAGTTCCGCAACGGAAGGAACCGTTCCCCAAATATTCTTCTTACCCTGGGAAGCCCACTCATCCGCCCATTCCCCCATGGTCGACGACGGCGTGATGGGATAAATGGCAATACATTCATTCACGCGATACGCGACATGAGCGACTGCCTCACCGGCATCCATGGTGACAAATTTCCTGCTCACGGATTTTGTTTCGGATTTTTCCAGGATTTGTTCGGACATTTTATGATTCCTTTTGGTTCGAGGTTTATGATGTCACTTTAAAATACGGGTAAAAAAACGCCCGGGCAAAATACACGAATAGCCCACTACTTCGCACTGCGTGTCCTCCGGATATTCCAAACATGAGGCCTGGAACGAGGAACTTTGAAAGGCTTTGCAAGTCGTTCAGGAGCATGCTGACGGACTCTACCCTAAACCCCGCGACTTGTGAGGCACATTGTATGATTTTACGGAGCATTTTTCAAGGAAAAATGCGGGAAGCGGGAAACGCGGAACGTAAAAGATTTTTTCTTTTGATGTTTGCGTTCAGCGTTCCCCGTTCCACGTTCCCCGAGGCCTCTTCAACCCTTGCATTGAAAGGCCTTATTGATTAATATTCCCCCATGTCCCACGATACGATCCGGCTTCTTCAATTCATGGTCTGCAAGGACTTTGAGCCCGGCGAACAGGATTGCTACACAGCCGACTTCGTCCGGAGCAATCTTTACGTCCCTTCCTTCCCCTACCGTTTCGCAAAACTTTACGCCGTGACTTGTTGGCGCAAGGACAAAATGTTCCATAAAGAGGTGATCGAGTATTCCACCGAAGACGGACAGACCCTTAAAACGCCCCCTATGGACATCGAACCCGTCACCTCAAGCGTCCTTTTCCGCTGGCACAAGCACGCATTTCCGCCGGACCTTGAAATCAAGGAAGACGGTCTGCTCCATATTCGCGTCATTCTGGACTGGAAAGTTCATTTTGAATCCTATCTCATGATCGAAAAACGGCCGGGCGCATAAGCCGCGCCAGTACGGCGCAAGGCGTACGGCGTCAGCGCTGAACATTTTAATTTTTTTCGCCGTACACCGTACTCCGTACGTCTTACAAGTTTTTAGAACAACTTGCAACGCCCACAAAAAGCGAGATTGCGATGAACCATGCATGGACCCCCGAATTCTGGATGACGATCCCATTCATCGGACTTCTTCTTTCCATCGCCATCCTGCCGCTCGTTACTCCGGGTTTCTGGCATCATTTGAAAAACCAGGCCATCGTCTCGATCGCCTTTGCGATACCGATCGTCTTCATCTGTCTGAAATACTCGCCCCATGCCCTCGGCAAAAGTCTCACCGACTATGTTTCGTTCGTGGTTCTCCTCGGCTCCCTTTTTATTGTCTCAGGCGGCATCTGGCTCGCGGGAGATTTTAAAAGTACTCCTGCTGCAAACACAGTTTTATTAGCGGCCGGGGCCATACTCAGTAATTTCGTCGGCACCACCGGCGCTAGCATGATTTTGGTCCGTCCGCTTTTGCGTGCCAACGCACATCGCAAGCACCACGTCTACCTTCCCATTTTTTTTATCTTTCTTGTCAGTAATATCGGCGGCGCGCTCACACCTCTCGGAGATCCGCCTCTCTTCCTCGGATATTTGAACGGTGTTCCGTTCTTCTGGACCCTGCGCCTTTTTCCGCTCTGGCTGACAGCGCTGGGGATCCTTTTGACCATTTTCTATTGGGTCGATTCTTTTTTTCTCAAATGGGACAAAACACCACATTCGGCAGTGGAACCGTCAACAGGAAAAAGCCCGCATCTTAAAGGAAGACGTAACGCTTTCTGTTTTGCGGCCATTATCGGCGCAGTTTTCCTGCCGGAACCTTTTCGTGAAATCATCATGATCATCGCGGCACTTGTTTCACTGCACATCACCCCCAAGAACTATCACCACGAAAACGGCTTTAACTACACGCCTATCATTGAGGTCGCGATCATCTTCTTTGGAATTTTTGTCACCATGGTCCCTGCCTTGGCTCTCCTGGAAGCACGCGGCGCGGAACTTGGCGTCACGTCACCCTGGCAATTCTTCTGGGTAACCGGCGGGTTTTCATCTTTTCTGGACAATGCTCCGACTTATATGACTTTCGCGGCGCTGGGTGAGGGTCTAAAATTAGGCGGGCCTTATTTTCACATGCCGGAAAAACTTTTGCTGGCCATCAGTGCGGGGGCGGTATTTTTTGGAGCAAACACCTATATCGGGAACGCGCCGAATTTCATGGTCCGCTCCATCGCACAACACCGTGGCTGGAAAATGCCGAGCTTTTTCGGCTATATGGCCTGGTCGACGGCAATCCTTCTGCCGCTTTTTCTGGCCATTACGCTGATATTCTTCTGTTAAGAAAAGTACGGCAACAAAAAACTCCGCGACACTCTGTACGCGGGATACTGCGTTCTGTACGTGTTACGCTGCAGATTCGAAATACTGGCGAGTTGCAAAGTAATTCGTCAATGCATCTCTATCCACAAACAACTGCCCATTTTTGCCAATCTTCACGCAGGATAGAATGCCGTACTGCTTCAGAAGCGGAAGCATCTGTTTCGAATCGTGGCTGATCGCCCGTTGCGTTGTTTTGTCCTGTGCCATAAAGATCAGTGTCGTTGCGCGCACCACTTCGATAGCGAGGTCCCTGAGCTCTTCGGTCGTGATATTCTCGACTTCTGCCGCCGACAGCGCGAAGGCATCATCGAGCTCTACACCAAGATCCTGGAACCACAGGCAGATCACGGAATCATTACTTCCCTTAATTGCCCGGACCGCCGCAAGTTGTGCGCCGTTACTCCGGAAACCCACGGGTAAAATGACCTGTGCGACACCCTCCCAGACTTGTCTGAAAAATCCTCGTTTTCCTTTCTCGAAGAGAGGCATCAAACGTGCCCATGGAAACTCTCTCAACATATTCAGGATTTTTTCAGTCCTTGCGTCCTTTTTCGACCCCGTGTCCAGACATGTCACCAGCGAATAGGCTTTCTGTTTATCGATCGGAAGCCGGTCCACGGACACACTTAGCGTCTCCCTCACCCGAACCATCGCAGCAAGCTCAACAGGATCCCATACGATATTCGCGGGCTTGAGTTCCGTCAAAGTCGCCGCCGCTGGAGTCACTTTTTCCGTCACGGCCTTGGCCGCAATCTCGGCCGCCTTCGCATCGGTCATGCCAAAATCACCAAAAATTTCCATGATGAATTGCGGCAGAGCTTGCATAAGAAACGAGGCCTCCAACTCGTTATCTTTCAACCCTTGAATTTTCGCCATCAAATCATTCATGCGAATTTCAAACCTCCCGTCCCGTTCCGTCAACAGAGACCGGACCTTTGCGGCCAAAACCCTTCGCACTTCATCGGGACCTGCTTTAAGAGCGAGTTCTCTGATCCACGCTGTGTCCCCCCCTGTTGCCGACAGCAGTAGGTCCTGATCGATCTTCATTTCTGCCCGCCCTGCCCCGGTGTTCTGGCTCAAATCTGAAGGGACCTTCTCTGTACCTTTTTCTACCGCTACATCAACCGCTTTGACAGGTCTTTCTGTTATCAACTCTCCGGTTTTAATTTCCGATTTTTGGCCCATCGGCTCCATGGCAGGACGCGTCACAGGCGTCTGCACCAAGACCCCGGTTTCAGCACGAGTTTTTCCCTCACCCTTCACTTCCCGCGAAACAGATTCGGCAGGGATTTCCGGCTTCTCGACCGCGGTTTGCAAACTCTGGACTACAGGCTCTTGTTTGTTGCTTGTTTGCGTCTTGAGGACCTTCGTTACCCCAACCTCGGGAGCTTTCTTTTCTCCTGCTGTTCGGCTATCATCCCTCACCCCGGCACGGACGGTCGTTTCTTCAGGTGAAGTGACGCGCACACCTGCCGGTTGCATTTCTTTTCCCAAGACCAAAGGCGCGCTTCCCTTTTCCGCCTCTGATAAGTTTCCAGAAACCACGGATGTTGTCCGTAACCCGTTGGGATTTGACAAACTTCCCAAAAACTGCAAATACCGCACGGTGTCAGCGCCATAAGTCCCGGCGGGAAACATCTTAGAATAATCTGAAGTTCCCGGAACCCGGGAAACAGCGGCTTCCTCTTTTGTGCTTACCTTCCTCTTCCCGGCATTATTGGCGGCAAAAAAAGCTCTCATGCCATTTAGAGTCTTGAATAAATCGGTTCCCATCCCCAAAAGCCCATTCTGGGCGCCATGAACCCTGACCAAGCGGGACACTATATTTTGAGTCGCATGCGCGCTTTCGGCAAACATCAACGCTTCGTATCGGACATTCTTCACAGGATCCAGCAGATAGCGTATCAATGCCTTGCGCTGATCTTTATTATTAAGTTTAAAAGGCACGGGCGTGTTTGCCGGAAGAATCTTTCTCTGGATTGCCCTTTTCAAATACTTGGAAAGATTGGCGGTCTGCAAGTCAATCAGACAGATTCCGACAACCATCGTGCCATTCTTACTCATTTCCATTGCGCCGGGCTTGAAATTGGTCTTTTGCAAGACAACGGTCGCAAGCACCTCCACAGGGATTTGATTTTCTTTGGCAGCGTCAATGAAGACTTGAGGCGAAACTTCCGAGAGCCGGGCAAGACGCGCCAGAAATTCACCGAACGAAACTTGTGAGAGAATTTCCATTTTTGAGTCGAAATCCGCGTCCGGATCGCCTCCCAACACCAGATTAAAAATACGAAAGTTCTGATCGGGGGTCATTTGCTTGAGAGCAAAGCGAAGCTCTTTAACTCGCGCTGCCTCGTCAGAAACACTCGGGGTTGTGCCTGGCGAGGTCACGGAAGCACCCACCGTCCCGCCCGATATCGTATTCGTGCCAGCCAGCGGATTTTTTTGCAAAGCCGTTGCAATGGACTTCGCGATCAATGCAGGTCTTACAACCACCGGTGTCTTCCTTGCCACAATTTCCCCCGATGCTTGCGGAATCTCCACTATCGAAGCCATCTTCGGCGCAACCTGACCCTCGGACGGTATTGTCATCGCCCCACCAGCCGAAAGCATGACCGGTTGCGTACTGCCAAGCAGAAAATCCTCCCATTCGGAGTGAACGACCCTATCGAGTCTTATGCCAACCGAAAAAGTCTCCCGAGACTCCGCCTCTGCAACGGTACGCAATTCGGAACGGGATCTGGAAATGCCTTTACTGCCATACCATTTTTCCCACGCCTTCGATCCTACATTTATCTTTTGAATTTTTTGACTTGCATCTGGGATATCGCCTTTCAAAGAAATTCTATAGGGCTCCCCATGCTCGACGATCGCATCAGCAGCGGCGTTTCGGTTGCCTACATTACTCACTGTATATCTTGTATAAGTGCTTGAAAGATCAGCAACGTCAATCCGGCCAAGCCCTAATTTATACCGGCTTAACGGATCATTACCGCGAATCAAATTGTTCCGCAGTGAAAAATTCAGGTCGATCGGCAGACGACTTAACAGCCTCAACCCAATACCGTCATCGACAGTCTGCGCGAACAATCTTTTCCCGCTATGGACCAAAAGTCCCGAAACGCCCCCCAGAAGAGCATTATCAACTGAAAAACCCACGGCCTCCACAGCATCATGGCTCAGGACATTTCTAACCCCTTCGTCCTGTTGATGAAACAAAGCGCTCCCTGCCGCACAAACTCCGGCTAAACCGAGCCGTTGCGGCCAGTCCATCTCAAAATTTCCACTTGCCGCCCGTTTTGAAGTCCTCCCACTCTCGCCACCCCAGGAATGAGTCACCTTGATACCCATATACCACTCCCCTTCGGACGCACGGCGGTCATCTCGTTGAGGATCCCAGCCCAAACTCTGCGTGGCACTCCCCAAAAACTCGGACGCACGGTTGTCATCTCGTTGAAGGTCCCAGCCTAGACTTTGCGTGGTACTCCCGAAAAACATCGAAGCCGCCAAAATAATCGGCATAACAAGATTTCGAAACCCTTTCCATAAAGATTCCCCAAAATTTGTTTTTTTCATTTCAATCACCTTCGCCCGTCTGGAGCCTTGTACAGACTGGGACCGTACAGGGGTGGATTTTGTAATAGCAGATTTAGCAATGGAAACTTCCGTTTCTTGATTCGTAACGATCGTTATATCTTTAGGAATCTCGAGCATATTCCGCAATTCAGAGCGGGATTTTCCGGTCACGTGGAACATGATCCAATGATGTCGCGCGTCTATCCCACGAGCCACGGACGTTAAGTCTAATCCCCCCTCCCTCAAAATTTGTAAATATTTTTCATGCAGAGTTTCTTCCCTCGGATCCGCGTTTTTGTAGTATCCGAGAACAAGATACCCTCCCGGCTTGATCGCGGTTGCAATACTCCGCGCGAGATCTATTTTATCCTGTTCGTTTTTATCCCGGTCTTTACCCAGGAAGGGTTGGCTAAAAACGCTCATCGCTACGATCACATCTGCGGAATTCTTTTTCCCGAAAAATCTTTTTCCGGAGAAATTAATGCGCGAATCGGACTTAACGCTGGTTTTTGTATCGGCCAGTTTCTTGGCATGAAGTTCATAGATATTGAGTTCGGCCACGGCTTTCTGCTTATGAAATTCATTTTCCCAGTCGATCTGTCCCGAAAGGAATTTATCTCCAACACCCGGACCGATCGTGGACACGGAAGCATTTGCAGGCAGTTTCAAATTGCTCAAAAATTTTGCGATATCCGCCGGTTCCACTGCAACCTGCCGCGTCTCGGAACGAACGGTCTCAGCAGATTTTGAAGCAAAATTGACGCGGGTTTTGCCTTCGGGAGTGCGTCCTGCAAAAAAACGCTGAATGGTAGCCTTCGCAAAATCCAGTCCCGCCCCCAAAGCACTCATCAGCTTGACCTGGAATTGGTTGCTTCCCGTATCGCGATAGATGGGCTGGGTCTTTATTTCTTTTTCCGGCTCACGACGGCGGGTTTCGGTACGGACAATCCCGGCAGGCTCCGTAGCATCAGATTTCGTAACTGAAGCCTCCGCCACCTGATATGGGACAATCTTTACATCTTTGATAATCGCATCCTGCATCTTCTGCAACATCCGTCCATATCCGTTGGTCTGGTTCTGATCCTCAAAACGAGAACCCAACCAGCGTAAAAGAGCCCCTTGAATAGGAGATATCTTGCCAAACTCAGCTTGCGCCATGGACAAATGTGCGACCACATCCACATCCATCTCGCGACCAGGGTCCAATGCCTTCAACATCACGTAAAGCTCTCGCACCTTCTCTATTGTTTTCAAGGCCTCCGCAGCACTGCTCCATTGTTTTATGATATTCATCGATCGACACTCTTTAAGGATCTGAAACGCCTCATCGAGCTTCTGAACGGCAAAATCCCGGATTGGGAAATTCTGGTTGTTCACATAATAACCTTCAGGGAACCTGAGCCCAGGCAGTGAACTGCGGTATTGATAAAAACGCTGAACTGCCGAAAAAAGTTCATCAAACTTCATTTGACGTTTAAAGGAGCTTTTAAGATATTCGGGGATTATCTCGGCGGAGGGAAACGTTTGGTTTTTCTCAAAATTGGAAGAAATCGGAAGTTGGGACAATCGCTCCCAAAGACCCGCCAATTCATCAAGTTGCCTTGCTGCAAAGTCAGCGTCCTTCAACCCTGGCTCTTCGGAAAGAGTTCTTTCAAATAGGGTGGGATCTCTAAAACGTTCAAATGCCCGTATTTTCTGTAAGATGGTCAGGACCTTTTCACGAACATCCTTGGAATAAAGGTTCGCAAAAGTCTCTAACTCGCGATTCCCGACACTCACAAAATCATCCTTCAGCACAAATCGGTAGCTTGTAGTCAAAAGTTCCAGCAAACTGACCAAACCGAGAAAATTCTCACGTGTGAGATTTCTTTTTTTGACGGCCTTCTCCATGGCTTTCAGTGTCGTTTCCGGAACTCGAAAACGCCGGTCCAGGATCCAAGTGTCCAGACCAGCTTCATCCGAGACGACCTTTGCCCCAGCAATGTCAATGACCTCGATAGCTTTCACGACACCCTTCTCACGAACCACCAGACAATTCCCCGGTTGTAAATCGTGCAAAGCAACGCCCGCCCTCAGGGATTCTGCAACCTTCTGAACATAAAGTTTCATGGCAGTAATTCGAGAAGCCGTATCGAGCTGATCCCGCATTTTCTCAAGGTCACTTGCCGCAGGGCCCTCCATCCAGATCGCGTAACGCCCATCTTCGGCCTCGGTTCCTGCGAGAACACGAGCCACATGTGTAACACCTTTTTCTTGGAGTAATTGGGAGATGCGTTTTTCATTTTTCAAAGAATTGGCACCGAACCGGCTGTTGGGAATATCTTTTCTGACGGGATAGGCTATTTTTACAACATCAGCCATCCCGCGTGAATCCCCTCGTTCCCTTAAGTAGACCTCACCAAAGCCTCCCGTCCCGATCTTGGATAGATTCAGAATCTTCGGATGGCCATTTTCATCCTCAACGGCCAACTCCAGGCTGTCCTCCTTTACCTTTAGCCCTGTGATCTTTCTTAATTCCGATCGCTTCACAAACGGGACTGTTTCCCCCATGGACGCAATAGCTTCACGGATCTCCCCCGTAAAACCATAGGAGCTTGCATCACGAGATCCTTTGGCCCCCGCAAGAGCTGTCACAGTAGCAATCGTTTCGTGCACAACCGAAGGGACCTGCATTTCGGAACGACGGATTTCAGGCGCGGCGGGTTTTGCGAAGGAGGGCTGATCTTCCTGGATTTCGGAAATGCCTAAAATCCTGCCTGGGAGCGCAACATCCATTGCTTCTGCTAATGCGGCTTTTGCCTTTTCCAGGGGAACATTTGGTAATACGGTCGCTACAACATTATTCAATGCTTCGTTGAGAGGAGCCGGCGCTACAGATTTAACTTCGGGGGCCACACGCTCAAAATTCTTCCCCTGAGCAATGAGTCCCGCTGCCGTCTCCGCAACTACGCTAGACGGAGAAGCCGTTACTCCAGCGCCAAGCGCATTCAGTATTTGTTCCGTCGGGGCCTGAACGTTCGCCACCGCATTTGCGATCGCAGCCGCATCGACACCCCGTGACGCCGAAGACAATACCGGAAGTTTCAAAAAATCCATAAAAACAGGAACGCTGTCTAGAAAAAGTTTTCCCTGCGTGTTCACAAATGTCGGCTTGGTCTGGCTGGCACGATCGAGGAGCGCGGAAACGGTCTGGGTATTAAGATCTTTCTTGGCAATCAGTTGTTTGAGACCGTCGGTAAAAATGTCGAGCTGGAATTCGAAGGTTTTCCACATCCGATCAAGGGAATCTTTTTTAAATCCCTCGAGTTCTTTGCGGACAATGTCGAGGATCTCTTCCTTGGGACACTTCGAGCTAATGGCAGTTGCCGCTTCGGGCATGCTTTGGAGAATTTCATCGATGTAGGGCAGGTACTTCCCCGCCTCGGCAATGCGCCCCTCTTTGGCAAGTTCGCGAATCACGTTATCACGCCACGTTTTCAAGGTCCTCACGCGATCCGGAATGGGCAGGGCTTCGACCAATGCCTTTGCAGCGTGGCGCATCAAAGCGTCAAAATAAGTGGTCTTGAGATAATTCTTGAACGAAACCTCGCCCTTCATGACCTTGGCATAGTTTTCGCTACCTGCAAGAGAGGCTATTTTCGGCGTCACAACCGCATAAGCCATTCCTCTTTCTTTCAGAATGTGCTCAAGACCATTCGTGTGAAAACCTCCGGCCACAACAACCACGGTCTTTTGCTTCGCATCCTTCATCATTGTTTCGATACGCCCCATAAATGCCCGGTCACGTTCCAGTGCCGCCTGATAAAATTCAGTCACAGGCACAAAATCCTGCTTAAACGTAGAATCAGTTATAAGGTTAAGGTAAGAGTCCGGCTCTTTTTGATATTTCGCAAGATTCTCATGAGTGAGTTCAAGCTCAATCATTTCCTTCAGAAGATAAAGCTTTTGGTATTTTTCCGCCATCTCCCGCTGGGCAGGAGTCTTGAGGAGACTGGCTTCCACCGCGGGCAGAAAACGCTGGAGTTCATCATTAAGCCGGCTGCCCTTGATTTCAGAAAGAAGTTCCGCATGTCCGAGTAGTTTCTTAAGATCCGGAGTCAGCTTCACAGCTTTCCCGTTTTCGCTTCCCACCTGGACCAGATATTGGAGCATCTGGCCGGCCGTGATCTGTCCGGTCAAAAAAGCCTGATAGCGATTGTAGAAGTTCATTTCAGTTTTCACGCCGAGGCCCCGTAAATACTTCATCTTGAATTCGTCGACGATCTTACGAACGTGCGGCACAAGGGCATCCTGCTTCCCCGATTTTTCGTAGCCAATCGAAGCGATCAACCCCGGGAGCTCCTGGTACTCCGAGGCTGTCTTGAACAGATTCTGGAATTTGGAGAGATAGACAACGAGATCAAGGAGCGCGGCTCTATCAGTGAGAAAGTCCTCCCGGGCCTCCTGGAATTCGTTGAGTTTCGAATCATAGACCTTGGCACGCTCGGCATCGAGCGTCTGCTTGAACGTATTCCACCGGCTGAGAAGCGCCTCTTTTTTCTCCTGAGCACGGAGATACGCGAAATAATTCTTCTCATAGAGGCCCCAATCTTCCATACCGTGATATTCGCCGGGCTCTTCCTGCAAAACAGCCGCCATCTCGGAGCCAGAGAGTTCGGCCCGTTGCTCGTAGCCGGCGAGGATCTTGCGTTTCACAATGGGTTCTGGGAATGTCCGGAGTAAAATGGGTTCGAGGCGGCCCTTGGCGCCCTCGAGCGCGGTGAGACGAATCCCATAATTTTTTTGGAAATGACCGAGGATCTTCGCGATATTTTCCTGCGCATCGATCACGGCGTGCGCGTCCTGGATGAGAATGACAGTCTTGTCATTCCGAGAATCGGCTAACGGGAATCGGCTAACGCCTGCGACTTCTCGTTTCCCGTTCCCCATTTCCCGTTCCCCTCGATAAGCTTTGCTTATCGTTCCCATCTCAGCAGGAATGACAAGTTTGTCGATCGAGGAAACAACCGGGGCTACGGCATCGATGATTGTGGAACTGACAGGCGCAGCCCACGTCACGCTGGTCATCGTAAACACAAACACCACGACAAGCGCCGTAAATCTTATACCACGTCTCTGCTTCGGGTCACTTTTTATATACATACCTTATGTGCCTTCTCTTTTTCTAAAGGTTCTCACACAACACGGCCTCACAAACGACCACACTCGCTCGAGCAAACGCCACTCCATTCAATTCACTCCTAGCTCTTTCTCATGTGACAGTTTAGCATTCAGCTATAGTTATTTCAAGGGCTTAAAAGTATTTTTTTTATATTTATTGGCTATTTTATGCTACAAAAAGCTATATTTGCTATATATTGCTATATAAAATAGTCTAACACCCTCGAGACAAAATCAAAGTTTAGCTTTAAAAGCAAGTTCCGGCATTCGATGAGTGGAACAGTTTCAGCATAAAAGGCCTTCGCCGGGATTTGAAAATTTAAACATTTCCTTCGGTGTTGATCGATCCGATGTTCTAGTTTTTTGATGGCGGTAGACTCAATGATAACAGAAAGGGAATAAATATCAGTTGAAAAAAACCACCATAAAACAGTACTCGGGAAACACCATTAGAGAAGAATCGTGAGAAACTATTTTTTCCGCAGAACGCTGGCAAACGAGGCGATCATAAGGACGAGGATAAAGGCCCAACTGAGAATGAGGAATATCCAACCCGAGAATTTCATAGTGCCGCCCCTCTTTCCTGATACCGGGTCTCAAAACATCCCGTTTGAGACTTAGTATCAAAATGGGGAAAAAAGACAAAAACGATCATTCGGGAATCCTCTGCTGGATGATGTGTTTTTTCTGCCAGGCGATGTGAACGAGAAGTACCATCAGCGCGCTGACACCGACGATCAAAAAACGCGCGAACCAGACATACGGATAATTCTCTTTGGGGATCCCCTTCATCATGAGAAGCGCCCAGCCGTCCTGGAACATCCAAAAACCGAACAGGGCCACGAGATAAGTCAGCGTAACATATTTCATGACCGGAAGAATGAATTTCGGGAGCTTGATATCAGCCCCGGACATGATCTCTCTCCAGGCATTCGCTCCCCCGAAAACCCATATAAAGAGGATCAGCTCGATGATCGCAAAGGCCACGATCCCGACCGTCCCGATCCAGAAATCCAGTTCGTTGAGGAATCCGTGTTTCAAAAAAAAGATAATCGGAAGCGTGAAAAAAAAAGTCATGATCCCGACAATCCAAGCCGCCGCCTTGCGCGTCCATTTGAATTCCTCCTGGAAAAATGCCATGAGCGGCTGGGCGATCGCAACAGAAGAACTGATGCCCGCCAGGAATAACAAAAAGAACCAGATCGTCCCGAAAAAAGGCCCCCATGCCATTTTCTGGAAAATAAGCGGCAAGGCGAAAAAACCCAGATCAAACGCCCCGTTTGCCGCGATCTCCCGGGTCTGCGTCAAACCAAAGAACGCAACAACAACCGGGATCGCGATCGAACCACCCAGGATCACTTCGCAGAATTCGTTGGTCGTGGCTGTCGCCAGTCCCGAAAGCACGACATCATCTTTTTTCTTCATATAACTCGCGTAAGTCTGTATCGCGCCAACCCCGACGCTCAATGTGAAAAAGATCTGCCCCGTGGCCGCAAGCCACACCTTGCTTTGTTTAAGAATGCTGAAATCCGGGTTCCAAATGAACCCGAACCCGTTCATGATGTTACGGTCCGGGAATGCCGGGTCAGGCGTTCCGATCAAGAAGACCTTGATGACCAGAACGAGCCCAAAAAAACAGATCAGCGGCATGGTGATCTTCGCAAGCAGTTCGATCCCTTTGCTGATCCCTTTCGAGAGGATCCACGTCACGCAAAAATGAGTGATCCCGAAAAACAGGAACGCTGTCGCAATGGTCGGAAAATAGCCGTTCGAGGTTTTCCCCTGATACGCGCCCAAGAAATCAACCATCCCCTGGTAATCTGGTACCGTAAAATATTTTCCGGTAAATGAAAACACACTGTAGGCAAGCGTCCAGGAAACAATGTAGTTATAGTAGATCAGAAGAAGGAACGGCACCGCGAGGCCAAGCGCGCCGACATATTTAGCGAGCGGGTGCTTCCAGAGGTAGTGGAACATACCAGGTGCTGTCCCGTGTCCGTACTTCCCGCCGAACCGGCCGATCCCCCACTCGATCCACATGAGCGGAATGCCCAGCAGGACGAATGCCACAAAATAAGGAATCATGAATGCACCGCCGCCGTTATTGGCGCATTGAACGGGAAAACGGAGGAAATTGCCAAGACCCACAGCATTCGCGGCCATGGCAAGAATAAGGCCTATACGGGTCCCCCATTGTTCACGGGGTTTCGGGTGGGGTTGATTCATGACGAAAGGTTAACGAAAAAACATGCGGGATTCAATAAATAAAAGAGGCACCACCTCAAAGAACTGGGATGTTCAACGGACCTTCCGGACATGATATTTATTCTTGATATTCGACTCAAAAAAACGTCCGTGGGAGGGAGCCATCAGAAATTCCTGATAAACCGTCTCAGGAACATTCTCATACTGGTAGATAGAACCGACAATGAATTCAACCTGAAGCATGTTGCGCTTATGCTCGTATCCGATCCATTCGATCTCACGTGATAAGACCATGTTATTGATCATTGTGTCCCCCTTTTGTTGGTATTATTAACGGACAAAATGACTGAATCTTGAATTTTTTCAGGATTTTTTTGTAAAAATCAGCGACAAAACATACTCCCCCCCCCCTTGTCGTCACGCATGGTCAGACACTCCGATCGACGCGTAAGACGCTCAAAAAACACTTTGGCCGTCACTTTTTTAAAATTCAACGTACTGTCAAAAAACCGTTCTATATATTCCCAGGACTCAAAAATAACGGTTCTACCACAAATTCTAAGAATTCGGATGTCTTCGAGGATTTTCGAGCAAGATACGTATCTCATCATCCAGCGCTCCGAATTCTTTAGCGATCGCAATAAAATCGGCACAATTTTCGTACCGCTCCGCGATCAATGCCTCTCTGAGGTAGATCAACGCAGTCAACTTCACAGGATCCCGTGTTCTCCGCCTATATCTTGCTATGCCGGTCGGACTTAATGTTGGGTTCATGGTTGTTACCTCCTCTTATAAGCAGACGATTTGTGGAGCGAAGCGCTCACAAATTGTAGGCCGTTAAGCCGTCTGCGCGTTAGACCCCGCCTCTTGCTTTCGCAAGAAAGCGGCGGGGTTGTTTTCGTCCGGCTAGGTTATCTTCGCTTTCCTCCGTTGGGGAAAGCTCGCTAACCTAGGGACTTAAACAAAAAAAAGCCCATGACCGCTTTTGCGATCATGGGCTTTTGAATGATTCCGTTTTATTCCAACTCTACTTCCGGCTTACGCTAGGTCCTCCCAAGCGTCTCTCAAAAGCCCACGGCCGCGAACTGCATGGCGGCACTTCGTGGACAGAAACCACGCCTGCGCCATGACGATTGTCATGGGATATTTCGCTAAGCTATGGATCTGATTGAGGTTACGCTTTTTCATAATTTTCCTTTGTTTCGATTTCTATAAGAAATGTAACAGATTTCATAAATTTGTCAACAACCGCTCCAAAATCGAAGCGCGGGATTCGGGTAAAGTGAAACGTAAAATCTTTTTTCGTTCAGCATTACCCGTTCATCATTCCCCAGACTTTTAGTACGCCCGGATGCGGCGCTTGAATTCGTTCCAAGGGAAGAATTTTCCGGGACATTCGGTCGCCGCACCCGGCACATCGCGATGACCCACGATATTCTGGTCGGGAATGCGGTAAAAACCCTTGAGGGTGATCACGAGAAAGGTCAGCGAATCAAACATCTTGTCAGGAAGTCCGGTCTCGCTGTAATTACCGACGACCGCGATGCCGATCGCCTTTTTGTTCCAGTCTCCCTGTTTAACGTGGGCACCATCCATCTGCTTCAACCAACGGGGTCCGACTTCAATTTGGCCGCTCGTTTTCCCGCGCGAACCGTTGTCGATCAGAAAATCATATCCCATTCCATTGTCCCACCCACGCTGATGATGAAGTCCGTCGATGCTGTAGGCACTGCCCTGATCGGTCGCCGTATGGTGGATCACAATATGCGTCCAGCGTGTTGTCGGAAAAAGCGGAATATTTGCCCGCGGACCACGCGTGTTCGGAATTAAAAGTTTCATCCCCTTCTTGAGCTGTGTCTTACTCGTTAAATTATTGACGCGCATGATCGTCGCCATATCCACGCTGTAGATGCTTGAGATGCGCCAAAGTGTCTCGTAGGGCCCGACTTCATGATAAATGTTGCGTGGGGCACCCGACGGGGCCGGAAGAACCGTGGTAAGCGCCGAAACCGGACGCGGAGACAGATACGCCGTTGTATGGCTCGGAGGAGATGATGCGCAGCCGGAAAGGAAACCTGCGCCCGCTAAAAGGACGAAGAATATCCAGGCATGCTTGTTCGAAAATCTGTTTGCGGATATTTGAGATAGCACTTTATGAGACCTTCATAGTTGATATTTTTCGCCCAAACAACCCTGCGGCTTTAGGACGTTTTTTAGGAGCAGTTCTTCAAAAAAACCGATACCTTTTTGTGAAAAATGCTAAGTCCCGTTATGGGATTCGCTCCCAGATCCACGGCGAGGATTGAAAGCCCTTTACTTGAGATCGCCTTATAGTCCCCCATCGCCTGGGCCTGTTTGAGTTGGCTGAACCCATAGACCTCGCCTGGGATCTTTACATCTTTCGTGTCCTTCACAAAAAATTCGATAAAAATTCCCTGCTTCGGTCCGCCCTTGTAAAGCTGCCCGATGGAGTGAAGATATCGGGGCCCGAAACCGGAAAGCACGGGAACTTTTAAGGCTAAGGCCATGGACTTCTGCAATCCCTGAAGGACTTTCTTCGTGGCCGGCGAACGGTCCACATACGCCAAAAGCGATACAAAACCGTTTTTGGGAAGTTTGGAAAAAAAGACCGCCAGCGTCTTCTTATCACTAGAGGTCAATGTTGCGTTTTTTGCGACAAGAAGTCTCTCCGGTTTCGGCAGGGCTTTTTTCTTTTTTACATCTTCCAAAAGCCGGCTTGTGATATTCTTGGATTCCGTCACGTTCGGTTCATCGAAGGGATTGACCTTCAGCACCACGCTCGCAAAACTCGTCGCGACTTCCCAACGCAGGAACTCCCCGCCCACATTGACCCCATCGCTCCACACAAAATCCAGGACCGGAAACCCCTTGGCTTTGAGTCCTTTGATACGCGCCGCCCAAAGTTTTTCGTTCTCCCCCTTGAGACGCAGCATCACGAATACGCGGTCACTGCCATACCGGTCAAAACTAAGTAGCGGCTCACCTGCCACGGGCGTAATGCCCTTGCCGTCCTTCCCCGTGCTTTCGGCAATCAATTGTTCGGCCCAATCCGCGAAAGACGCCAGTTCAGGTGAGGTCCAGAAAGTCAGTTTGTCTTTTCCTTTAAGCGCCAGAACCCCCAAAAGAATGCCCAATGCGATACCTTCGTTCCTGGAAATATCCTTCGTCGACCGCATCGCATCAAGAAAACGCTGCGCATCGGCAAGCACTTGACGAACATCGATCCCCAAAAGCGCGGCGGGCACAAGGCCGAAGAATGAAAGCGCCGAATAACGGCCGCCAATGTCCTGCGGGTTCAAAAAAAGCCCGCCAAAGGTCTTGCTGCGCCCCAAAGTTTCCAGAGGCGAACCATGGTCGGTGATAATGACAAACCGCTCTGCTGCCTTGTTCTCATCGCCCTTGTAGAACTTTTTCACCCGGTCAAAGAAATACTGATATTGCGAGCGCGTCTCGATCGTAGAGCCGGATTTGCTGCCCACGAGAAAGACCGTTGAAGGATAGCGTACAATCTTTTCGACTTTAAGAATGCTAACCGGATCCGTGGTATCGAGCAGATGAAAACGGATCCCCTTGAGCGCTCCCTTCACTTTATGCGCGGGCTTCTTAAGAATGAGCGACAACACTTCCGCCGCGAGGCTCGATCCGCCCATGCCGAGAAGAACAACATCGCGAATCTTGTCATTGAAAAATTTTTCCTGCAGTTCGTCGATCTCATACAATTTCCCGGTGATCTTCTCGCAATTTTCTACCCAGCCCAGACGGTTGAGGATCACTTTTTGGTGAGCTGCGTCATTCGACCAAAGCGTCGGGTCCTTCGCAAGCCAGCGGGCGTGAAGATCTTTTTTTGCAAGCTGGGCAAGCATGTCCGCCACGCTTTTTTCAAGATTTCCCGGTAATGAAATGTTCACTTTGACGGTTGGGGCCATTTTAGAGTCTCTTTTCTTTTCCAGGGTTGTCATAAGGGATTCAAAGGAATCCATAAAAGATTTCACGCCGTCCCTCTGCAGACGATCGCAGACAGCATGGATGTCAATGCCAAAGCCCTTTAGTGTCAACAGGACCGCTTCGGCATCCGGGATATTTTCTTCCACCGAACCCGGACGGATCTCGCCATGCGCCAGGAGCGCTTCCCAGGTGTTTTGCGGGAGCGTGTTCACGGTATCTTTTCCGACCAGTGTCTCCACATAGATCAGATCCGGGTACAAGGGATTCTTGCAGCTGGTACTGGCCCAAAGAGGTTTCTGGACACAGGCCCCCTGATTTTTGAGCGTCTGAAAACGGGCGGAACCAAAAAGCTCCTTGAAAACCCGGTAGACCTCCTTGGAATTCGCGATGGCGGCTTTTCCTTTGAGGTCGGTCAGGAGCATCCGCTTCGCGGCATCTTCCTCGGCCACAAGTTTGGCATCGAGTTGTTTATCGATGTCCGTATCAATGCGACTGACAAAAACACTCGCCACGGAATGGACACGGGAAAGATCGCCGCCCTTTTTTGCAAAAGCCTCAAGCCCATCCAGATACGCATTCGCCACGTCCCTGTAATTTTTTTGGGAGAAGATTAGCGTCACGTTAACATTGATCCCCTCTCCAATGAGGCGGCGAACCGCATGAACACCCTGTTCGGTGGCCGGCACTTTGACCAAGACATTCGGACGGTCCACAAGACGAAAAAGCCGTCTTGCTTCCTCGATCGTCGCGTCCTCATTAAAAGCGAGATTCGGAAGCACCTCGAGGCTCACAAAACCATGTTCGCCACGGGTCTTCTGAAAAACCGGCAAAAAGAGATCGCAGGCATTGCGAATGTCGAAGGTCGTCAGGACATCATAAATCTCCACCGTGCTCGCCCCGCGCTTCAGGAGTTTCTGGATGTCCTGCTCATAACCTTCACCCTGACTGATCGCCTGCTGAAAAATGGAGGGATTGGAAGTCACGCCGAGAAGACCGCTTTCCTCGATATAAGCCTTAAGGGTTCCGGACTTCAGAAGTTTGCGACTGATCGTATCAAGCCACGGGCCTTGTCCGGCCTTGTAGAGTTCAATACTCGGCAAATCCGTCGTACACGTTTCCATAGAATCCTCATGATTAGTTCGTGAATAATGTTGTTTGGCGGCAGGAAAAACAGAAGGAATTGTACCATGACCGCACGCAACGGGCAACGCACAACAGGGCCCCAGCCGCGTACCGCGCTCATTCAACGATTCTCCCGGAGGCAGGTTAAAACGTCTGACGGATCCTTGCGATCAGATCCTGAAGTCCTTTCTTCTGCGTGGCCGAGATGAGAACCGCCTCCGGGAAGACGCCCTGAATCCGGACCTTCTCCACATCGCCCAAAAGATCCGTCTTGTTGAGCGCGAGAAGCTTTGGCTTCGCTTCCGCACCCAGTTCTTTCAAGACCTCCTCCACCACACGTTTATGCTGAACAGCATGTTCGCTCGCGGCGTCGACCACAATCAGAATCAGATCCGTATCCAACACTTCTTCCAGAGTCGCGTGGAAGGCCTTCACAAGCCCGTGCGGTAGATCGCGGATGAAACCTACGGTGTCGGTAAAAAGAACGGCCTGACCGTTGCCGTCTTCATAGATCCGTGTCTTGGGATCCAGCGTTGCGAAAAGCCTGTTCTCTACATAAGCGTCCGCGCCGGTCAAGGCGTTAAGGAGCGTGGATTTTCCGGCGTTCGTGTATCCGACAATCGCGACCTGCCGGAGTCCTTTTTGCCGGCGGCCCTGGCGCATCTGCGCCCGGTGTGTCCTGAGTTTCTCGAGCTGTCCCTGAATATATTCGATGCGCCTGCGGATCTTGCGCCGGTCCACCTCGAGTTTTTGTTCGCCCGGACCACGGGTCCCGATGCCGCCGCCCAGACGCGACATGATCACACCCTGTCCCACCAGCCGCGGCAAAAGATATTGCATTTGCGCGAGCTCGACCTGGAGTTTTCCGTCACTTGAAACCGCACGCCGGGCAAAGATATCGAGAATGAGACCGGTCCGATCCACGATCCGCACACCGCATTCGGTCTCGAGGTTCCGTGCCTGGACGGGCGTCAGATCCACGCTAAAGATCAAAACATTTGCTCCGGTCCTCGCAATCTCCTCGCGAAGTTCCTCGATCTTTCCCCCGCGGATGAAATGGCTCGGGCTCGGGTGAGGAACGCTCGCGGTAAGGCTTGCCACCACGTCCCCCTGCGCCGACTCGGTAAGCTCGGTCATTTCCTCGAGTACCTCCCGAAGATCCGGGAGATCTCTGGCGCCGATCTTGATAATGACAAGACAAACCTTATCGCGCATGGTTAATCCTGAAGCAAGAAACCAAGAAACAACGGGGTGAAAGAAAAAATGTATTTATGGTGCTTTTGTGCATTTATATCTCTCATTCTTTATTTTTTAGAAAATTGGCCAGGATAAAATCACTTACCTGCGCTACAGTGGCACTCTCCGGCCACCAGACCCAACGAATGCCCCGTTCCCGTTTGAACCAGGTCCACTGCCGCTTGGCAAAATGACGCGTTGTTTGTCTTATTCTGTCCTTTACCTCCTCAAACGATGCGTCATTGCGAGCAACCGGCGGGAGCGAAGCAATCTTGTTTTTAAAAGAAAGATTGCTGCGTCGCCCGCCGCAATCCTTGGCGGGCTCCTCGCAATGACACTGTAGCCATTCCAAGACTTCCTTATACCCTACTCCCTGCAGCGCGGTTTTGGAAAGTTTCTTGCGGGAAAGTTGCTTCACTTCGCGCACGAGCCCTTTGCGGAACATCTCGTCCACACGCCGGTTGATCTTCCGGTAAAGCGCGTCGCGATCCAGATGAATACCGATCACAACAGGGCTATAGCCAAGTTCCCGAAGACCCGGCGTTTTCCGGACGGGTTCGGACGGCTTCTTTCCCGAGATAAGATAGATCTCTAACGCCCGTATAATGCGACGCTGGTTATGAGATCCAATAGCCTTGGCCCGGGAGGGGTCCAGTTTGAGGAGCCTCCTATAGAGGGCCGGTAAGCCCTTTTTCAGAGCCTCCCGCTCAAGCTTCCGCCGTAGAGAGGCATCTGCCCTCGGTAAGGGCGAAAGCCCCTCTAGGAGGGCTCTGACGTAAAAGCCCGTCCCGCCCGCCACTATAGGGATTTTGCCCCTTCTTACGATATCTTTAATGGCCTTGAGGGCGAATTGGCGGTAGGCAAAAACCGAGAAACCCTTTGCGGGAGGGATAAGATCAAAGCCGTAGTGCGGAATGCCGCCGCGCTCTCTTTTCGAGGGTTTCGCGGTCCCGATATTCATTCCTTTATAAACGAGCATGGAATCGGCGGACAGGACTTCGCCGCCAAGTTTTTTTGCGAGCGCGACCGCAAGCGCCGACTTACCCGACGCCGTAGGACCGACAATAAAAGGAATGGTGGTTTTCGTCACATCGATTCGGGTTGAGAGATGCCGAGAAGTTCGAGGCCATTGCGGAGAACGATGCGGGTGGCATCGGCTAAAAGAAGACGCGCTTTGGTAAGTTCCTTATTTTCGGTGACTACGCGGTGGTGGCTGTAGAACTTGTGAAAGCACGCGGCCACCTGACGCAGATAATCCGCAAGACGGTACGGCTCCGTCGAACGGCTTGCCTGAATAAGATAGTCGGAGAATTGCGAAAGGCAGCCGATCAGTTCCGCTTCCTCCGGCGTAGTAAGCAACTTGAGATCCACTTTCGTGGTAATACCCTGTTCGGCGTATTTTGAAAGGCTCGCGATACGGGCGTGAGCATACTGAAGATAAAAAACGGGATTCTCCTGCGATTGTTCTTTGGCGAGATCGAGATCAAAATCCAGGTGGCTTTCCTGCCGGCGCATCACAAAGAAAAATCGCGTCGCGTCAACCCCGACCTCCTCGTAAAGCTCCCGGAGGGTCACGAATTCCCCCGCACGCGTGGACATGCGCACCGGCTGCCCTTTCCTGAAAAGCGTGGTCAGCTGGATGATCCCGATATGAATGGCCTCCGGCGAATACCCCAATGCCCGGCAAGCGGCCTTGAGACGCGGAATATAACCATGATGGTCCGGCCCCCAGAAATTGACGAGCATGTTGTAGCCGCGCTCGTATTTGGAGAGATGGTAGGCAATATCCGGCGCCAGATAAGTGTATTCGCCCGTGGATTTTTTGACCACCCGGTCTTTATCATCCCCGAAATCCGTCGAGCGGAACCAAAGCGCGCCCTCATTTTCATAAAGATAGCCCTTTTCTTTCAGAACCTTCAACGCGTGTTCCACCTCATTTTTGGCATAAAGCGTCTTCTCGCTGAAGTAATGGTCAAAATGGACCCGCATCCTGGCGAGATCCTCTTCGATCGAACCCATGAGATATTTCACCGCATAGAGCCCGCAGTATTCGACCGCCTTTTCCTCGGGCTCCTTGAGGAGCGAATCCTTCTTTTCCTTCTCGATGATGTCGCGTGCGATCTCGCGGACATAATCACCCTTGTAACCCTCCTCCGGGAACGGCATTTCCATGCCCAGAAGTTCGTTGTAACGCGCCCAAACGCTCTGGGCGAGCATCCTCATTTGCCGGCCGGCATCATTCAGATAATATTCCGAATGCACCGTATGGCCCGTGAACTTGAGGATCCGCGCAAGACAATCGCCGATCGCGGCCTGACGTCCATGCGCGATCGTAAGAGGTCCCGTGGGGTTTGCGCTCACGAATTCCAGAATGGCTTTCTTGCCTTTTCCAAATTCCGACTTGCCGTAATTTTTATCCTGTTTATGGATCTCCAGAAGCACCGCGCCCAGGTCTTCTTTTTTGAGATAAAAATTGATGAATCCGCCGCCGGCCAGCACCATTTTCTCGATTGAAGAATCCTTCCCGAGTTTTCCCTGGATTAATCCCATCGTGGTTGCTGCAATAAGCGCCGGTTTCTCGTGTGTCACTTTGGCGAGCTTGAACGCGATATTGCACGAAAGGTCCCCATGCTGGCTGTCTTTGGGAGGATGGAGGTCGTAGCTGAAACCATTCGGCAAGATGGCCTTCTGCTTCTCGCAATAATCTTTTATAGCCGCATCAGTAATATTTTCAATTTTGTTTTTCATCGGATGGTTTCAGCGGGTAACGGTGAACGGCAAACGTAGGGGCTTCTTCGTACCCCGTTCCCCGTTTCCCGACAATTAAATTTTCTTCGCTTCCCCCCACAGCCGCTCGAGGCCGTAGAATTCGCGGGTTTCATGGTAAAAAATGTGGGCGATCACCGGCCCGAAATCAAGAAGCACCCACTTCCCTTCCGTCAAGCCCTCGATATGGAAGGCCGGCATCTTGCGTTGTTTCATCTCATCGATAAGATGCATCGCAACGGACTTCACGTGACGGTCGCTATTCCCGTGGGCAATCAGGAAATAATGTGCGATGCTGGAGTGTTTGGAAATATCAAGAAGCACCGGCTCTTCGGCCTTCTTGTCTTCCGCAAGTGTTCGTAACAATTCGGCGATCTTTTTAGGCTGCAAGAGGACTCACCTTTCCGGGTTAAAATTGCGTGGATTGTAACATACGTAATGACGTGCCACAAGAACGCCCAGGCACTCAGTCGCGCCGCGAGCCACGGCGTATGGGCCGCATGGCGTGGAACATACCCGTGACGCACGGATCATGCGGCACAATATCCTTCATGTTCCAGCAACCGGCGTTTCCATTTCTTCCCCGCCGAATACTCTCCGAGTCCACCCGAAACGGGAATGACCCGGTGACACGGGATCACGATTGGAAGGCGGTTCTTTCTCATGGCATTCCCGACCGCTCGAGCCGCACCGGTATACCCCGCCCGCTTTGCAAGTCCGCCATAGGTGACGACTTTTCCCGCCGGCACCCGGCATAAGACCCTGTAGACTTTCCTTTCGAAAACAGTGAAACCCGAAAGGTTCATTTTCAAGTTCAGCTTTGTAGCAGGATCCTTAAAATAACTCGTTATGATCCTAGTGACTTTTTCACGCGCCCCGGATGCGCGAACGAGATGATATCGTCCCGGAAACTGCACGGAATAAAGTCCTCTTTTTGTTATAAAAAGCCGAAAAATTCCCCATTTCGTTTTTACGGGTAGGAATTCTGACTTGCAGCTTGTCACTTACAACTCACCCCTGAAACCGGTTGGTAATCGGCATGCGACGGCCGAACCAGGCCTTTTCGGTTACCCGCAGGATAGGCGGAGTTTGGCGACGTTTGTATTCGTTGTGGTCAACCCTGCAGATGATATCGGCAATAACCGCAGCAGAAATTTTCTTCCTGAGCCTGCTAATGATCTCATTGCGGCTCAAGTTCTTCTCGATATAAAGATTGAGGACCTTATCCAACACGTCATAGGGCGGCAACGAATCTTGATCCTTCTGGCCAGGCCGGAGCTCGGCAGATGGAGCTTTGATGAGAATAGCCTCCGGAATTATTTTTTCGATTGTATTACGATATCGCGCAAGTCGGTAGACGTCTGTCTTATAAACGTCACCGATCACCGCGAGACCACCCGCCATGTCACCATAAAGCGTGCAATACCCCATCGCAAGCTCGGATTTGTTACCGGTCGTAAGGACCAACCTTCCTTCGTGATTCGAGAGAAACATTAACTCCATTCCGCGCAGCCGCGCTTGAAGATTTTCCATGGCTAAACTCGGAGCCCGGGACTCGGGATTCGGAATTCGTTTGTCATTTCGCAAAAATGTTTGATACATTTTTTTAATGGAACGCGCCTCAAATTCGATCCCGAGGTTTTTCGCGAGTTCCTCTGAATCTTTCCAGCTCCCCTCTGACGAGAACGGCCCTGGCATCGTCACACCCTTGACGGCTTCCTTACCCAGCGCATCCACAGCAATAGCCGCGACCAGCGCGGAATCGACCCCGCCGCTCAGCCCTATCACGGCTTTCTTGAACCCGTTCTTCCGGAAATAGTCCCGCACCCCCATCACGAGCGCATTATAAATTTCTGAGTGTGATGAAATTTCAGAATTTTTACAGACCGCGCTTGGCGCACAGGACGCTTTAGGTCCAGCTCCTGCGCGATTGGAAGACAGATGCGGCGCATGTTTGTTCCAATCACAGAAAAAAAGCCCTTCCTCGAAGGCCGGCGTGCGAAAAAGAACGTGGCCCTTCGCATCCACAAGCATACTTCGGCCGTCGAACAACAGGTCGTCTTGTCCTCCGACCTGATTCACATAAAGAACCGGAAAACCGTGACGACGAGTTTGTTCTTTGAGCAGTTGCTCACGGGCCGCGGCCACATTGCGGTAATAAGGTGACGCGGAGATATTGAGGACGAGATCAACCTTCCTTTTCGCAAGCCCGACGAGAGGCTTCACTTCGTAGCGCTTGTCCCAAATATCCTCACAGATGGTCAAACCGATTTTATGACCGTTAAACGAAACGACCTTTGTCTCAGAACCAGGCCGGAAGAAGATCTCCTCCAGGAACACATCATAGGTCGGAAGCAATTGTTTGTGATAGACCGTGCGGATCTTACCTTTCTCAATCCAGGCGACAGAATTAAAAGCATTTTGCGAAACTCGATATTCGGAACTCGCCCCTCTGCTAATAAAACCAACTACCACCGCGATATTTTTATTTCTGGTCGCCGCTGTGATCTTCTTGAGAGATTTGAGTCCTTCAGTCAGAAATTGTTTTTTATTGGCAAGATCCCAGACTGGATAACCGCAAAGGGCCGCCTCGGGGAAAACGACTAGGTCCGCGCCTTTTCGCACTGCTTCATCGATCCAGCGAAGGATCTTCGCGGTATTCCCCGTGTAGTCCCCGACCGTCGGATTCATCTGTGCGATAGCAACCTTCAAGGGAGTTTTCATAGCAAAGAAATTATATCATAAAGCGTAAGGTGTACGGAGCATACTGTTTCAGGAAAGACTTGAAGTAAGGGAAGGATCGAGCTTTTCGACCGCACCTTTGAGCAAGTAGAAACAAAACCTCTTAAATCTTTTATTGGCAGCGTGAATTAACCCAAGGCAGGAGAAATTTACATTCTATTACGCCGACTGCTTGACGGCTTCCTCAGCACGCATCTGAGCTTCGAGAACTTCGGAAACACTGCGCTGCTGCGCCCATTTGATCGGCTTATTGTAACCGACAATAACTACGATACCACCGACTTGTGCCAAGAGAGCGTAGGTCTTGAGCACACTGGCAAGAGTATCATCCTCATTCATCTGGAGCTGAATAACTGCCGAGCGAATGTTGGCATCCGAGACACTCAAACCGGTCACATCGAACGTTTCGGTAGCCGCGACGGATTCAAAAGTCCCGACCACGACCCGAATATCCAGGTCGTTGGCAAAAGCAACAATCCGGTCTTGGATCGACTTCTGCTCCGCGGCATTCTCGGCGGGGATCGCAACCGGTAACTTGGTCCCCAGCACACGGGCGACCGCGACATAATTTTCAATTGTTTTTAGATCAAATTTAACAACCTGACGATTCGGAGCCTGATAGTTCGCAGGCGAGGTAATACCGAGCTCTTGCATAAAGACCCTGATCATTCCCGACTCCATACGCAGAGCATCAGACTTCAAAACCTCCGTTGTAAGGACAACTTCTTTACGTACCTCCGCCGACGCGCCGACTGCCGCGATCATTCTCGCTGTTCTATCACGGACTTCCACTCGCGAGGCTACCGCCTCTTTCATTTTCAACGGCACCTTGGCAGCTCCAGACGTCGGCACAACACGAATCTTTTCCGAAAGCGACGCTCTAGCCTCGGAACGAGCTTTCATTCCGGTGGGCGGATTTGCTATTTTTAAATGAATGGTCAAATGTGTATATCCAGGGCTTATCTCGCGAGTACGGTTTCCGGCAACAGGATATCCGTTTTTAAAAACTTCTTTCTCAAAGGATTCTTCGACAGGAAGAACTTCCGACACCCCATACTGCACCTCTAAATTCTTTTCCTCCCGGACCACAAGCGCAATCATTTGAAAATCCGCTTCACTCAACCGATTGTAATGCTGCTTACCAGAAATGATCCAATCGAAATATCGTTTCAATGATGCAAAACGCGCATCAAACATCCTAAGGCCTTTAACAATAGACAAACGCTTTTCATAATCGTTTCCATTTTGAAGATCGTTGATAAACGTCTGTAGAGGATGTGGATCACCCATTTTGTTGAGCGCTATTGCAGCGGCTATGCGAACATAAAAATCCTCATTCTTCAAAGCATCGCGCAATGCCGGAACATCATTAAGTTTTCTAAGCGCGGTAACAGCAGCTACGCGAACATCCGGATACTTGCTATTTACCTTTTTACCAAGTTCAGCCAAAGTATTAAAACTTTGAAGCGCGATAATAGCCTCTATGCGAACTTCCATGTTTTCATCATCTAACGCCGCAACGAGCGTGGGGATAGTGGAGTAATCCCTGATTTCTTCAAGAAGAAGAACGGCTCTAATACGATCTGCAGATTCTCCGGTTATTGCTCTTCTTTGTAAATAATCTAATGTGCCACCTCTTTCCAACGATAAAAATTTCGTCTCATTATTGTGGAAATAATAGTCGCGTGGAAATAGCAACTGCCAAAAAATATTTTTGGTTGAATTTTTTATCTTTTTAAACAACCAAATAGCGGAAGTTACCGGCAGAATAAAACTCAGTACCAAACCCCGTCCAATTTTGAAAAACCAGTTAGAATCGATATCCTCCCAGTCATGCTCACGAGACTCGGCATTGAGCAGACGAAGAAGTAATAGCGTCACGCCAAAAATACAGTAGACAACAAACCAATCCCCAAAACCCCATGGATGCAACACCCAACCGGAAAGCTTATCGTAAAAGTTGAATGTAATGATAGATTGCAAAGTAGATTGTACAGACGTAACGCTAAAAGAACCGTTAGTCGCAGCATCCGCGGAAATCGCTGTCATCATTGCCTGAACCGCCACTAACATCAATTTCTTGAAAATACCACTATATGACGAGGCCACTGATATTTTCCGCTCCAAAGCCCTTTGCTCCGACCGTACCGCAACAGCTCGATTTATCACTTCGCCCAGCGTTTGTCTCTGTACTATATTCCGAATCTCGGAGCGCATCTCCACCCGTGACTCGACGCGTGGCTTCGGGAGTGTGGTCAATCTCTCCAAATTCCGCAAAGTCTTCTCCGTTTCGGGGTATCCCGAAAGGAAAGCATCCAGGCTCGCCTTAACTTTTTCGACAACTTGAAACCCGTCTTTGGGAACCTGGACACTCACAACCCCCGGCGCTGACTTTGTAATCGTATCCTGGATCCCATAGACTTCGTTATTAGAATTCAGTTTGTACCCTTGTTTCAGATATTTCTCCGGCAAACCGGCATCATAGACCGCCCACCCGATGAGCGCCTCATCGCTAAGTTCTTTTGTTTTTGAATCATAGGCCTTGATCGGCACAGGAACCAGCATTGCACGGCCAGTCTCTTTCACACCCCAAGAACTTTGCGCCTGCGCAATAACACGAAGTTCCAGCGAAGGCTCCGTGATAATGCCGACACGGACTGACTCATTTTCAGCTTTATTAGCCAGCCCTGAAATGAGGCCCTGTGCATTTTTCAGGTTCTCGAGCGTCACGGTCGAAGTGTTCTCCTTACGGACCACCATGGGAAAAGCCTTCCCTTCCCTTCGCAAAATATATTCCATCACATCCGCCTCGGTCAGCCATCCGTTGATTGTTGTTTCCGGAATATCGCCGTAAAATTTTATAGTCCCTTCTTTGAGAGATTGAAAACCGCGGCCAACACCTCCCGTCACAACGATTGGGATTGTTTTTTTGTTTGCGATATAAGCCCTGGCGAATTCAATGATCGTCCGGACATCCGGATTGCCCATAAGCAAATAAACATCTACGGGTTCCTCCGCCACGCTTTTCCCGACCGAGAGCATATCCACCAGAGTCTGCAGATCATTATCCAAGGCATCCCGGGGCGTCAACAGAGGTACAGACTGCACAACTGGCGCCGGTGTTGTAGGCAGTGCCATCGGTTTTTCCGCTGAAGGCTCAACTGTAGGAGAAATCACGGGGAGTGTCGCAGGCGGCGCTGCGGGTTCAACCGGTACTTCCGGTTCTGCGACGGCAAGGTATTCTTTTACCGCATTGATCTCTTGAATGAGAAACCGGATTTCATTACTCGTCTCCTTCGCATACATTTGAAGGTTATGCGCTTTATCGGAGTAATCCGCACTTATAGGGTAGTTTTCGTTCATCTCCTTACGGACAACCTCATCGCTAAATTTTTGCGTGTGAGGCCATCTTCTGCTCTCCTCGACCAAAACTTCCCATTTCAGCTTAAGCTCGTTTTTCCGAGTTTCCATATCCGGTAAGCTACGTCTCAGCAAGGATGGATCGACGAATTCAGGAAGCAATGCCTCAAAGATCTTTTTGGACTGGCTTACAGCCTTTTCAAAATCGGTACGTTTGTAGGTACCACGGAAACGGCGCCATCGCCCCTCGTACGGCCTGAACTTCGCAACATTCACAAGGCCATCATGCATCTGCTGACCCATAAAATGACCGATCGCGTCGACAGCCTTCGTCTCATCGCCGAGAACGCCGGATCTTCCCTGCTCTTCCAGCCTTTTCAAATGCAGCAGGGCTATTTTTAAGGCAAGGTTCTCACCTTCGACAAAAGATCCTTTTGCCCTGGCGATATCTTCTGCAAAAGCCGCCTTATTTTCATGGCTAACGGGTTCACCGATCGCCGGGTCGTAAAGACCTTGATCCAGCAACCGCTTCGCCAGACGCGCCGCGTCCTTCAACGACCGCCTTTGCGGCGAATTTTCAACCGGTTCCCCATTGACAAACGGCTGTCCCTTGATCAAAAAAGTCACCCTTTTGATCACAGGGCTCATATAAACCGCAAGCGAGGAGGGACTTTGACGTTCAACCAACGCCGAGGGAGAATAAAGCCTGTAATGATCACCATTCTCCGGAATCAGGATCTCCCCATCTGATTCATGAAAAAACACTGGAAGGTTCCGAAAAGGAAGAGTGTACACTCTTTGCGGAAAACTTACGGTTGTCGGTAAATATTCAGACATTAACAAACGGACCCAAAGAAAAAAATCATCAAACGTAACATACGGATCCATATAAATAAGCAGATCGGTTAAACCATGGATCACTCTGTCGTCATACTCATCTGTTCCTTTTTTACCCAACAAATAGGAGGCTACCACAGCTCTTCGCGCGTCTTCAAAGCGGAATCCCATATGCTCAAACTTCACCTTTTGGAAATACTCGAGAATTTTTTCAGTAGCTAGTATGCCTTGAGGCTCGGCAGCAGTAAGATACTTTTTGAAATTTTCTTCCGTAAAACCGAGAAACCGGTTTTCGGAACGCATCCCACGCAGTTCCGACCGCGACGCGGAAGATTCACTCCCAGTCGCTTCTGAAGACGGCTTAACCGACGCCGGCGGAACAGCAGTGCCAGCGGGCGGTGCCGAATTCGGTGCGTTCACATCCGATGGGAAGGCCCATCTTTTCAGTGGCCAGATCGCCATTATCAACCAAAGCACCGCGACAGCCCAAGTAAGCAATGTGCCGCTGACCAAGGTGTTCTGAATCGCCTGGAGCCAGGGCGAGTTACCCTGCATCCATGGGCCGAACCACGTTTGAGGGCCACCTTCTGCCACGCCCCCTCCCGATGCCGGCACAAAAAAACTGTCATGTAAAAGATTTTCTTGAAGCACTGAAAACAACTGTTGGGCCGGAGGGAAAAAATAGGTCGCGAGCGCTGCCAGGATAACGCCGTAGCCCAGGACAACCGCCACTCCATACGCCAGTTTATTGCCACTAAGAACAAATTTGCCAATCTTCACGTCAGGCCAAACAAACCCTGCCAAAAAGTCAATGTGCAATGCGGACACAAAGAACAGCATCAAAACACTAAAAAGCGCAATCCAGAACAGCGGGAAGATTTGAATCAGCAGTGGCACCAAAGCTCCCGTCAAAACCAGAAAAGCCGATAGTCCGATCATGTGGGAAATATGCCGCCGGAAATCCTCAGCTCTGAATATTTCATCTCCAAGTTTTTGGGCCTGCCATCTGGCAATGATCGGAGCTATGATCGACTTCCCATAAAACGGAAGAGCAACATTCTTCACCACGTCCCAAAAAGCAAAGAGCCTAGACTTGAGAGAGCCTTTCATGAGCCTTTCCTGATACTCCGCCGCTTTTTCTTTGCTAAGACCGATGCTTTTTACAAAATGCCAGAAATCCCTGGAATAAATGCCGGGGATCACAACGATAAGAACCGCGAGAACGACCCCGATCCCAAAACCGGCCCAAGAAAAAACAGCGCCAAACAGGACGGGTTTCAGCCAATGTCCGGCGAGCAGAATTGCTATCCCAGTACCGAACGCAAGACCGCGGCGAACGTGATCGTCCTGCATGATCTCAAAAACTTCCGGCCCCTTGCCGATGACTGCTTCCGAGGGCGTCTTGCGCGGCACTTCAGCATAATGCTTAAAATCGGCCATACGTTGCGCGGACTTGCCTTTGTCCAGGCGATCCAGCACGCGGTTCACAAAACTTGCACCACTAATACCAGCCTTTTCCAGGGTCATAAGCACGATATCCAGAAAAAGCCATTTCAATGATTCCCGGATCCATGGACCGATCCCTCGGGACACCGACCAACGGTAAAAAAGAGCTCCCAGATAAGGCATCCCGATCAAACCGCCCAAAATAATCAAGGCTTGAACCTGGGCCATAAAAATTCCCATGAGTGAAAACAAACCCGGCAGAAGCGCGGCCAGCGCCAAAAGCACAAGAGAGTCATGCCAATCAAACTGGACCTTCGGCCCGTCCGCCGGAAAGCTATGGAAGAACCGCGCCTGTTCCGCCAGAGCGACCACACCTTCTTTAACAAGGTGTTCACCCGGTTCATCATTGGAACGGGGCCACAGTTTGGTCGATTGTGCGTTTTCTTCGACTATATTTCCACGCCGGTCATCAATGATCCCGGCCTTCCCCGAAACAAGCGCCAAAGCCGTCTTGACACCCAAGAGTGGAGGCTCATAGGACCCGAGGGCCTGAAACGCCGACAACGGAATTATTTCGATAGCGGTTACATTGAAAGGCGGCCGGGTCGTTCCCAGCATCAGAAACTGCAACGGCCGACGTAAAAAAACGGCCCAGAAAAGCTGGGACAGGACATTCTTTTTCATGAAAAAGTCTCTTGCTTTTTTAAATGCCGCGATCCCACGGGCATGCGTATGTGCGAATTCCGCTTGGGCATAGGTATCGGTCGCCGTATAAGAGACTTGTTCATCTTCATTATTGAATTTCATCGACCAGCCGCCGAAACCGTTCATTGCGACGTTCGCCGTTTTCTGGTCAAAAGACATATTAGGTGTCTCCGTCTGCTGATCAAACCTCTCCAACAGATGCTCCAAGCCTAACCAAAAACGCGGCAACAGCGACCACGCACCAACGATCTTCTTGGAGGGCTGTTGCTGTGGCTGTTCCTGTTGCTGTGGCTGTTCCTGTTGCTGTGGCTGTTCCTGTTGCTGTGGCTGTTCCTGTTGCTGTGGCTGTTCCTGTTTCGGTTTCTGTTGCTGTATCCGATCCAATTCATTCTGGGTGATAAACGGATTGTCCCTGAGTTCTGAAGCCAACCAACGTAAAAGGTCGCCAGAAAAAAGAAGGACTCTTGTGAAGTAGGCCCCGAACGGCAGGCCCGGACGCGGTTCGACTGCCTCAGCGGCAACGACAGTCCGAACCGTGTATTTGCCGAACAGACGGGTCATGCCGGCCAACAGCGCATTAAAGATGATCGTCCAAAAACCAGCAAGATGGCTCAGCCGGCCGAGCAGCCAGAGAATCGTTGTTTTTAGGGACGAATAATCCGTGCTTAGCTGGCCCATCCCGACATCCGGACGAAGGTTCAGCATTTTGGTTATAAAGAGCATCATGCCGGAGGTCACGTGGTTGCCGCTGTCCTGGGTCGTCGTGTGCAACACCTGGTGCTCAAAAGTTCCGTCTCCGTTGTCTTTCGGAAGATACTGTCCCATAAGCTCAGGATCGTTACGCACATTGTCATCATATGCTTTAAACC